>OHXQ01000110.1_pt1 | contig 11870 bp, 10 predicted proteins | sample 1580041 | NCBI WGS metagenome assembly OHXQ01 (sample SAMEA3882543, study PRJEB24775) | human gut metagenome | biome: human-associated habitat; feature: intestine environment; material: feces | place: Netherlands | collected 2009/2010 | reverse complement strand
ACAGCTCCGTGGCCAGCTTCACCCGCTGGGCCTCGCCGCCGGACAGGGTGGTGGAGGACTGGCCCAGCTTCACATAGCCCAGGCCCACGTCGCACAGGGTGCGGAGCTTTTCGGCGATTTTCGGCACCGGGGCGAAGAACTCCAGGGCCTCCTCCGCCGTCATGTCCAGCACGTCGGCGATGCTCTTGCCCTTGTAGCGCACCTCCAGAGTCTCCCGGTTATAGCGCTTGCCGCGGCACACCTCGCAGGGGACATATACGTCAGACAGGAAGTGCATCTCGATTTTCAGCATACCGTCGCCGCAGCAGGCCTCGCACCGGCCGCCCTTGGTGTTGAAGGAGAATCGTCCCGGGCCGTAGCCCCGGGCCTTGGCCTCCTGGGTGGCGGCGAACAGGGTGCGGATCTCGTTGAACAGGCCCGTGTAGGTGGCGGGATTGGAGCGGGGCGTCCGGCCGATGGGGCTCTGGTCGATGCCCACCACCTTGTCCAGATGCTCCTCCCCCTCCAGGGCGTCATGCCTGCCGGGCCGGACCTTCATGCGGTTCAGGTCCGCCCCCAGGCGCTTGAAGATGATCTCGTTGACCAGGGAGGACTTGCCGGAGCCGGACACGCCGGTGACGCAGGTGAAGGTCCCCAGGGGGATGGACACGTCGATGCGGCGCAGGTTATTTTCCGCCGCGCCCCGGACGGTGAGGTATGCTCCGCTGCCCGGGCGGCGGCTCTCCGGCACGGGGATGGACTTTTTGCCGCTTAAATACTGGCCGGTGAGGCTGTTGGGGTTGGCCATGACCTCCTCCGGCGTGCCGGCGGCGATGGTGCGTCCGTAATCAAGCACCTGGATGCGCTGGCAGACGTTCATCACCAGGCTCATGTCATGCTCGATCAACAGGATGGCGATGCCGAAGCGGTCGCGGATGGTGTTGATGCAGTTGAGCAGGTCCTCGGTCTCCGTCGGGTTCATGCCTGCCGCCGGCTCGTCGAGCAACAGCAGCTTCGGATCGGTCGCCAGCGCGCGGGCGATGGCGACGCGCTGCTGCTGGCCGCCGGAAAGCTGGTTGGGAAAGTCCTGCCGCCGGCTCGTCGAGCAACAGCAGTTTCATGCCGGTGGCGAGGGCGCGGGCGATTTCCAGCTTGCGCTGCGCGCCGTACGGCAGGTTCGCCGCTTCGGTTTCGGCCAGGCCCTCTAGTCCGAAGATCTTGAGCAGGTCGATGGCTTTGGCGTGCATCTCACGTTCCTGCTTCCAGAATTTCGGCGTGCGGAAAATCGCGCCGCCCATATGGTAGCTGAACGATTCGTTGAACGCGACCAGCACGTTCTCCTCCACGGTCATCTGGCCGAACAGGCGGATGTTCTGGAAGGTTCTGGCGATGCCGGCGCGCACCACCTGGTATGTCTTCTTGCCGTTCATGCGTTCGCCGTCCAGGAAGAACTCGCCTTCCGTGGGCTGGTACACGCCGGTCAGCAGGTTGAACACGGTGGTTTTGCCGGCGCCGTTCGGGCCGATCAGGCCGACGAGCTCGCCGGAGTTGATGGTCATGTTGAAGTCGGATACGGCTTTGAGGCCTCCGAAGGTGATGCCGAGATGTTCGGCTTTCAGGATGGGCTCGCTCATGCCTGCGCCTCCTTGGTGTCGGCGGCCGTCTCGACGGTTTCGTCCGTCTTGGCGGTGTCCTTGGCTGCCTTGGCGGTGGATTCAGCCTGCTTCGACTTGCCGTGCGCCTTGACCTTCATCGGGTAGAACAGCTTGTTGATGGTCTTGGTCAGGGAGAATTCCCAGTTGCCGAAGATGCCCTGCGGGCGGAAGATCATGATGAGCACCAGCGCCACCGAGTACACGAGCATGCGGTAGGTGGAGAAGGCGCGCAACAGCTCCGGCAGGATCGTCAGCGCGATGGCGGAGACGATGGAACCTGTCAGCGAGCCCATGCCGCCGAACACGACCATGATCACGTAGTTGATCGATTGCAGCCATCCGGCCATCGCGGGGTTCAGCGAGCCGATGTACTGGGCGAAGATGCCGCCGGCGATGCCCGCGAAGAACGCGGAGATAGCGAACACGAGCACCTTCATGTAGGTGATGTTGATGCCGGACGCGCTTGCCGCGATCTCGTCGTCGCGGATGGCCTTGACGGCACGGCCGTAACGGGAGCGGGCGAACATGAACAGCAGCACGACGGTGACGACGGTGATCCAGAACACGACGTACAGGTTGGCGAGTCGGTCGATGCCGATCAGCGCCTGGCCGGCCGCGCCCTTGTCGAGGCCCATGCCGCCGGCGACCTTCAGGTTCTGGATGATCACGCGGATGATTTCGCCGAAGCCCAGCGTGATGATGGCGAGGTAATCGCCATGCAGACGCAGTGCCGGAATGCCGACCAGGATGCCGAAGATGCAGGCGACCACGCCGCCGGCGAGCGTCGTCAGCAGGAATCGCAGCGTCGGATCCATCGCAACGCCGTTGGCGACGAGCAGCTTGCTCAGCAGGGCCGCGCTGTACGCGCCGATCGCTTCGAAGCCGCAGCAGCCCAGCGTCAGCTGGCCGAGCACGCCGATGGTGAGGTTCAGAGAGGTGGTCATGATGATGGCGATGCAGCTTGTCATCATGATGCCCTTGATGTAGGTGCTGGCCATGCCGGATTCGCATACACCCATCAGAATGCCGAACAGCACGACGATGCCGACCGCGCACATCAGATAGGACTGTTTGGTGGAAAGCATTGATTTCTTCATGAGGTCACACCTTCTCGGTTTCCGGTTCGCCCATCAGGCCGGACGGCTTGACCAGGAGCACGATGATGAGGATGCCGAACACAATGGCGTCGGAGAACGCGGACGTGATCACACCGCCGGTGATGGTGCCGATGTACGCCTTGGTCAGGCTTTCGACCACGCCGATCACCAGACCGCCGACCATGGCGCCCGGGATGGAGCCGATGCCGCCGAGCACGGCCGCGACGAAGGCCTTCAGGCCCAGCATCGCGCCCATCATCGGGGACACCTGCGGATAGGAAACGCAGTACATCAGCGATGCGACGGCGGCGAGGCCCGAACCGATGGCGAACGTGAGCGTGATGGTGGAGTTCACGTTGATGCCCATCAGGATCGAGGCCTCCTTGTCTTCGGAGACCGCGCGCATGGCCTTGCCCTGCTTGGTGTAGGTGACGAACAGCTGCAGCGCGACCATGATGATCACGCCGAGCACGATGGTGATGATGGTCGCGCCGTCGATCTTCAGCTTGCCGATCGCCAGCGTCGGAATCTGGATGATGGTGGGCACGGTCTGGTAGTCGGCGCCGAAGATGGCCTGGGAGCCGTTCTCCAACAGAAGGCTCATTGCGATTGCGGTGATGAGGGCCGTCATGCTGTTGCCCTTTTCACGAACCGGCTTGTATGCGGCCCTCTCCACGATGACGCCCACCGCCACGCACATGAGGATTGCGGGGATGACGGCCACCCATGCGGGCAGGCCGAACGCGACGATCGCCGGAATGGTAAGCATCAGCACGTAGGAGCCGACCATGATGAAATCGCCGTGTGCGAAGTTGATCAAACGAATGATGCCGTACACCATGGTGTAGCCGAGTGCCACGAGCGAGTACACGCTGCCGATCTTCAGACCGTTGAAGATCTGACTGATGAACATGATGATCTGATCGCCCATCATTCCTCCTTTCAAAAGTTGATGATGCCGGACTTTTGACATAACCGTCCGGCTTGGCCGCTGAAGAAGCCCAGCGGCTGAATATGGTTATTTTCGTCTTGATACGCGAAAGGGAGAGAACCGGTTTCCCGGTCCCCTCCTCTTCACAGATTCAGGCCTTCAGGCAAGCGACGCTCACTTGGCAGGCTGAATGGTGGTCTTGTACTGCGGCTTGCCGTCCTTGAGCTCAAGCACGACGACGGACTTCTTCGGGGAGCCCTTCTTGTCGAGCGTGAAGTTGCCGGTCACGCCTTCGAAGCTCATGCCGGCGATGGCGTTGCGCACGGACTCGCGGGTGGCGTTCTTGCCGGCCTTCTCGATGGCCTGCTTCATCATGTACACGGAGTCGTAGCCCAGTGCGGTGAAGGTGTTCGGATCGGCGTTCTTGTTGGCCTTCTTGTAGGACTTGATGAAGTCCTGCACCTTGGCGTTGGAGGTGTCGTCCGGAGAGTAGTGGGTTGTGTAGAGCACCTTGTTGTACAGCGACTTGTCGTCGGTCATCTTCAGGCCGTCGTAGCCGTCAGGACCCATCACATAGCCCTTGTAGCCGACGGAGCGGGCCTGCGGGATGATGTACGGGCCAGCGACGGAGTAGTAGTACGGAGCGTACAGGAACTCGGCGCCAGCGGCCTGGATCTTCTGCAGCTGGGAGGAGTACTCGGTGTCGTCGGCGCTGGAGGAGTTCTCTTCGGCCACGACGTCAAGGCCGGCCTTCTTGGCGGCAGCGGCGAAGGCCTTGCCCACGCCGGAGGAGTACGGATCGCCGGTGCCGTACAGCACGGCGACCTTCTTGACCTTCAGGGTCTCGGCTGCGAACTTGGCAGCGATCTCACCCTGGTAGGAGTCCTTGAAGCAGGTGCGGAACATATAGCCACCGGTCTCGATGGAGTCGGAGGTGGCGGCCGGTGCGATGGCCGGCAGCTTGGACTGGTCGGCCAGCGGAGCCACGGCCGCGGTGGTGGAGGAGATGGTCGGGCCGACCACGCCGAGCACGCTGTTGTCGCCGGCGAGCTTGTTGAAGGCGTTGGAGGCTTCGGTGGCGTCGCCCTTGTCGTCCATGGACTCGAGCTTGACCTTCTTGCCGTTGATGCCGCCCTTGGCGTTGATCTCATCCACAGCCAGCTTGAAGCCGGCGACCTCGGCCTCGCCGTATGCGGCGGCGGTGCCGGAGTTGGTGGTGACGGAGCCCAGCGTGATGGTATCGCTGTTGGCCGCGCTACCGTTGGAGCTGCTGGAATCGTCCATGCTGCCGCCGGAGCAGGCAGCGAGGGACATCGACATTGCGCCTGCCGCGATCAGGGCGACGCACTTGGCGGAGAACTTCGCGTTCATTCCGTTCTTCCTCTTTTCTTGAAAACGCTGCACATTCCTTTCAACGCGCACCTTGGAAAAAATCATGTTCATCTCAACCCCCGTGCGCGGAACCACGGCGACCACTCATGACGGACGCCCGTTCTCTCTCTGTGCATTCCGATTGTTCTTTATAGCCTGACGGATGGCGGCCTGCATAAAATGTTCTTATAGTGAGACTCAACTTCTGGTTATATCCCCGTCAGCATGGCGCAAAAGAATATAAGTTACTGTGCCGGCTGTTTTTCCGCCGTCAGATAACGTGGCCGTCCGGTGTAGTCGTTATGCACGGTAACGTCGACGAAGCCGCAGGTTCGTGCGAAGGCGGCAAGCCGCTCCCCCTGCGTGATGTCGTGCTCCATCACCATAAGTCCATCCGCGCGAAGCAGTTTCGCCGCGCGTGCGATGATGCGTTCCGGAATGAGCGTGCCGTCCGCCGAACCGCCGTATAGCGCCAGATCGGGGTCGTAATCGCGCACTTCCGGCTGTTCGGGAATGTCGGCAAGCGGCACGTACGGCGGATTGGTGAGCACGATGTCGATGGTGCCGTCAAGTTGGCTTAACGTCGGCATTTGCGTGGCGTCGGCGATGTCCAGATGATAATTACCGGCGATTGCGGGATACCGTTTCGCGGTCTCGTCGAGGTTGCGCCGCGTCCACTCGGCGGTCGTAGCGCTTTTCTCGACGGCCCACACCTCGCTGCCCGGCACTTCCGAAGCGAAGGCGAGGCCGATCGCACCGCTGCCGGCGCACAGATCGACCACTTTGGCGCGGTACATGCCGTTTCTGGTGGCCCAGTCGACGCCTTCCTGCACGACCAGTTCGGTTTCCGGACGTGGAATGAACACGCCTGGACCGACTTTCAAATCAAGGTAGCGAAACGGCGCATGGCCGGTGATGTGCTGCAACGGCTCGCGTTTGACACGACGGGCCAGCATGGTCTGGAAACGTTCCATCGCCGGTTCCGCGTCTTCTTTTTCGGCCAGACGTTCGACGCCATCGCCCATGAGCATGGCTTTGTCCACGTGCTGCAGGTCCGTATGGAACGCTTCGGCGAGCAGCAGTTTGGCGTCATGCTGCGGAGTGTCGACTCCCGCCGCACGTAGTTCGTCCGCGGCGGAACGCACCGTTTCGAATACCGTCGCCACCCAATCGCCTTACTTCTGGTTGGCGAGACGATCGGCTTCGTCCGCCTGGATGTCGCTGTCGATCACGGCCTGCAGATCGCCGTCAAGCACGGCGTCGAGGTTGTACGCCTTGTAGTTCGTGCGATGGTCGACGATGCGGTTTTCCGGGAAGTTGTACGTGCGGATACGTTCCGAACGGTCCAGCGAGCGCACCTGGGAATGGCGCATATCGGCGGCCTCGGCGGCCTCCTGCTCGTGTTTCATGGCCAGCAGGCGGCTCTTCAGAACGCGCAGTGCCGCCGCGCGGTTCTGGATCTGGCTCTTCTCGTCCTGCATGTTCACGGTGATGCCGGTGGGGATGTGCGTCATGCGGACCGCGGAATACGTGGTGTTCACGGACTGTCCGCCGGGGCCGGAGCTCATGAAGATGTCCATTACCAAAACATTGATGTCCCGATTCTGGGCCAACACGTGGTCGATGCCGCCGAATCCGATGTCGATTTTGAGGTCTTTCGGATCGATTTCGATTTCATCGTCGTCCTCGTCGGCTTCCGGGAAGACGATCACGCCGGCGGCGGAAGTCTGGATACGTCCCTGCGATTCGGTGACGGGGATGCGCTGCACGCGGTGCACGCCGCCTTCGTACTTGAGGGAAGCCCACACGCCGTCCTCCGGCGCCGGAGTGCCTTTGGCGCGGATGGCCAGCTGCACGTCCTTGACGCCACCCAGCTCGGTGGTGTTCTCGCTTTGCACGGTGACCGACCAGCCGCGCTTTTCCGCGTATCGCATGTACATACGCAGCAGGTCGCCGGCGAACAGCGCCGCTTCCTCGCCACCGGTGCCGGCCTTGATCTCCATGATCGTGTCACGCGCGTCATCGGGGTCACGCGGAATCAGCGCGGTGCGCAGCTTCTCTTCGGCTGCGGGCAGCTCGCCTTCCAACCGCTTGGCCTCTTCGGCGAAATCGGGATCTTCGGACGCCATCTCGCGGGCCGCCTCCAGATCGTCCTTCACCTGCTTGTATGCGGTGTAGGCGGAGACGATGGCACCCAGTTCGGCGTGGCGCCGACCCAGCTTGCGCATCTTGTCGGGATTGGATGCGACCTCCGGCTCGGCCATCTGCTGTTCGATATTGTGGTATTCCTCAAGCGCGGTGACGGCCGCGGGGAATTGTTCGTCTGCCAATGTACGCCTTTTCTTCGTATCTGCGCTTCAGCGGAATCACTCGTCGCTGAACCTTACTCAACCTGTCCATCATATAAGGTGGCGCGGAAGTGCGGTCGTCGGAGGTGGGCGACGGCACGTCGGTAACGAAAAACGCCAGCCCACGAATGGACTGGCGTTTTCATTGCCTAAGCAATAAGACTCACTTGGCCTTCTTGCCGTAACGCTTCTCGAAGCGAGCCACGCGGCCACCGGTGTCGAGGATCTTCTGCTTGCCGGTGTAGAACGGGTGGCAGTTGGAGCACACGTCGACGGTCATGTGATCGCCGTTGTAGGTGGAACGGGTGACGAAGGTGTTGCCGCAAGAGCAGGTGACCTGCACTGCGTGGTAATCAGGATGGATACCCTGCTTCATAGTTTGTCTCCTAGAGATTCGGGGGACCCGGGTCGCATTGCCCCGATGGCAAGGCGTGAACCGGATAACCTTATGGAGTGTAGGCGATGGCCGGGACACGGTATGCGCCGTCACACGCAGGGCGTACGGACTGCAATCCGCGGATATGCAAAAGACCCGCCGCTTCCGGCAGGTCCGCATGTGCCCTCGCTGGGACTTGAACCCAGGACAAACACCTTATAAGGGTGCTGCTCTAACCAACTGAGCTACGAGGGCAACGGGAGGAAGTATACCCCGACCTCTGCCCGATTGCGGCAGCGTCGACAGATGACCATTGGAAGAACGACGGCAACACGCCAGCAAATCGTTATTTATAAGTTTATAAATAACGTACTAACCTATTAATTAAATCAATGGACGATATACCCATACAGTACACCTCGTCACAGCCATTTCACCGACGAAAGGACACCCATGCGCTACGGTCATTTCGATGATGCCGCAAAGGAATACGTGATTGAAACCCCGGCGACTCCCCTGCCGTGGATCAACTACCTTGGCAACGAGGACTTCTTCTCGCTGATTTCCAACACCGGCGGCGGCTACAGCTTCTACAAGGACGCCAAACTACGCCGCGTCACCCGCTACCGGTATAACAACGTGCCGGCAGACAACGGCTCCCGCTGCTATTACCTGAGCCTGATGGACTCCGATTCCGCCGATGCCAAGCCGGTCGAAACCTGGTCGCCGACCTTCCTTCCGTGCAAGACCCCGCTTGATTCCTACAAGTGCCGTCAAGGCATCGGCTACACCGTGTTCGAAGCTTCCAAGCGAGGCATCGAATCCAAGCTCACCGCCTTCGTGCCGCTGCACACCAATGCGGAAATCAATCGGCTCGACGTGACGAACACCACCGACGAGCCGGCCGTCATCGACGTGACCGGCTCCGTGGAATGGTGCCTGTGGAATGCCGTGGACGACTCGTCCAACTTCCAGCGCAACCTGTCCACCGGCGAGGTGGAGATCGAACGCGAAACCGATGCCACGCTGCTGTACCACAAGACCGAATTCAAGGAGCGCCGCAACCATTACGCGTTCTACGGCGTCAACGCGCCCGTCGTCGGTTTCGACACCAGCCGCGACGAGTTCCTCGGCCAGTTCAACGGCTGGGACACCCCGCAGGTCATCGCCGAAGGCAAGGCTCACGATTCCGTGGCGCACGGCTGGTTCCCGATCGCCGCCAACCGCGTGCGTCTGGAACTCCAGCCGGGCGAAACCGCATCGCTCGTGTTCATGCTGGGCTATATCGAAGTGGCCAAGGACCAGAAATGGGAGGATCCGAACGATCCGGCCAAGGTCGGCATCATAAACAAGAAGCCGGCCCATGAGCTGTTCCGCCGTTTCGCCACCGTCGAACAGGTCGAAGCCGCCTTGAAGGAGCTCAACTCCTACTGGTCCGAACTGCTGACCACCTACAGCGTCGATTCCGGCGACGAAAAGCTCGACCGTATGGTCAACATCTGGCACCAGTACCAGTGCATGGTCACGTTCAATATGTCCCGTTCCGCCTCCTACTACGAGTCGGGCATGGGACGCGGCATGGGCTTCCGCGATTCCAACCAGGACCTGCTTGGCTTCGTGCATCTCATTCCGGAACGCGCACGCGAGCGCATCATCGACATCGCCTCCACCCAAATGGAGGACGGTTCCGCATGGCATTCCGCTCATCGGCCGCGCCGACTGGAATGATTGTCTGAACCTCAACTGTTTCTCCGATACTCCGGGCGAAAGCTTCCAGACCGTGGAGAACAACGACACCGGCGTCGCCGAATCCGTGTTCATCGGCGGCATGTTCGTGCTGTACGGCAGCCAATATGCCGACATCCTCGAGCATTATGGACGTCTGGCCGGCATGTCCGACGCCGAAATCGCGTCCGAGGCGGCCAGCGTGCGCGCCGAAATCGGCCAGGTTTCCAAGGCCGTCAAAACCGCCGGCTGGGACGGCGAATGGTTCGTGCGCGCCTACGACGCCTACTCGCGCAAGGTCGGCACGCATGAGGACACCGAAGGCCAGATCTACATCGAACCGCAGGGCATGTGCGTGATGGCCGGCATCGGCCTCGATGACGGCAAGGCGCAGCAGGCGCTGAAGTCCGTCAAGGAACGCCTGACCTGCGATTGGGGCACCGCCATCCTCGCACCCGCCTACTCCACCTACCGCATCGAATTGGGCGAAATCTCCTCCTATCCGCGCGGATACAAGGAAAACGGCGGCATCTTCTGCCACAACAACCCGTGGATCTCCATCGCCAACGCCATCGCCGGCAATGACGACGAGGCATTCGCCGTCTACCAGCGCAACTGCCCGGCGTATGTCGAGGACAAGTCCGACGTGCGCAAGGTGGAACCGTACGTCTACTGCCAGATGGTGGCCGGTCCCGAGGCAGCGACCCCGGGCGAGGGCAAGAACTCCTGGCTGACCGGCACCGCCGCGTGGACGTTCGTGGACGTGTCGCAGTATCTGCTGGGCGTGCGACCGACGCTCGACGGCCTGGCCATCGAACCGCATCTGCCGGAACGGTTCGACCAGCTGACCGTGACGCGCGTGTTCCGCGGCGTGACCTACCGCATCGCCATGAAGCGCACCGGCGAGCGCACGGTGAGCGTCGACGGAGCGAAGATTGGCGGTAATGTGGTTCCCGCTTTGAGCGATGCCAAATCCGTCGATGTCGAGGTCACGTTCTGATGTGAGCATCAGAACGTGCTCACAAACGGGGCGGGCCTACACTCTCCTCAACATGAACATGGATTGCCGGAGCATCTTGCATATAGGTTGTTCCGGCGATCCTCCATCGGTTTCCTGCAACCTTGTGGAAGGCAGGAACCGATCAGAACAGTGCGAATCCGTGTGCCGCATAGAAGGCCGCATGGATTCGCACACACAATCCGTCTAAGGTAGCGATATGCAGTATTGTGAAGACATCATCACCGGCATCGATGGCAGTGAGGCCACGTTCGTCCGGTACGTTCTCGACAACAGCGAGGAGATCGATCCCAAACGTCAACGCCCCAGCGTTCTGGTGATTCCGGGCGGCGGCTATGCCATGACCTCCGACCGCGAGGCCGAACCGATCGCCATGCAGTTCCTCGCGGCCGGATGCAACGCGTTTGTGCTGCGCTATTCCGTCGCGCCATCCGTCTTCCCCACGGCTTTGCTGGAAGCCGCGGAAGCAGTGCAGCGCATACGCGCGCATGCGGACGACTGGCTATGACCCTGACGCGGTGCGCCCGAACGCATTGATGCTCGGCTACCCGGTGATCACTTCAGGCCCGCTCGCGCATCGTGGCAGCTTCGACTGTCTGCTTGGCGACAACAGCGATAATCAGGTGGCGTTGGACGCGGTGTCCATCGAACGGCATATCGACGCGAAGACGCCGCCCGTATTCGTATGGCATACCATCACCGACGATTGCGTACCGGTCGAGAACACGCTGATGTTGGTCGATGCCTGCAAGAAGGCCGGCGTGCCGGTCGAGGCGCATCTGTTCCCCCAAGGCGGGCATGGTCTGGCGCTTGGCACTGCGGAAACGGCGTGGCAGGGGGTTAATGGCATCGAGCCATGCGTCCAGCAATGGCCGGTGTTGGCCAACGCGTGGCTACGGCGACTCTTCGCCTAGAGGCCAGAGGGCGTAATAGTATTGGATGGTTTTATGAGGGACACGATGAGCAGGGGTGTAAGGAGCTGGCTATGAGCGTCGCGGCATGGGATGGATTCCTGAATGACCAGAGCAACTGGCCGGCCGCCTCACGCATCGGCAACGCTACGGGGGCCACTACCGCCAGGGACACGCTGGGCGACAAGACCTTCGTCAAACGCAAGCGTATGAGTCAGGAGGAACGCCACCTGCAAATCCTGCAGGCCGCCGTCAAAATCATCGCCACCAAGGGGTTCTGGGGCATGTCGTTGCAGAACATCTCCGACGAGCTGGGCATCACCGAGGCGGCGTTGTACCATTACATCTCCTCGAAGGACGATCTGCTCAACATGGTGCTGTCGGAATGCTACGACACCATCGATGCCGACGAATACAACGCGGTGACGGCCGCCATCGTCGACGCCGACGGGCACCGCG
>OHXQ01000106.1_pt1 | contig 11977 bp, 9 predicted proteins | sample 1580041 | NCBI WGS metagenome assembly OHXQ01 (sample SAMEA3882543, study PRJEB24775) | human gut metagenome | biome: human-associated habitat; feature: intestine environment; material: feces | place: Netherlands | collected 2009/2010 | reverse complement strand
AGAAGGCCTACATCGCGCCGCTCTACGACGTGACGCCCGACGACTCCGACTTCGCACTGCTCCAGCGCATCGCCGCCACGGGTATCCTGCGCATGACGGGCGAGCCCTACTTCTGGGCGAACCGCTCGTGGTTCTACCCCGAACGGGAGATCACCGTCGCGGAGTTCACGCACGGGCTGCACGACTACGCCCCCGCCGTGGCCCTCTCGGCCGACAGCACGCTGCTCACTGCCGGACGCGCCGCGGAGCTGCTGCGCGCAGCAGGCGGCACCACCGTGCAGATTGCCCCCTCCGATGCGGAGCGTCCCCTCACGCGCCGCGAAACGGCCCGCCTCGTGGAGCGGAGCCTCGATCCCTTCTCCCGCCCCGTCGACCACACCGGAGCATTCACCAAACCCTGATGCCATGAAACGACTGCTGCTGACGCTGCTGCTGGCCGCGACGGTGCTCCCGCTCGCCGCACAGCCCGACTCGCTCGACTACCGCAACGACTACTACTTCTCCAAGCGCGACATCCACGAAGGGGTGCCGGTCGGCCCGGAGAACATCGTCATGCTCGGGAACAGCCTCACCGAACGAGGCTCCTGGGCGGAGTATTTCCAGGATGCGCGCATCCTCAACCGCGGCATCGGCGGCGACTGCGTCGCCGGCATGGCGGCACGCATCGACCCAATCCTGCAGGGGCGGCCGCGGGCGATCTTCCTCATGGCGGGCGTCAACGACCTGATCTTCTCGAAGATCACCCCCGAGGCGCTGCTCGGCCAGTACGAGCGGCTGCTCGACCGCATCGAGGCCGAATCGCCCGAAACGGAGCTCTTCATCGAGAGCCTGCTGCCGCTCGACGAGCCCCGCAACACGCAGTATTTCACCGGCAAGAATGCCCGCATCGAGGCCTTCAACCGGCTGCTGCGCGAAATGGCCGCCCGCCGCGGGCTGGTCTACATCGACATCTGGAGCCGCATGGCGCACGAGGGCAGCATGCCTTCGGAGCTGACCGTCGACGGCATCCACCTCAACGCCGCGGGCTATGCCCGCTGGATCGAGGCGCTCACGCCCTACGTCACGCCCGCCGGGGCCCGCACGGGCACGGTGCGCTGCGAGGGCCGCGGCGTGGAGGGGGTCGTCGTAAGCGACGGCGACCGCTGCGCGGTGACCGACGCCGCGGGGCGCTTCGTCCTCCCGGCCAACGACCGCGCCCGCTTCCTCTTCGTCTCGACGCCCGCAGGCTACACCTCGCCCGTCGAGCAGGGAGTCGTGCGCTTCTTCCGTCCCGTCACGCCGCGCAACGACGGCTACGACTTCACGCTCGTGCGCAACACCGCGGACGACAAGCGCCACGGCTTCGCGGTGATCGCCGACCCGCAGCTCTTCGACCGCAAGGAGCTCCGGCTGCTTGAAAACGCGGCCGCCGACATCCGACGTACGGCCCGCGCCGCAGAGAAGCAGGGCCGGCCGATGCACGGCATCTGCGTGGGCGACATCACCTCGGGCGACCACGGCTTCTACGACGACTACAACCGCATCCTCGCCACGACGGGCATCGGCTTCCGCAACGCCCCGGGCAACCATGACATGAAGCTCTGGGGCCGCTCGTTCGAGCGTTCGACGGCCGCCTACGAGGCCGTCTACGGACCCTCGTACTACTCCTACAACGTCGGGCGCGCCCACTACGTCGTGCTCAACGACAACTTCTACATCGGGCGCGACTGGTACTACATCGGCTACCTCGACGAACGGCAGCTGGCCTGGCTCGAAGAGGACCTGGCCCACGTGCCGGCCGGCAGCACGCTCTTCGTGGCGCTGCACATCCCGACGTCGTTCCCCGGCAAGGAGCAGCAGCCGTTCCTCTACCCGGAGGCCGAGACGTCGCTCTGCAACTTCCGGGCGCTGCACGAACTGCTGGCTCCCTACAACGCCCACATCCTCTCGGGACACATGCACACGGCGATGAACTGCGAAATCCGCCCGAACCTCTACGAGCACAACATCGCGGCGTTGAGCGGCGCCTGGTGGCAGGGACCCGTCTGCACGGACGGCACACCGGCCGGGTACGCCCTCTTCGAGGTCGACGGCGACAGCGTCACGTGGTACTACAAGGCCACGGGCGAGCGGCGCGAATACCAGCTGCGCCTCTACGACGCGGCGGACGATCCGGCCTATGCCGGGCGGATCGTGGCCAACGTCTGGGACAGCGACCCCGCCTGGCGGATCGAGGTGCGCATCGACGGCGGAGAGCCCCTGCGCATGGAGCCGATGCGGGGCGTCGATCCGCTCGCACGCCGCCTCTACGGCCATCCCGAACAGCTCGACCACCAGTGGATCACCGTTTCCGAGACCGACCATCTCTACGCCGCACCGCTGCCCGCCACGGCCCGCCGTGTCGAGGTGACGGCCCGCGACCGCTTCGGCAACGTCTACCGCGCGGAAAAACACATCAAACGATAAACGACATGAAAAAGACAACGATCGCCCTGCTGGTGCTGCTCTGCGCCGCGACCACGGCCTGCGACCGCACCGGCGGCACGCACTTCACCCCGGCCGCCTCACCCGAAATCCGCTTCACGGGCCGCGCCGTCACGGGCGAGGACGGATCGCTCACCTTCGACTGGAGCGGCAGCCACTTCACCTTCCGCTTCGAGGGGCGCCGCTGCGCCATGCGCCTCTCCGACACGGGGTGCGACTACTACAACGTCTTCGTCGACGGCCGGCAGACGGCCGTGGTGACGGCAACGGGCGCCGACACGACCATCGTGCTCGCCGACAGCCTGCCGAAGGGCATACACACGCTCCTCGTACAGAAACGCACCGAGGGCGAGCAGGGACGCACGACGCTCTACGGCATCGAGAGCGACACCCCGCTGCTCGCGGCACCGGAGGCCCCGGCCCGCCACATCGAATTCATCGGCGACTCGCACACCTGCGGCTACGGCACCGAAGGCCTTTCGGCCGAGGAGCAGTTCACGCCGCAGACCGAGAACTGCGACCTGGCCTGGGGCTGCATCGTCGCCCGCTACTTCGGCGCCGAATACACGCTCATCGCCCACTCGGGGCAGGGCATCGTCCGCAACTGGGGCGACGAGAAGGAGGTCTCCGACTGCACGATGCGCGAGCGCATGCGCCGCACGCTCGACATGGAGGAGTCGCCCGCCTGGGACGGCAGCGCCTACCGGCCCGACATCGTCGTCATCAAACTCGGGTCCAACGACTTCAGCACGGGCATCGCCCCCGCCGAGAAGCCCTTCAACGACTCCTACGCCCGCGCGATCGACTACCTGCGCTCGATCTGGGGCCAGGTGCCGATCCTCTGCGTGGCACCGAGCGACAACACCGTCGTGCTGCGCTACCTCGAGCAGCTGATTGCCGAACGGCAGGACGCCAACCTGCACTTCACGGCCATCCTGCCGGGCGTCACCAACTGGGACAGCGACATGGGCGCCAACTACCACCCCAACCACCACGGGCACCGCAAGCTGGCCATGTCGGTGATTCCCTACATCGCGACGATCACCGGATGGGAATTACCCGACACGAGTGTCGAATAATCTCGGGGATTTTGCGTATCTTTGCGTGAATCATAACCACGCAACCTGCTTACAGAACCCGAAAATGAACCACACGAAAACCGAACCGTCCGTGCGCCGCTCGCCGCTCACGTGGGTCCCGACCGTCTATTTCGCCATGGGACTGCCGTTCATCATCGTCAACATGGTCTCGACGCTGATGTTCCGCGGTCTGGGCATCGACGACGCGCGCATCGCCCTGTGGACCTCGCTCATCATCCTCCCGTGGTCGCTCAAGCCCATCTGGAGCCCCCTGATGGAGATGTTCCGCACCAAGAAGTTCTGGGTCGTCACGACGCAGCTCGTCTCCGGCCTGGCGCTGGCCATGGTGGCGCTCTCGCTCTCGCTGCCCAACTTCTTCCCCTACGCCATCGCGCTGATGGCCGTCGTCGCCTTCAGCGGCTCGACGCACGACATCGCCACCGACGGCGTCTACATCACCGAACTGTCGAAGACCCAGCAGGCCCAGTTCATCGGCTGGCAGGGCGCCTTCTACAACATCGCCAAGGTCTTCGCCATGGGCGGTCTGGTCTACGTGGCCGGCGCGCTGAAGGAGCGCGTGGGCGTCGTCGAGGCCTGGATGATCGTCATGGCGCTGTGCGGCGCGCTGCTCTTCCTGCTGGGGCTCTACCACCTGCGCATGCTCCCCTCGGGCGGCGAGGCCACGGCCCACGCCGGAAGCGTCGGCGAGGCCATGCGCGAGACGGCCGAGGTCTTCCGCAGCTTCTTCGTCAAGAAGTACATCTGGATCTACATCGCTTTCATCGTCTTCTACCGCTTCGCCGAGGGCCTCGTCATCAAGATCGTGCCGCTGTTCCTCAACGCCCCGGTCGCCGACCAGGGCCTGGGCCTCACCGAGCAGCAGATCGGTCTCTACTACGGCACGTTCGGCGTCATCGCCTTCGTTGTGGGGTCGATCCTCGGCGGCTACTTCATCGCCTGGATCAAGCTGCGCCGCGCGCTGCTGCCGCTGATCTTCATCTTCAACATCCCGTTCGTCGTCTACGCCCTGCTGGCGTGGTTCCAGCCCGCCTCGAGCGTGCTGATCTGCGGCGGCATCGTCTTTGAATACTTCAGCTACGGATTCGGATTCGTCGGCCTGACGCTCTTCATCATGCAGCAGGTGGCACCCGGACGCCACAAGATGGCCCACTACGCCTTCGGCTCGTCGCTGGCCAACCTCGGCGTGATGCTCCCGGGCATGGTGAGCGGCTGGCTGTGCGAGCGCGTCGGCGGATACCACTACTTCTTCCTCTGGTCGCTGCTGGCCACGCTGCCGATCTTCCTGATCGCCTGGCGCATCCCCTTCTCCTATCCCGACACCGAGGAGGAACGTGCGGACGAGGAGGCCGTGGACAAGGAGCTTCTTAACGATTAAATCACCAATCCCTCATACCATGAACACCTCACTGAAAGGTAAACTCCGCATGCTGGCCGCCGTACTCTGCCTTGCGACGACGGCCGCCGCCCAGGCACCCGACGACTGGGCCAACTTCGCCCGCTTCGAGCAGGAGAACGCCGCGCAGACCACCGCACCGCGGGCCGTGCTGATGGGCAACTCGATCACCGAAGGGTGGATCGGCAAACATCCCGACTTCTTCGCCCGCAACGGCTTCGTGAGCCGCGCCATCAGCGGGCAGACCACCTCGCAGATGCTCGTGCGCTTCCGCGCCGACGTCATCGAGCTGCACCCGAAGATCGTGGTGATCTGCGGCGGCACGAACGACCTGGCCCGAAATACGGGCTACATCTCGCCGGAGCACATTCTGGACAACATCCAGTCGATGGTCGACCTGGCCTGCGCCAACGGCATCCGGCCGATCCTCTGCTCGATCCACCCCACGGGCGACTATCCGTGGCGTCCGGGGATAGAACCGGCGCAGAAGATCATCCGGCTCAACGCCGCGATCCGCGCCTACGCCGAGCAGGAGGGCATCCCCTACGTGGACTACCACACCCCGATGGCAGCCGGGGACGGCTCGATGATCGCCGCCTACACCAACGACGGTGTACACCCGAACGAGGCGGGCTACGAGGTCATGGAGCGGATTCTGCCGCCCGTGGTCGACCGGCTCGAGGCGGAGATCGACCGCGTCGCAGCCCGGGCGGAATAACAGGAGAGACACCCCGGCAGGCGCTGCGGCGCCGATGGCCGGCAGAGACGAAAAACGGGACCCGACGGGGTCCCGTTTTTTTGTGGTCCGACCGGCCGGGGCAGGAGGCGAAAAAGCCGCGGCCCCGGCAAGCAGGCCGCCGGGGTCAGGTGCGCCAGAAGAGCCGGCGGCGCGTGAAGGCCGAGGTCAGCAGCATGGCCAGCAGGGTGATGACGACGCCCCGGGCGATACCCGCGCCGCAGCCGCCCGCACCCCAGATCCAGGGCATCGGGAAGCCCCACTGCTCCTCGATAAAGAGCAGCGGCACGACGACATAGCCCGCCGCCGTATAGGCAATCATCGGATTCTCGCCGCAGCGGACCAGCAGCCCTGCCCGGCTGTGCAGCAACTCGAAGAGAAGCGTGGCCAACAGCAGCACGTGCGAAGCCATGCCCGCCGTCACGAAGAAGTAGCTTACGGTGGCGGGGTCCTTCTTGATGCCCCCTTCGAGCGGCTCGAAGACCAGCCCGAGCAGCAGCCAGAAAAGACCCGTCGCGAAGAGCGCCGAGAGGAGCTCCTGCAGCGCGGTGCGGGGGCGGCGCAGCAGCCAGGCGGCCGCTCCGCCCGCAAGCAGCGTCAGCAGCAGGTTCGCCGTCAGCGCCCGGACATACAGTCCCCAAAGATTCACCGCAAGGAGCAGGAGAACCAACGCCCCGGCAAGACGGAAACGCCCGGGCAGCGGCTCCGCATCGTGCGAAGCGGCTGCCGGCCGTGCGCCCTTGCCATCGGCCGGGGACGGCACGGCTGCTGCCGCCGGGGCGGAAAGCGAGGCGGAAGAAGCGGCGGCAGAAACAGCGGCAGAAACGGCGGCAGCCGAACCGGCCCGGGCAATCCGGACGGCCGAATCTGCCGAAACGGCCGCCCCGGTCGGGGCAGCCTGTCCGTCCGGAAGCGGCATGGCGGCTGCCGGCGTGCAGGTGACGGAGCTGACGAAGTGCGGCGCGACCGCAGCCGTGACGGAGAGATCGGTCGAAGCCGTCGGCGCCGCAGTGCCCTTGCGCGCGAGCCAGCGGGCGATCAGCTCGCCGGCCACGCTGCCCGGCAGCACGATGCAGAGGTATTGCAGGAACTCCGTATGGTAGAGCCAGGGGGCGAACGTGGCATTCCACACCTCTGCGGTCCACGATCCGGGCACGGCGGCCGAGAGCTTCAGCGCCACGAGCAGCGCCACGAGGCCCATGCGCAGCCTCGGCGTGCGGCGCGTCAGCCACCAGAGGAACGACCCGGCCACGACGACATTGGCGAGGATCAGGATGATGATGTCCGAGCGGTACAGGTTCACGTCGACCCCCAATGCCCGGTAGAGGAGGAGCAGGAGCAGCAGCGCCGCGATGCCGCAGCCGTTGAGCAGCGTGTTGAACCGCTCGCTCCGGTTCCGCAGGCGGATGAACATGGCGAAGAAGGCCCCCCAGACGACCAGCGTCAGCAGCGAGGCCGCCACGGGGCGCTGCAGCGCCTCATGAAGCGTCCAGAGGTTCGTGTTCCCCAGCACGATGGCGAAGAAGGCCAGCAGCAGGCCCCGCCGGAGGATCGTCCAGGCGACCTGCACGGCCGCTGCGCCCCGGTCAAGGCGCCGTCCGATCGAGAAGGGGAAGGCAGCCCCCATCGAGAAGAGAAAGAACGGGAAGACCAGATCGACCCACGTGATGCCCGGGACCGAGGGGTCGAAGGCGAACGACGGGGGCGGCAGCTGGGCATGAAAAAGCCACGCGGGCAGATCGGGATTGCGCGAGATGTATCCGGAGAGGACCATCCCCACGATGGCCAGACCCCGCAGCAGGTCCACGGCCAAGGCTCGCTCTTTCATTCGGAAAGCAGTTTTCGGGTTCGTAAATCAATTTTCTGTCACCTACCGCAAATTTAAGCAAAATTATTTTCACGCCGCAGCAAAATAAGAAAATTTACGATCAAGCGACAGCTTCAGACACAAAAAAGCAGCCTCCGGAGCCAAAACTCCGAAGGCCGCACGGGGAAACCTCCCTCCCGGGACGGATCACTGCTGGTGCTGGGGGCGCAGCAGGTCCTGGACGACCTTGACGGGCGAGAAGGTCGTGATGGGCACATCGACGAAGACCGTGTTCCAGCGGGCCATCGCGCCGTTCCACAGTCCGGGCAGCTCCTGGGCGCGCAGCTCGCGGCCGCCCGACGACTTCGACGAGATGAAGCCCGTCGAGGGGTCGGTATAGCGGCGCAGGTCGAACTTGCCGCCCTGCGACGTGCGCACGCCGCAGACGAGGTCGACGGGGTTGAAGTGCGTGGCCGACTTCATCAGCGGCATGTCGTCGGGCGAGATCTGGCTCGACTCGGCGATCTGCAGCGACTCCGTGCCGTCGGGGTTGGCCACCCAGAAGGGGCCGCCGCCCGGCTCGCCCTCGTTGCGGACCATGCCGCAGACGCGGATCGGGCGGTCGAGCACCGCACGCAGCAGCGCAGCATCATACGCCGCGGGCAGCTTCACGCAGAGCCGCTGCTCGACGAATGCGGCCACCTCGGCCAGGTCGGCAGTGCCCGCCTCCAGCGCCCGCAGGTGGGCGAAGGCCTGCTCCTGCAGTTCGAGCAGCAGCCCGGCCAGCACCTTCTTGTAGCGGATCGTGTCGCCGCGGCGCGCGTCGGTCGTCACGTTGTCGATGTTCTTGATGAAGATGATGTCGGCGTCGATCTCGTTCAGGTTCTCGATCAGCGCGCCGTGGCCCGCGGGACGGAACAGCAGGCTGCCGTCCTCCTGACGGAAGGGTGTGTTGTCGGGATTCACGGCGATCGTGTCGGTCGAGGGCTTCTGCACGGAGAACGAGATCTCGTAGCGGATGCCGAAGCGCTTTTCGTAGAGGGGGACCTTCTCGGCGAGCAGGCTCTCGAAGCCGGCACGGTGCTCGGGCGAGACGGTGAAGTGGATGCGGGCCACGCCGTCGGTCGAGGCGTAGGCCGCCCCCTCGACCAGATGCTCCTCGACGGCCTTACGGGCGCCGTCCGGATAGGCGTGGAAGGTCACCAGCCCCTTGGGCTTCTGTCCATAGTTGAGTCCTTGCTTGACGATGCAGCTCACGACGGTCCGATCGTCGGCACCCTCCGGCAGCACGGCCTTCAGTTCGGGCCAGAAGGCGAAGCGCTCGATGTTTTCGAGCAGCGTGTCAATGCCCTTGCCGCGCTTGCCCTCGTTGACGAACTCGAACAACTCCTTGAACATGCGCGTGGCGGCACCCGACGCCGGAACGAACTTCACGACCGAGAGGCCGTGCGCTGCCTGCTCGTAACGGGCCTGCGCCGCATTGGCCGCCGCGTCGTCCACGACGACGACCCCGTCGTCGGGCGAGGCGGCGCGCACCACCTTCAGGAAGGGAAAGCCGCGGCGGAAGTTTTCGATCTGGCGCTCCACGGCCTCGCGCGTCAGGCCGTGTTGCTCGATTTGATGCAAGTCTTTTTCGGTAAACATAGGTTTGTGGTATTTTAGGGTTTCTGTCGTTCGGGCGATTATCTTATCAAAGTTAGTAAATAAATTCGTAACTTTGCACATCATGATCCGAGAATTTCACCACATCGACCTGCGCGACCGCAACAGCTTCGGCGTCGCGCAGCACGCCCGGCGGCTCGTCGAGTTTGAAACGGCCGACGACCTGCGCGCGATCTTCGCCGCGGGGGTGCCCGACCGCTGGACGGTCCTCTCCGGCGGCAACAACATCCTCTTCACGCAGGACTACGACGGCGTGCTGCTCACGCCCGTGGCCCGCGGCATCGAGCTGCTGGCCGACGAGGGCGACGAGGTGCGCCTGCGCGTCGAGGCGGGGGTCGAGTGGGACGATCTGGTTGCCTGGGCCGTCGAGCGCGGCCTGTGGGGCATCGAGAACCTCTCGCTCATCCCCGGCAAGGCGGGCGCCGCTCCCGTGCAGAACATCGGCGCCTACGGCTGCGAGGCCAGCGATGCGATCCGCCGCGTGGAGATGTTCTGCGTCGGGACGGGCAACCGGCTCACGCTCGATGCCGCGCACTGCGCCTTCGGCTACCGCGAGAGTGTCTTCAAGCACGAGCTGCGCGGGAAGGTCGTCATCACGGCCATCGAGATCGCTCTGCACCGCACGCCGCGCCCGCGGCTGGGCTACGGCGACGTCGAACGCGAGGTCGAGGCACGCGGCGGCGCCACGCTGCGCAACATCCGCGAGAACCTGTTCTGGGCGTTTTTCTACAACACCATCGGCATCCCCATCGCGGCGGGCGTGTTCTACCCCGCCTTCCAGCTCAAGATGAACCCGATGCTCGGCGCGCTCGCGATGAGCTTCAGCTCGGTGTTTGTGGTGAGCAATGCGCTGCGCCTGCGCTGGTTCAAGGCCAAGCACACGGAGGCAGCACCGAAAACGGTTTCTTCTCCGTCGGATCGCGGAGTGGAGATAGCAAGCAAGGAAATTATGGCAAGTAATGAAAAAGGAGAAACAAACATGGAAAAAGTCATCAGCATTGAGGGCATGGCCTGCATGCATTGCGTGAATCACGTTCAGCAGGCGCTTTCCGCCGTCCCCGGCGTAAAGGAGGCAAAGGTCGATCTCGAGAGCAAGTCCGCCACCGTCAGCGTGGACGGCAGCGTAACCGACGCGGCGCTCAAGGCCGCGGTCGATGAGGCGGGCTATCAGGCCGTCTCCATCCGCTAAGGCCATGAGAGCCGATCGTGATTCCGTCCGCCGCAAGCTCAAAATCGCCCGCGGCCAGCTCGACGGCATTTTGCAGATGATCGACGACGACCGCTACTGCGTGGACATCTCCAACCAGCTTCTCGCCACGCAGTCGCTCCTCAAAAGCGCCAACCAGCAGATCATGCGCGCGCACATCGAAGGCTGCGTGCGCGAGGCTTTGCAGACCGACCATATCGACCCCAAACTCGAAGAGGCCTTCCAGCTCCTCGAGCGCATGGCGCAGTCGTGACCGCACAAAAAAGGACGACAGCTATTTTTAGCTGTCGTCCTTTTTTGTTATTCGATCAGATCCTCGCGGTCGAGTTTCTTTTCCGAAAGCTGCTGTGCGGTGTGCTCATGTACGAGCTGGAGTACTACCGCCGTGAGGGGAATGAAAAACACAATACCGACAAGGCCGAAGAGCTTGCCGCCAAGCAATGCCGCAAGGAGCGTCCACAGCGGCGCAAGCCCCACGCTGCTGCCAACCACATGCGGGTAGATGAACTGATTTTCCGTGAACTGCACCGCCTGATAGACGATCAGGCACAGCAGCGCCTTCTCCGGCTGGGCAAGCAGCGTCAGCAGTACGCCGATTGCGCAGGAGGCCAGCGCGCCGATGTAGGGAACAAAGGCGAAGGCCGCCGTCAGCGCGGCGGTCAGCCCCGCGTAGGGAATGCCGCACAGGGAGAACGCGAGAAAGATCATCGTGCCGAGGATCACGACCTCCACGCACTGCCCGGACAGGAAACGGGCGTAGGTGGTGTGCGTCAGGCGCGCGATGCGGCAGACCTGATTGGCCTTTCGCTCGCTCAGGTTGGCGTAGAGGAGTCTGCGGCTCTGTTTAGCAAGGCTGCGCCGGTCGAGCAGCACATAAAACATGATGACGATGGCAAAGGTGACGTTGGCCACCGCCGAGACTGTGGTACCGGCAAGATCCACCACCGAGTCGATCAGCGCGCCGGCGCCGGTGAGCGCCTTTTCCAGCACCGTTTTCCAATCGAGCGCGGCGATGCGATCGGTGAGCTCGCTTGTATCCACGCCGTGATCCGAGAGAAGGCGCGCCCAGTCCGGCCAGTTCTCCCTGACCAGTGTGCCGATGCTCTTGAGCGACGCGGCAAGCTGCGGCAGCGCCAGAACGCACAGCAGTACCACGACGATGACCACGCACAAAAGCGTCAGCAGCAGGCTGAGAAGGTCAATGTGTTTTTCCTTTGCCTTTGGCATCAGGCGCGTCAAACGTCCTGCGATGCCCTGGATCGGCACACTGAGGACAAACGCCATCAATAACCCTATGATCACCGGCGTGAAGAGGGTAGCGAGCCTCGTGAGAAACGCCGCGACTTCGTTGAGATTCATCAGCGCGGCATAGAGCGCCACGCCGAACGCGACCAGAAGAAATTGCTGTTTTCCTTTTTTATCCATTGTTCTTTTCTGCACCTTCCGCGCGTTCACTCTGCCACCGGAGCGGAAGTGCCGAACGCTGTGCATATCCTTTCAGGCTAATTATAGAATGGCTTGCGCTGCATTGCAAGTTCTTTTGCCCGTCGCTTGGTTGTTTCTCCCGCCCGCTGCTTTTTTCGCGCAGACTTTTGCGGAAAATCAACAT
>OHXQ01000104.1_pt1 | contig 12079 bp, 9 predicted proteins | sample 1580041 | NCBI WGS metagenome assembly OHXQ01 (sample SAMEA3882543, study PRJEB24775) | human gut metagenome | biome: human-associated habitat; feature: intestine environment; material: feces | place: Netherlands | collected 2009/2010 | reverse complement strand
TGCGCGACCAGACGCGGCAGGCCTTCCGCGTCTATTCGTCCGCGGGGCTGCCCACGCTCGTCGTCGGGCGGGATACGGTCGCCATGACGGAGTATGCGCCGTGCCAGTACCGCTCGGACAGCGTTTCGGTCACGGGGAGCGTTCCGGTGCGGGTATATGCCGGCGGGCTTGCGGACAGCGTCACGCTCCGTATCGGCAACGTTCTAAAACCGCGATGGATGCAGGCCCCTCTGCAAATAAAAGGTCTGCAAAAGACAAATTAGGCTGAAAGGGCAGGCGGTCCGAAAAGACCTGCACGTAGGGCTCGGCGACGAACGCCGGACCCTCCCTGCGTTTGGGCCGCAGGTCGCGGTCGCCGGGCGCCGCCTCGATGTAGCGCTCCGATACGGCAGGCATCGCGATGCCCGCCAGCGAGCACAGCAGCTCGGTGAGCTGCAGGTCGTAGTCGCAGAGAAACTCCCACCGCCCGCGATAGAAGGGCTCGAACCGCCCGGCATAGAAATCGAAGTAGGGTGACCCCCTGTAGGAGGCCACAAGGGCGCCCCAGTGCTGGTGCTGCCAGCGCTTGGAGTAGTCGAGGCGCATGTCGCGCATCGGCTGGCGGGGCCGGTCGGCATGGCTCACCTGCACGGTGAGCTCCATGACGCCGTCGGTAGCCAGGATCCGCGCGCGGTTGCGCTCCGAACGCTTGATGAAATGTTCGCCGAGGTCGATCAGGCAGTCGCCGCGGAGCAGCTCCGCGAAGTAGGCGACCGAGGGGAGGTAGGCGGCGGGAAGGATCGTCATGGCCGGCAGGGATCAGGCTTCGGGATCGACCCAGTCGCCGTGGGCGCGGATCAGTTCGACGAGGCGGTCTAGCGCCTCCTCCTGCGGGATGTTGCGTGCGACGACCTCGCGCCCCCTGTAGAGGGTGATACGGCCGGGGCCGGCCCCCACGTAGCCGTAGTCGGCATCGGCCATCTCGCCCGGGCCGTTGACGATGCAGCCCATGACGCCGATCTTCAGGTTCTTCAGGTGCGACGTGCGGGACTTGATCGCCGCCAAGGTCCGCTCGATGTCGTAGAGCGTGCGGCCGCACGACGGGCAGGCGATGTATTCCGTATGCGAGAAGCGCACGCGCGCCGCCTGGAGGATCATCAGCTCCACGTCGCGGATCGCCGCGGCGGCGTGACCCGGGGCGTCGATCCAGATGCCGTCGGCCAGTCCGTCGAGGAAGAGCACCCCCAGGTCGGCGGCCGCCTTCACGGCCAGCCGCTCGAGCGACGCCTCCTCGTAGCGGCGCTTCACGACGACGGGCTCGTCCGCCCGGTCGAGGTTCAGGATCGCGGCCCGCAGTTCGGCCGTCGGGTTGCCCGAGAGGGCCTCGATGACGCGGAAGCCCTCGTGCGGCTCGTCGTACGTGACGGGCACGGCAACCTGCGAGCGGCGGCGGAAGACGTAGGGCGAGTAGCGCTCGGGATGCCGCACGGGGAACACGCCCGGGCGGTCGGCGAAGTGCTCGACGAGCAGCCGCGCGACGGGGATCTCGTTTTCGGGCGCCTCGGTCAGCGAGACGCGGATCGTGTCACCGATGCCGTCGCAGAGCAGCGCCCCGATGCCCACGGCGCTCTTGATGCGCCCCTCGAGGCCGTTTCCGGCCTCGGTGACCCCGAGGTGGATCGGGTAGTTCATCCCCTCGGCCTCCATCGCCGCCACGAGCTGCCGGTAGGCCGAGACCATCACGCGCGTGTTGCTCGACTTCATCGAGACGACCACCTGGTCGAACGCCCGCTCGCGGCAGACCCGCAGGAACTCCATGGCCGAGACGACCATCCCCTCGGGCGTGTCGCCGTAGCGGTCGAAGACCCGCCGGGCGAGCGACCCGTGGTTGACGCCGATGCGCAGCGCCACGCCGCGCTCGCGGCACTGCTCGATGAGGGCCTCCAGCTCGCCGTGCTCCGTGCGGTAGTTGCCCGGGTTGATGCGCACCTTGTCGACGTACTTCGCCGCGATGGCCGCAACCTCCGGAACGAAGTGGATGTCGGCCACGATGGCCGTGCGGAAGCCGTCGCCGCGCAGCTGCCGCACGATGTTGGCAAGATTCTCGCCCTCGCGGCGCCCCTGCGCCGTGAGGCGCACGATCGGGCCGCCCGCGCGGTCGATGCGCTCGATCTGCGCGACGCTCGCCGCCGTATCGTTCGTGTCGGTATTGGTCATCGACTGCACGGCCACGGGGTTTCCCGCGCCGATGCGCACGCATCCGATGCGCACCTCGCACGTCGGACGCCGCTGGAATTTCGTCAGGTCTGTCATGTCGTCTCCGGGTTTCGGAGCCCGCCGGGGCTCCGTACCGCAAAGATAGCCCGAATTCCGCGAAAAAATTGCAGACCGGGATATTTTTCAGTAGATTTACACACGCAACCGCCCAAAAATCCGACCCTTATGAAACGCAGATTCATGCTGTTCCTGCTCTCGGCGCTCGGCTTCACGACCGCCTGCGAGAATGAAGACAAGGGCACCGTCTGCATGTACGGCACCCCGCTGATCGACTTTGAACTTCAGGGCACCGTCACCGACCAGAAGGGCAGCCCGATCCCGGGCATCGAGGTCACGACGGACGACCCGGGCAACCGGACCGCAACCGCATCGGACGGCAGCTACCGACTCTCGGGACAGACCATCCCGAACCGCGTCCTGCTCCGCTTCACCGACGTCGACGGAGCGGAAAACGGCGGGGAATTCGCCTCGCAGGAGCTTCCGGTCGAATTTACGGAGGAGGACCGCACGGGCGAGACTTCGGGCAGCTGGAACCGGGGGGCGTTCGCCCGTTCGGGCGTCGATGCGTCGCTTCCGGCAAAGACAGAAGAAGAGCAATAGAGAGCCGGTGATACGGATTGCCCGTTTTTTCGTATATTTGCTCTGTGGATAACCTCAAGAGCGATATCAAGTACGTGGCGGGCGTCGGCGAGGCGCGTGCCCGGCTTCTGGACAAGGAGCTGGGCATCCGCACCGTGGGCGATCTGCTCGACCACTTTCCGTTCCGCTACATCGACCGCACGCGCGTCTACCGCATCGCCGAAATCACGGACGAGGCGCCCACGCTCGTGCAGCTGCGCGTCCGCGTGACCGGCACGGCCTACGCCGGGGCGGGGCGCAAGCGCCGCTTCACGGTCTTCGTGCAGGATGCGACGGGGCAGGCCGAGCTCGTGTGGTTCCAGGGCATCAAGTGGATCGAGAAGCGCGTCGAGGTCGGGCGCGAATACCTCGTCTTCGGGCGCCCGTCGTTCTACCGCGGCCAGCTCTCGATGGCCCACCCCGAGCTGGAGACCATGGAGCAGTACCTCTCGCGCCGCGCCGAGAGCGGCATGCAGGGCATCTACCCCTCGACCGAGCGCATCTCGACGATGTTCGGCACGAAGGGCATGTACCAGATCGTCTGCAACGCCTGGGCGCTGGTCCGCGGGCACATACCCGACCCGCTGCCCGAGGAGATACGCACCCGCTACGGGCTCATCGCGCGCCACGACGCCTACTACAACATCCACTTCCCGCAGTCGCCCGAGCTGCTGCGGCAGGCGCAGTACCGGCTGAAGTTCGACGAGCTGCTCGGCGTGCAGCTCAACGTGCAGTCACGCCGCACGGCCCGCCTGGCGAAGGCCGACGGGTTTCGCTTCACGCGCGTCGGCGACGCCTTCAACACCTTCTACAACGAGAAGCTCCCCTTCCCCCTGACCGGGGCGCAGAAGCGCGTAATCCGCGAAATACGGCAGGACACCGCTACGGGGTACCAGATGAACCGCCTGCTGCAAGGCGACGTGGGCAGCGGCAAGACCATGGTGGCCGCCGCCTGCGTGTGGTTCGCCGCCCAAAGCGGCTGGCAGTCGGCCCTGATGGCCCCCACGGAAATACTGGCACGCCAGCATTACGAAAATCTGGCCCCGCTGTTCGCCCGCTTCGGCCTGCCGTGCGCTCTGCTCACCGGCTCCACCCCCGCCAGGGAGCGCCGCGCCATTCTGGCCGGCCTGCAAAGCGGGGATATCACACTGTGCATCGGTACACACGCCCTGCTGACGGCGGACGTGCAGTATGCGCGCCTGGGTCTGGTGATCACCGATGAACAGCATCGCTTCGGCGTAGAACAGCGCTCCGCCCTGTCCCACAAGAGCGCCGCCCCACACACGTTGGTGCTGTCCGCCACCCCGATCCCCCGGACGCTGGCTCTTATCATCTACGGCGATCTGGATGTGTCCGTGATCGATGAGCTGCCGCCGGGACGGCAGACAGTGGAGACCTTCGCGCTTGGTGAAAAATACCGGGCGCGGCTCAACGGCTTTATCCGCAAGCAGGTGCAGGAGGGCCATCAGGTGTTCATCGTCTGCCCGCTGGTGGGCGAGGATGACGCTCTGCCCGATGAGCGCAAGGCCGTAACGGCCTACGCCAAGGCACTGCAGGAGGATACCTTCCCCGAGCTGCGGATAGCCGTGCTCCACGGCCGTATGAAGCCAAAGGAGAAGGAAAAGATCATGGCCGCCTTCGCCGCCGGGGAGAGCGATATCTTGGTCTCCACCACCGTGGTGGAGGTGGGCGTGGATGTGCCCAACGCCACGCTGATGGTGGTGGAGAACGCCGACCGCTTCGGCCTGAGCCAGCTGCACCAGCTGCGCGGCCGGGTGGGCCGCGGCCAGGCCAAGAGCTACTGTGTTCTGCTCAGCGACGTACAGAACGACGACACGAAACGGCGGCTGAAAGCCCTGACCCAGACCAGCGACGGCTTCCGCATCGCCGAGGAGGACCTGAAGCTCCGGGGCCCCGGCGACTTCTTCGGCAGCCGCCAGCACGGCCTGCCCACGCTGAAGGCCGCCGACCTCAGCTGTGATATGCCCCTGCTGGCCGAGGCCCGGGATGCCGCGCAGCAGCTGCTGGCCGGTGACCCGCTGCTGACCCGGCCGGAGCACGCCGTGCTCCGCCGCCGGGTACAGGCCCTGTTCCGGCAAAAGGACGGCACTCTGAACTGAAGCAGGGCACCCTCTCCGCGCTTGAAATGCCGGCAATAAGCAGCGGCGCCGGAACGATATTCCGGCGCCGCTGCTCTCTGCTGTCTCCGCGCCGTTTGCCCGGCGGCATGGGGCAGATATTCCCCCGGAAATGAAGAAAGAGCAGCCTTTCGGCTGCTCTTTCTCCCTCCCCAAGACGGCCACAAGGAGCGCCGTAGCGCTCCCTGTGGTGGTGTGTTGTCGGGTAAAAGGGGGAATACCCGACAGGGGGGTGGCACGGACAGAGGGGGGTGACTCTATTCGTGCTCAACTGTATTGTACACCTGCCTGTCCGGTTTGTCAAACGTTTTTTCTGATTTTTTGCAGTGGGTAACATTGGGGTAAAGTTAATGTGTTCTTAATGTCACTATCCTTGCTTTTTATGAAATAATGTCGTACACTATATGTGTGTTTGCATGATACAGGAGGTATACTAAATGGTCTCCATTATAGAAGTAACTGACAAAGCCCAGCTGCGCCGGTTCGTGGACTACCCAAACGAGCTGTATAAAGACGTGCCCCAGTTCGTCCCCGCCACCTATGGCGACGATCTCTCCGATTGGGACCGCAGCAAGAACCCCGCCTTTGAATACTGCGACGCCCGCTGCTGGCTGGCCATGCGCGACGGGGAGATCGTGGGCCGCATCGGTGCCATCCACTCCCGCAAGGCCAACGACAAGTGGGGTGCCAACCGCCTGCGCTTTACCCAGGTGGATTTCATTGACGACCCGGAGGTCTCCTCCGCCCTGTTCCGCACGGTGGAGGCCTGGGCGAAGGAGCTGGACTGCACCGCCGTTCACGGTCCCCTCGGCTTCACCGACATGGACCGCGAGGGTATGCTGGTGGAGGGCTTTGACCGCCGCAGCTGCTTTTTCACATACTACAACTATCCCTACTACATCGACCACATGGCCGCCCTGGGCTATGTGAAGGACGTGGACTGGATCGAGGAGCTTATCACCGTCCCGGAGGACGAGGCCACCATACAGCGCTGGGAGAAGATCTCCGACTTCGTTCTCAAGCGCCACCGCCTGCACATTCACGAGGCCAGGAACCGCCTGTCCTATCTGCCCCTGCTCAAGCCGTTTTTCGAGCTGGTCAACCTGGCCTACGCGCCGCTGTACGGCACTGTGGATCTCTCTGACCGCCAGATCAAAAAGTACTCCGCCAAGTTCGCGCCCCTCATCAATCCCAACACCACCTGCTTCGTCATGGATGAAAACGACCGCATGGTGGCCTTCGGCGTAGGTGCGCCAAGCCTGGCCTCCGCCCTGCAGAAGCACCGGGGCCGCCTCATGCCCACCGGCTGGATCGACGTTCTCAAGGCCTTCCGCAGGAACGACACCGTGGACCTGCTGCTCATCGCCGTCCACCCGGACTACCAGAAAAAGGGTGTCAACTCCATTATCCTCAGCAAGGCCATGAAAGGCTGCCACAAGCTGGGCATCAAGCAGGCCGAGACCGGCCCCATGCTGGAGCTGAACGACAAGGTCCAGTCCCAGTGGAAGGATTTTCAGACCGAACAGCATAAGCGCCGCCGCTGCTTCATCAAGCAGCTGTAATACATAAAAGGGACCGGCTCGGCCGGCCCTTTTTATCTCCCGCTGAAAAAAGCAGCACCCTCCTGCCGGCGCAGGAGGGTGTTGTTCATTTCAGCTCTACCACGGTCACGCCGGCCTCGCCCTCGCCGTATCGGCCCAGGCGGAAGGCCTTGACCTGTTTGTTTTTCTTCAGCAGCTGGTGCACGGCGGCGCGCAGCGCGCCGGTGCCCTTGCCGTGGATGATGGTCACGGTGCCCAGCTTGGACCGGGATGCCGCGTCCAGGTAGTTCTCCACCACGCTCTCGGCCTCCAGCGTCTCCAGGCCCCGGATGTCCAGCTCGGCGGACGCCCGCGCCCCGGTGTTGATGGACACCGCCGGTCCGCTGCGCTGCTGCGCGGCGGCGGACTGCTTTTTCTTCTTCTCGATCTCCTCCGCCGTTTCCAGCAGACGCACCTGCGCGGCCTTCACGGTCATCTTCATCTTGCCCGCCTGCAGGAGCAGCGTGCCGTCGCCGTTGACCGCCAGCACCGCGGCGCCGGTACGCACACCGGCCAGCTCCACCGTGTCGCCCACGGCGATGGGCCGGCTGGGCGCGGGTACCGGCTCTGTATCCTCGTCCCGTTGGTGCAGCGCCGTCTCTGCCTCGTTCAGACGGCGGCGTATATCGCTTTTCCGGTCATTCACGGCCTGATAGTCCGACCGCTGCTGCTGTTTCCGCAGCTCGTCCAGCTCGGCGAACACCTGATCCGCCTGCCGCTGGGCCTGCTGCACGATGCGCCGCGCCTCGGCCTCGCCCTTGGTCCGGGCGTTGTCCTTAGCCTTCTCCATCTGCTCACGGAAGGTCCGCGCCTTCCGTGCGTCCTCCTCACGCTGGCGCCACAGCCGATCCGCCTCGCCCTGGGCCTTCTCCAGCCGCTGGCGCTTCTCCTCCAGTTGGGTCAGCACGTCCTCGAACCGCACGGATTCACTGTCCATCTGGGCCTTGGCGTCCTCGATGACGCTCTCGTCCAGCCCCAGCCGCCGGGAGATGGCAAAGGCGTTGGACTTGCCCGGTATGCCGATGAGCAGCCGGTAGGTAGGCCGCAGCGTCTGCACATCGAACTCACAGCTGGCGTTCTCCACCCCCGCCGTGGTCATGGCAAAGGTCTTCAGCTCCGCGTAATGGGTGGTGGCCGCCGTCAGCGCGCCCTTGCGCCGCACGTCCTGAATGATGGCTATGGCCAGCGCCGCGCCCTCCACCGGGTCGGTACCCGCCCCCAGCTCGTCGAACAGGATCAGGCTCTTCTCGTCCGCCAGCTTCAGTATCTCCACTGTGTTGGCCATGTGCGCCGAAAACGTGGACAGGCTCTGCTCGATGCTCTGCTCGTCGCCCACGTCCGCCAGTACCCGGTCGAACACCTGCACGGCGCTCTGGTCGCCGGCGGGGATGTGCAGGCCGCATTGGGCCATCAGGCACAGCAGCCCCAGGGTTTTCAGCGTCACGGTCTTGCCGCCGGTGTTGGGGCCGGTGATGACCAGCGTGTCATACGCGCCGCCCAGCGCCACCGTCACCGGCACCGCCTTGGCCGGATCCAGCAGGGGATGCCGCGCCCGCTTCAGGTCGATGCCGCCCCGCTTCCGCACCAGCGGACGCCCCGCGTCCATGGCATAGCTCAGCTGTGCCCGGGCGAAAATGGTGTCCAGCTGCACCAGCAGGTCGTAGTCGTACAGGATGTTCTCCCGCTGCGCCGCGCACTCGCCGGACAGTATACGCAGCACCCGGTCGATCTCCTTTTCCTCACGGGCCTGCAATTCCTTCAATTCATTATTGGCCTGCACCACGCCCATGGGTTCCACGAACAGCGTGGCCCCGGAGGATGAGATGTCGTGTACCAGACCCGGCAGACTGCCCTTGCACTCCGCCTTTACCGGCACCACGAACCGCCCGTCCCGCTGGGTGATCAGCGCCTCCTGCAGCACCTTGGCGTAGGAGGGCGACGAGATGATCCGCTGCAGGATCTGCCGTCCCTTGCTGGCCGCAGCGCGCATATTCCGCCGTATGTCCGCCAGCTCCGGGCTGGCGGTGTCGGCGATGGTCTCTTCGTCCAGTATGGCGCCGCGTATTTTATCCTCCAGATAGCGGTTCACATGGAGGGCAGAGAATAGCCGGTCGATGGCCGTGGCCTCCCCCTGACGCTCCGCGTCATAGTCGCTGACCCGCCGCGCAGCGGTCAGCACGCCGGCCACATCCAGCAGCTCCCGGGTGTTCAGCACGCCGCCGTGGTCCGCCCGGTCCAGTGCCTGGGATACGTCCTTCACGCCCGCAAAGGACGGACTGCCGTGCAGGCCCAGCCGCGTCTTGGCCGCGTCCGTCTCATCCAGCAGGTGCTCCACCGCCGCCGCGTCTGTGGCAGGACGCAGCCGCAGGCACCGGGCCTTGGCCTCGTCGCTGACCGCATGGCGCGCCAGCAGCTCCAGCACCGCCGGCAGCTCCAGTGTGCGGATAGATTTCTCAAATAACTCGCTCATGTATGTATGTCCTCCTGTTATCCCAACAGGGCCTTGTAATAGTCCAGCGTCCGGAACCCGCGCTCCAGCTGGGCGGCGATAAACGCCTCGCCCGCCTGATCCAGCGCCTGCAGGGCGCCCGGCTCCAGCGTAAAGCTGTACAGCCGCCTGGGGTCCGCGTACAGCACGTGCCGCAGCGCCGCCAGACCAGCCTCGGTCAGCGGCAGCCGGAAGCTGCGCTCCGGGCCCCTGCACGTTCCGCACGCCACAAATCCGCCGGAGATGTCCAGCACCGGTCCCTCCGGCTGTGCCGTTCCGCACACGGCGCATTCCTCCGCCAGCGGCTCAAAGCCCGAGAGCGCCATCAGTCGGAACTGGAACGCCGCCTTCACCAGCCGCGGGTCCTTCCCCGTGCGGCACAGGGCGTACAGGGCGTTCAGCAGCAGCGACAGTATCTCAGGGCAGGGCGTCTCCTCGGCGCACACCGCCTCCGTCAGCTCACAGAACCACGCCGCCAGCGCCAGCAGCTCGATGTCCCGGCCCAGCCCGTCGAACAGCTCGATGGGCGACGCCTCATCCAGCATATACCAGCTGCCCCGCTTGAAAATGGTCAGCTCGGAATAGGCCGGCATCTGGCAGGCCGCCGCCAGGCGGCTGTTCTTTCGCCGCGCACCCCGGGCGATCAGGGGTATCTTCCCCCGGTCCGCCGTCAGCACCGTCAATATCCGATCTGTCTCCTTTGTGTCTGTGACCCGCAGCACCACGCCGCCGGTCACGGTCTTTCCACTTTGCATACAGCCTCCTGGGCCCCGCGGTACAGCAGATACGCCTCCGGCGCGCCAGTGTCCAAAAATAATTCCCAGTAGTCCACGCGAACACCTCCATGTCGTTAGCATGGGAGCTTTCGCCGGTTTTATGGCTGGAAATTTGTTGATGTTATTCCTCGTTGTAGCCCTGACTTCTGATGAAGTTGGGATTATCTCGCCAGTTTGCCCCACTCGATGTCCCATCGAGCGGGGACCCCGCATTTTATCGCTTTACGGCGGAAATGAATTCCGCCTACGGAATTCTTCGAATTCAGGCCGCATGCGCGGCGGCTCGCTCCGCTCGCAGGAAAACTGGCCGGAGTGCATGCTGTGACCGCAGCCTTACTCCTCGTTGTAGCCCTGACTTCTGATGAAATTCGGATTATCTCTCCAATTTTCCTTGACCTTCACCCACGTCTCCATGTACACCTTCGTGCCCATGAATTTCTCAATATCCCGACGGGCCGCGGAGCTGATGCGCTTGAGCATTTCGCCGCCTCTGCCGATGATGATGCCCTTGTGGCTGGCCTTCTCGCAGTAGATGGTCACGTCCAGGTCGATGATGCCCGTGTCCTCCCGTTCGGAGAACTTCGTCACCTCCACCGCCGTGCCGTGGGGGATCTCCTTGTCCAGGCACAGCAGCATTTTCTCCCGGACAATCTCGGCGCAGACCTGGGCGTCGGGCTGGTCGGTGGTCATGCCGTCGGGGAACAGCTGGGGGCCCTCCTGGGCGTATTGGGACAGCTGCCGCATCAGCTCATCCAGGCCATCGCCGGTCCGGGCGGAGATGGGAATGATGGCATCAAAGCCGTCATAGGCCGCGCTGTACGCCGCGATGACCTCCAGCAGGGCCTCCTTTTTCTCTACCGTGTCGATCTTGTTGATGCACAGCACGCAGGGCAGCTGCTCCTCCCGGATGCGCTGCAAAAGGACCTTCTCCGGCTCGCCCACATGGGGGATGGGCTCCACCAGCAGCAGGGCGGCCTCCACCTGCTCCAGGCTCTCCCGCACCACCTTCACCATATAGTCCCCCAGCCGGGAACGGGGCTTGTGCAGGCCCGGCGTGTCCAGCAGCACATACTGGGTATCGCCCCGGTTCACCACGCCGTAAATGCGGTTGCGGGTGGTCTGGGGCTTGTCCGAAACAATGGCGATCTTCTCGCCCACCAGGGCGTTGGTCAGGCTGGACTTGCCCACATTGGGCCGTCCGCACACGGTGATCATTGCGGTTTTTGTGATGTTCATAGGTGATCCTCAACTTTCTTTCGTTTGAGCAATTTTCGTGCAGCGTTATTTTCGTTCCAGACCCAGCACGGACATGATGGTCTCTTCTCTTTCGCGCATCTGGGCCTTCATGGGGCCCTCGTCCAGGTGGTCGTAGCCCAGCAGGTGCAGCACGGAGTGTACCGCCAGATAGGCCAACTCCCGGCGGTTGGCGTGGCCGTATTCTTTCGCCTGCGCCTTCACGCGCTCCAGAGAGACGACCATGTCCCCCAGGGGCACATAGCCGGTGCCGGGGTCGGCGTCCTCCGCGCCGGGCAGCTCGCCGGGAGTCAGTTCAAACTCCGGAAAACTCAGCACGTCCGTAGGGCGGTCCACCCCACGCATCTCCAGGTTGATGGTGTGGATGCCCGCGTCGCCGGTCACCAGCACATCCACCTCGCAGGGGAAGTCCACCCCTTGCTCGGCCAGCGCTGTGCGGATAACCCTGCGGAGAAAGCTGCGTGTGCCCTCGCTGACACCGGGGACATCGGCGGTCACCGGGATATAGTGTCGTTTCATTTCTTTTTCTCCTCAAATTTGGCGTAGGCCTCGATGATGCGCTGCACCATCACATGGCGCACCACGTCCTCCTTGGTGAGCCTGCATATGGCCACGCCCTCCACGTCCCGCAGCACCTTCATGGCCTCCTTCAGACCGCTGACCTTGTCGGTGGGCAGGTCGATCTGGGTCACATCGCCGGTCACAACGACCTTGGAACCCACGCCCATGCGGGTCAGGAACATTTTCATCTGCTCCGGCGTGGTGTTCTGCGCCTCATCCAGAATGATGAAGGAGTCGTCCAGCGTACGGCCGCGCATATAGGCCAGCGGCGCGACCTCGATGTTGCCCCGCTCGAGATATTTGCCGTAGGTCTCCGGCCCCAGCATCTCGAACAGCGCGTCGTAGAGCGGCCGCAGATACGGGTCGACCTTGTTCTGCAGGTCGCCGGGCAGGAACCCAAGCTTCTCG
>OHXQ01000096.1_pt1 | contig 12595 bp, 7 predicted proteins | sample 1580041 | NCBI WGS metagenome assembly OHXQ01 (sample SAMEA3882543, study PRJEB24775) | human gut metagenome | biome: human-associated habitat; feature: intestine environment; material: feces | place: Netherlands | collected 2009/2010 | reverse complement strand
GGAATCCAACACGCAGAGCACAGGCACCTTGCTATATCTTCATAAAAATACCGTGCATTACCGGCTCAATAAGATCCGGAGCGTTTTGAAATGTGATCTGGCACAGATGCCCGCAACGCTGGCGGTATATAAAGCTGCGGTGGTCTACCGTATTTTGAAAGGGATTTAGGAGATACTTACAACTTAACAAAGCAAGATGCACAAAGAGGGGCTGCCAAAACAGTCCCTCTTTGTTTCTGCGACCAATGAAACGATGAAATCCTTAGTTGGCTATCCGATGACCTATACACCGAGACTCTGTATACTTTTAAGCAGAGATGGCGGAAACGCCACAAAAATTAAGAATATGGAGGAACTCGAAATGTCTACTGTTTTGTCACGTCAGGATATTATCAACATCATCTATGGTGCCACCGTCCTGGGTGCCGGCGGTGGTGGTTCTGCCAGCTCCGGTTTGGAGATGCTGGAGAACTACATCAAGAAACATGGTGATCCGAAGCTCCGCATGATCTCCACTGGTGAGATGAATGTCAACGCCTATGCCGCTGTGACCGCAGGCATGGGTTCTCCCGTTGCACTGAAGGACATTGACTTTACGCCCTACGCCGTCAACGCCTACAACGCTCTGGTGGATATGGCTGCGACCATGGGTCGTACCCTGAGCTATACGATTCCCGTTGAGATCGGCGGCTTCAACACCTTCGTTCCCATGCTGATCGCCATGATGAACGATATCCCCGTCATTGATGCAGACGGTGCTGCCCGCGCTGTTCCCGCTCTGGACACGCTGCTGCTGCACGTCAACGGCCTGGATACCTCTCCTTTGGCTATGGCCGACCACAAGAACAACCGCCTGACCATTGAGCTGGCCGATCCCCGCGATGCACACGAGGCCGAGGTCATCGGCAGAAACATCTGCGTGGCCTTTGATATGATGGCCGGTCTGTCCGGCTGGATGGTCAATCAGGCGCAGATTGAGGCCGCTATCGGCAACGGCACCATTACCCGTGCCAAGACCGTCGGCGAAGTGATGGCCACGTATAAGACCGAGAACACCACCGAGAATTTCTATGCGTATCTCGCCAAGCATTCCAGCCTGAAGTGCCAGGCCGTTTGCCGCGGTAAGATCACCAAGGTGGAAACAAAGACGGCGGGCGGCTTCGATTATGGCACCGCCACTGTCGCGGGTGAAGACGGCTCCACCTATATGGTTCTGTTCCAGAACGAGAATCTGGTCATCTACAAGGATGGCATCGTGGTCATGACCGCCCCCGACATCATCTCCTTCTACGAGATCAATGATGGTATGCCTCTGACCAATGCTGATACCAAGGAGGGTCAGTATGTGGACATCGGCATTATCGAGGTGGATGAACGCTGGTGGAAGAACGGCGAGGCCGCCATCAACGATGTGTGGGCTCCCTACTTCAAGAACGTGGAGTACACCGGCAGAATCGTTCGTTATCCCGCCAAGTAAGCGCATTCCTGCAGAACCCGACAACAGCGAGCTTCCTTACATCGACGAAAAGCCGGGGACGGGGCACAGTTCCCGTTCCCGGCTTTCTGTCTAAATGAGGCATTCCCCGTCCCTACATTTTAGAGAGAGGAGAATAACAACATGGAAGAAAACAAGACCAATGTAACGGAAACCAAGCAAGAGGATAAGGGCTTATCCCAGATCCAACCCAACGAAAAACGCTCATGGTGGAGTATCGCCTTTATCTGGGTAGGCACCATGATCTGCATCCCCATGCTGATGGTGGGCGGCATCTTCGGCAGCGTGCTGACGATGAGCTCCATCTTTTGGGCCACCCTCATCGGGTTTGCCATCTGCTGCACCATGATGATCCTGGGCGGCATTGTCGGCTCTGACACCGGTCTGAACGCCACCATGTGTTCCACCAGAGCCTTCGGTATGACAGGCGCCAACTTCACAATGGCGCTGGTTATCTTTATCTGTGAGGCAGGTTGGTTCGCCGTGCAGACCGCCACCTGCGCCGTGGCCTTCAACACGCTGATGCTGCATCTGGGCGTGGAGTTCCCCTTCTGGCTGAGCTGCGTCGTTTGGGGTGTCGTCATGTTCATCACCGCCGTTTACGGCGTGAAGTGGATGGCGGTTCTGAATTATATCGCCGTTCCGCTGCTGGTGCTGCTGTGCGCCTATGGCGGCATCCATTCCATCAACACCGCCGGTTGGGGCAACATCGCCTCTGCCGTTTCGGAGAACCTGATGCCCCTGCCCGCCGCGATCTCCACCGTTATCGGCCTGTTCGCGCTGGGCGCTACCTGTAACTCTGACTATACCCGCTACTGCAAGACCCGCGGTGACGTGGTGAAGGCTACCCTGATCGGCGTTATGCCTGCGGCTCTACTGATGATCCTGGTGGGTGCCATCATGTCCATCGGCACCGGCAACTACGACGTGGCCGCCATGTTCGCAGGTCTAGGGCTGCCTATCGTTGCCATGCTGGTGCTGATCCTCGCCACATGGACGACCAACACCGGCAACGCCTATATGTCCGGTCTGGCCGCCTGCAAGATGTTCTCCATCAAGGACAGCAAGCGTCCTCTGGTCACCATGATCTGCGGCGTACTGGGCGTCATTATGGCGATTGCCGGTCTGGCAGATTTCCTGAACACCTATATCAGCATTCTGGGCGCGGTGGTGCCTCCCATCATGGGCGTCGTTATCTGCGACTACTGGGTCATCTGCAAGGCCAAGAAGGAGAACTGGTCTCCCGTGCGCGGTATCAACTGGATCGGCATCATCGCGTGGGTCATCGGCGGCGGCTTCGCGCTGCTGGAGACGCTGGGCGTGGTGACAGTGTTCTCCTCCGCACTGGACGGTGTGATCATCGCCTTTGCAGCCTATTGGATCCTCTATTCCCTGCTGAAGAATACCAAGCTGGCCGGCTCCGGCGATATGACTATCGAAGAAGCCTGCTCCGTCGCACAGTAAGGAGTGTTTGCTATGAGTAAAGACAAAGCGTTAGATATTGTATTGTCCGAGTTTCTGGAGCTGGCAAAGGTACCCCGCCCCTCCCATCACGAGGAGCGCGTCAGCGAGTACCTGTTCCAGTGGGCCAAGCGCCATGGTCTGGCCGTGGAAAAGGACAACATGAATGAGATCATCATTGACAAACCCGCATCCCCCGGCTGTGAAAATGTACCTCGTGTGATCTTCCAGGCGCACATGGATATGGTGTGTGTTTGCGAAGAGGGTGTCACCTACGATCCCATGAACGACCCTATCAAGGTCATCAACGATGGTGTGACTCTGACCGCAGATGGCACCAGTCTGGGCGCCGACGACGGTATCGGCGTGGCGATGTGCCTGTATCTGCTGCAGGATGACACCCTGCGTCACGGCCCCATCCGCGCCATCTTCACCACCAACGAAGAAGATGGTATGGACTCCATGGACATTGATCCCAAGTATCTGGATGGCGACTATCTGGTCAATCTGGACTGGGAAACGCTGGGCTCTCTGTGTAACTCCTGCGCTGGCGGTGACTTCTTCAACTACAGCCACAAGGCCGAGTGGGAGAAGCCTATTGTGGGTTGCAAGGCGCTGACCATTTCCTTCAGCGGCTTGCTGGGCGGCCACTCTGGCGTGGGCATCAACAAGGGCCACGCCAATGCGCTGGTCAGCATCGCTACGCTGCTGGCAATGCTGCGGCAGGGCGGCGTCAGCTATCGTGTGGCCTCCTTCAGCGGTGGTCAGGCGAAGAACGCCATCCCCGCGTTTGGCACCGCCACGGTCGTTCTTTCCGCCGCCGAGGAAGATCGGGCCAAGGCTATCATTGAAACCTTCCGTGGAGAGTTTGCGGAGGCTTTCGGCAACATCGAGCCGGATATGGTATTCACCACCGCCTTTGGTAACACCGCGCCTGACCGCGTACTGACCGGAGAGATCGGCTACGGTATGGTGGGACTGATGACCACCGTCCCCAATAACGTCCACACCATGAGCCCGTTTATCGACGGGCTGGTGGAGAGCTCCGCCAACCTGGGTGTTGTGTCCGTTGACGATGATATGGTGCGCTTCACAGTGTTTGCCCGCAGCAGTGTTGCCTATCATGCTACTCAGATCGGTGTGATCTGCGGCGCGCTGGCTAACAGTTTCGGGTTTACCTTCGACAGCGAAGGCCATGTCCCTGGGTGGGCGGTCAATCCCAACAGCAAGCTGACCCATATCGCTTGTGATGCCTACAAGCACCTGACCGGCACGGATATGATCGTGGAGCCGGTGCACGCCGGTGTGGAGTGCGGTGCTTTCGCGGAGAAGAACCCTCATTTGGATATGATCTCCATTGGGCCGACGCTGGTGGATGTGCATACGCCCAACGAGGTCTGCAAGATTGAGGACGTCAAGATTACCACCGAGCTGCTGATCGAAATTCTGGAGCGTATCGCCAAATAAAAAGACTTTGCAAATTGCAATAACAAGTTGGACACCCCGTGGTAAAAACCTTGGTCACGGATGGAGCCGGAGGATCTATCCGTGAGCGAGGTTGCCGCAGCCGTCAGGCTGCGTAGACAGCATCCAGAAAAGCCTCAAAGAGTTCCTCTGGGGTGCAGTATCCGAGTTTCTTCCGTGGACGTCCATTCAACTCGTCAGCAGCGGTGAGGATATCCTCGTCAGTGAAGCCCTCGATAGAAGCTCCCTTTGGGACAAAGGCCCGGAACAGGCCATTGTGTCGCTCGTTCTGAGGACGCTCCCAGGAGGTGTACGGATGGGCGAAGAAAACCTTGCTGCCCCAGTTCTCCACCTGGGCGAAGTCAGCGAACTCGCTGCCGTTGTCCACGGTAATGGTTTTAAAGACCTGAGAGAAGTGCTCTCCGTACTCATCATGGAGGGTGTTCATGAGATTCATCACCGCCTCACTGGTTTTACCAGGGATACGGAACGCAAGGTAGGTTTCCGTCTTCTTCTCCAACAAGGAAAAGACAACAGCCTCCTTACCCGCTCGCTTGCCGACCACGGTATCGCCTTCCCAGTGGCCCTCTTCAAGACGAAGAGATGCAATCTCCGGGCGGCTGGAAATGCTTGTGCCGTAGCGCTTTTTGTTCTCTCGCACACGATGCTTCTTCGCTTTGCGCTTTAACGCCTCGGGCAGTTCCATTGGCTGGATGGAGAGGTGCCCTTTCCAGACCATGTTGTAGAGGGTACGGGAACAGACCATCTCCGACGGCTCGAACAGGCTGTGTCGCTTGGCATAGCCACAGCAGGCATCCAGGGACCACTTGTGTTCCCGGATTTGCCGAACCACCCAGCTGGTAAAGTTGCTGCAGACGCCCGCTTTCGGATGCCTGTGGCAGGACACTCTGTTGGCCCTATAGACGGCTTCTCCCAGCGTGGGGGAGTAACCTGGAGTTTTCCCCTTGTTGCTCTTGCGGGCCGGTGTGCCTCGCCGAAGCTCATTCGTAACGGTGGACGGGGCGCAGCCTATCTGTCTGGCGATGGCGCGAGGGCCGAGGCCTTGCTTCTTGAGGACTTTGATGGCTCCTCGGTCTTCCATGCGAAGATGCTGTCCCTTCTTGCGTTCTGCGGATTCTGTGATACAATGATGGCAGTCCATAGTGATTGCCCTCCCTCTGTAGAAGTTGTGTGGTAACTTCATTCTACCACGGGGAGAAAAATCACTATGGATTTTTTACTCAAGTGTCCAACTTGATTTTACAATCAACCATCAAAACGGCTTTGGATGATGTGCTGGTGACCGAGGGCGAAAATCAGACCCCAGCTTTGACGAAGGATACTCCCGAGCTGGAATACGCCCTGCCCGAAGATGGCGACGTGACCCTTTACTACGGTACGCAGGAGGATTTCGTCTCCGCGTGGTACACGAGCGTTACAGACGATAAATACACCATCCGCACCGCCGAGGAGCTGGCGAATTTCGCACAGTTGGTGAATAGCAACAACAGCTTCTCCGGCAAGACGCTTAAGCTGACGGCTGACATCGACCTGGGCGGCAACGAGTGGACACCCATAGGCGGCTCGGCCTGCCCGTTCCGGGGAACCTTCGATGGCAACTCGTTTGGCATAACCGGCCTGAAGGTAACAAACAACAGCGAAAATGGATTTGCAGGTCTGTTTGGTGATGTACAAGGCTCAACGATAAAGAACCTGACTGTATCGGGAACTGTAACAGACAATGCCGGTTTCTCCTATAGCGGCGGTATTACTGGACGTGCGCAGGATTCTGTGATCGATAACTGCACGAGCAACATCAACATAAGTGATGCCATGGGTTCATGGATCGGTGGCATCGCGGCAATTATAACGGGCAGCACGGTAGTTCGGAACTGCGTCAATACGGGTAATCTGGACGGTGTCGACTGCTCTATTGCTGGCGGTATAGTCGGTGAGATCAATGGCAGCGGGAAAGTGCAGAACAGCTACAGCACAGGAAATGTAAATGTAGTGATGATCGAAACGACCGCTGGGGATGGTTCTACATATTCTGAGGGTATAGTGGGGAGCGGAACAGCCGCAAACTGCTATTATCTCGGCACGGTGACCGGTAAGACGGCACGGGCGTATTACATTGACGACACCGGTGCAGAGAAAGAGATCACCGTGACCGGTGAAGGTGCGAACACCAAGTACACGGTGGGCGATACTGAGCTGGTAGCCCTGCTGAATGAATGGGCAAATACTCATGGTGCGACCATAACCCTGTGGAAAAACAGTGCGGTTGAACCGTATAATCCCATATTTATGACAGGTGATAAGCCTGCAGCAGAGGAAATCACCCTTGTCTATGATGCGAATAGGGGTGAAGGAAGCGCCTACGAGAAGAAGAAAAAGGGCGTGGATGGTTCAGCAACATTCACCATTCGAGATGATGCAGGGTTTTCTTATAAGGGGAAGAAATTTAATGGTTGGAATACAACTACCGATGGAGATGGAGTTGTCTATACCGTTGGTCAAGATGTAACCATTCGTCAGGATCTTACCCTATACGCCATGTGGAAAGCCCCGTGGGATGGCAGCGGCACGGAAGCCGATCCATATCAAATCAAAACGGAAGCCGATTTGATAGAGCTGCGTGTACAAGTCAATGAAAATGGACTTACATACGCAAAGGAATGGTTCCAACTGGTAAATAGCATTAGTCTTACAGATGAGTGGACACCTATTGGCAACAGCGATGTTGTGTTCATGGGAAATTTGGACGGTAATGGTCTCACGATCAGTAATTTGAAGATAACTGCAGGTGGTACCTATACAGGACTGTTCGGATGCGCTGCTCTGGGCACTTTCCGCAACCTGAATCTAACCGACGTCGACATCACAGGAACAGGACTCGATTGTGGCAGTGTAGTTGGCTATGTGCCCAAGGGCTCGATAAATCTGATGGATATAACCGCAGCCGTAAATGTTAAGGGTAAGAAGCATACTGGCGGGCTGGTTGGCCGGGGCTAGTCGCGGGTTCGAGCGGGGATACTTATGGAACATTCATAGATTGTGTTAATCGAGCTGATGTATCCAGTACCGCAACTTATGGTGGCAGGGCTGCCGGTATTCAAGCATGCTCCGAAGGTAACCGGCTGAACAGCTTTACCGGCTGCATAAACAGCGGGACGATTATCGCGAGTGGTGCTGATAGTCACGCTGCGGGTATCGCAAATGGTGCTGGCAAAATTGAAAACTGCCAGAATAGTGGCGCAATTTCTGCAGTATCGCATGCTTGCGGTATCGGAAACGGAGTAAACATTGAAAAATGCAGTAATACAGGTTTCGTAAATGGTGGAGTAGCTGCCGGTATTGCGACAGGTTATGTTCTGAGGATCTCGTTCTGCAGTAATACGGGCGCTATTGAAGCTACAGCGGGCGGTGTTTCGGCTAAACGGGCGTATGGTATATTTGCGGCAACAAATAATATCAAATGCACCATTAAATATTCCTTCAGCTATGTCGCAGGAAAGGACATTGCACTTGCGCCCAACACTTTGGCCAAAGGTAAAGTGACGAATAGTTATTACCTTGCAAGCAGTGCTACAGCGGTTAGCAGCGCAGGCGAATACGCTACGCTGGCTGACTTCGCCAGCGGCAAGGTGGCGTGGGGCGTCGGCGGCAAGGGCGAAGGCTCTCAGGGCGGTACCGACCAGGATGCCAAGCTCGGCTGGTGGAAGCAGGACAAGGATGACAAGTATCCGACACTGCTGGACAACCCCGACATGAGCAAGCGGTACTACCGTACAGACGTGGACTGCGGCACTGGCGGTGCGGTAACGCTTGATAGTAGTCTGGGCTATACCAGTACCAAGGATGCGGATAATGCAGTCTATGGGCCTGCGGGTACCAGCGTGACCATCAAGGCCACACCCAAGGACAACACCTTCGGCCTGAAGTCCCTGACATGGACGCATAACGGCCAGACTGATGTTCTGCCTGCTAAGGGCACGACGAACATCGTCATGCCCGCAGAGAGCAATGGTACTATCCACGCCGAATTTGCCAGCGTTGGCACCGGCGGTAACGGTGGTTACTACTACGGCGGCAGCGGCGACGGTACCGGCACCGGCGATAAGGACGACGAGGGCCTGCAGGACGGCCTGAATATGGATGTGGAGTACGACATCAAGGGCCTTGTGCTGGGCGCCTACGCCGAGTGGGGCTCCAACGGCGGGAACAAGTCCTTCCAGAAGTGGCTGGAAGAAAATCCCAACGTGGTCCGCGCTCTGCTGACCAACAGTCTGGACAACATGGCCACCGCGGCCGTGGGTAAGAAGACCGATGAGGCCAAGGATCTGGCGGCTCTGCTGCTGGCCAGCCTCAACGAGCACACCGGCGTGGACGGCAAGGACGGCGACACCATTGCCAAGGCGCTGCAGAAGTACATCGACTCCGGCAGCGAGGAGGTGTTCAGCGCGTGGCTGACCGGTGGCGGCGGCATGGCCAGCGGCACCTACGAGAGCATCTACGGCCAGTACGCCAGCAGTCTTGCGGCACTGGCAGACCGTCTGTACAGCAAGTGGGAGGCCAGCGGCACGTCTATGACCTTCCCGGTGTGGCTGGACTCCCAGCAGGTGACGATGGAGAGCCTGTCCGAGAACGCGGAGGAGCCTGACGCCGAGCCTGACGACACTCAGACCACTGAAGCGCCGGAGGATGTGCCGGACGGACAGGATACCGAGGGCGGTGCCAGCGGCAACTCCGTGTGGGAGGTCATCGGCACGGTGGTGCGGGAGAATCCCATCATCGTCTGGAGCATCGTGGCCGTGGTTACAGCCTTGGTCATCGTGGGCGCGGTGCGCCGTTACCACAAGGTCAAGCGCGATGAGCGTGACGATGTGGCCAGCAAGAAATAAGTGAAATAGACGGCTCTTAGGGGAGCAGTCTGCCGATTCGCGTGGGCGGAATTTCCGTCCACGCGAATACGGCTATATAAACGGAAATGGGAGAGATGCCTCTGTGAGAAGAAAAGTACAGAATTGGACAGCGTTTCTGTTGGCGCTGGTGCTGGTATTGGGCATGATACCGGCAGCTTACGCGGCGGGATACAGCATCTCCGTCAACGCCCCGACAGGGAACGCCCTGCCCTATTGGGTATTTGAAAAAGTGGGCGTAGACAGCGCGGACGTGCGGTATCTTACTGCCGGCGAGAGCCATGGCCTGCCGGCAGGCAGGGTGTCGCGTGTGTCGCTGGCAGTGGGCAAAGGCAAGGACGGAGAGGCCTCCTGCGGTATCTCCATCAATGGGATGTACTATGTGCAGTCCGTGACGCTGGAACACCCGGACTTCTTCACCGGCACGGTGGAGATACAGGTGGGTAAGGATGCCCAGTGGACCGAGGAAACATGGGGCAGCATCACGCCGGTAGAGAGTTCCAATATCATTGGCCGGGTGCAATTCAAGAACGGTACGTTCACCGGCGATGTAAGCATCACCGTCAGTCCCATGACGGCAGCACAGTCGGAGGCGGCGCAGAAGCAGAACCAGCGCCAAGTTGTACCGCAGGGCAAGTACACGGTGGCACAGATCTCCGAGGCCATTCAGGGCATTATGACGCAGAAGCGCTCTGCGCTGGGACTGTCTGAAACTGATAATCTCCTTTCCGGGGACGAGCTGATCTACGCAGGCAGCTCCGCCACGGACTGGCTGCCCATTGGCCTGAGCCGCTGCGGTGTGGAGGATGACTATGACGCCTACCTTGCGGCCTTGCAGACCTACGTCGAGCAGAAGTACCGTGAGCCGGACAAGCTGGATCGGGTGAAGGCCACCGAGTGGCATCGTATCTCCCTTGCTGTGCTGGCCTGCGGCGGCGATCCCACCCACTTCGGCAAGGATGAAAGCGGGAACGACATCAACCTCATCGCGGACGGTGTGTACGACCGCGGCAAGACCGTGGACATCGGGGCGCAGGGCTTGAACGGCTGGCTGTGGGGGCTTATCACGCTGGACAGCATGAAGTACAACATCCCCGCAGGCTCGTCCTACACTCGCACGGAGATGATCAAGAGGATACTGTCCTTCCAGCTCCCGGACGACGGATTCAACCTGCGCTTTGCACAGGGCAGCACCGCAGATCCGGACATCACGGCCATGGCGATACAGGCCCTTGCGCCGTACTACCGAAATTCGACCTTCAACGTGAAGGACCCGGTGGACAAGGCACTGGATTGTTTGTCCGAATTGCAGCTGGACACCGGCGACTTCCGCAGCTGGGGCACACGGAACTCCGAGTCCGTATCGCAGATCATCGTGTCGCTGTGCTCCATCGGCGTTGATCCGCAGAACGACTCGCGGTTCATCAAGAACGGCATCAATCTGCTGGACGCGCTGTTCTACTACCAGCAGGAGGACGGGGGCTTTGCCCACTCTTATGAGTCTGACCCCGGCAATCCCTCCGCCATCCCCGGCGAGAGCAACAGCATCGCCACCGACCAAGCTCTGCTGGCGCTGGTAGCCGTGTGGCGGCAGGCGCAGGGCATGAGCATCCTGTACGATTTCCGCCCCGGCAGCGTGTCCGCCAAGATACTGACGCCGGAGGAGAGCGAGGTGTCCTTCGCCGGCAGCTATGAGTTTACGCAGGAGCTGCAAAGCCGCGTGGACGCGCTGCCCGACGCGTTGTCCACGGAGGACGCGGAGGAGGTGGCCTTCCTGCTGGAGCGGTTGAAGATGAGCCGTGAATTTGACGGCTATGACAGGTACATGGAGAAGCTGACGGCGGCGCAGGAGAAGATTGACGCGCTGTACGCGGAGATCGAGAGCCTGAACGCGGATATCGCCGCGGAGATATTGCCTATGACCGACGCCGGCTTGAAGGAAAAGCCCATCGTGGACGGTATCGTGAAGCGGTACCGCACGCTGTCTGAACACGACAGGGAGCTGGTGGAGAGCTGGGATGCGGTGCTGGCGGTAAAGGCGCAGACGGACGCGGCGCAGCGGACGCTGCTGCTGTGCATCGGCGGCGCGGCAGTGGTGATGATCGGCGGCAGCATCCTCGTCCGCCGCAGGAGGGAGAGCAAATGAAACGACAACTGACGCGGCTGCTGACCGCGTTGCTGGCTGTGATCCTGCTGCTGCCGGTGACGGCGCAGGCCGCGCCTGCATGGGACGGCTGGACAGCGGAGCTGGAGGCGGCGTACCAAACGGTGTCCGGACTGGTGGCGGACTCCGTCAGCGAGAGCAGGGACTACCTATCCGCCGCACGGCAGGAAACCAACGCCAAGGCGGTGTACGCGCTGTGGGCCTCCGGCGCCGACGTGCCGGAGGGCTTCTACAACGAGTATTTGCAGGCGCTGGCAGACTGGCTGGATCTTGCGGTCAAGCGGGGCAAGACGGCCTACATCCCCGGCGCGATCCGCACGGTGGCGGCCATGGGGCTGGATATGACGGACTTCGCCGGCCACGACCTGCTGGAGCCGCTGCGGAGGCCGGAGATGGTGGAGGCGGACGAGGACAGGCTGGATATGCTGCTGGACTTGGACGCCGCAGGCGATGCCGGCAAAACGGACGAGTTCAACGCGCTGCGGGAGACCCTGATCACCGAGGCGCTGGCACGCCAGCAGAGCAGCGGTGAGTTCCGCTACACCTCCAAGTGGCCTGCCGAGTTGAAGCGGAAGGGTGTGGCTGCTGAGCCGGATCGGTTTGACTACATCCTGCTGACAGCAAAGTCCGCGCAGGCGCTGGCGCCTTACCGGAGCCGTGCGGAGGTGGGGACCGCCATAGAAAAGGCGATAGACTACCTTTCAGCGCAGCAGTTGGCCAGCGGCGGCTTCCTCAGATATGGCGAGGATGTGGAAGAGGACGCCGTCGTGCTGGAGATGATGCAGGCGCTGGGTATTTCGCCCGACGACGAGCGCTTTGTGAAGAACGGCAATACCGTGCCGGATGGTATGATGGGGTGGTATCAGGGGAAATATTCCAGCAGTGCGCCTGCACCCGGACAGGGGTTCTACCGGGAGAACGCAAATTGGGGCTACAACACTTACTCTTACTATGAGCCTCTTGGATGGGTAAAGTCGTCATGGGGCAGTATGTATGACCCTGACGATCCGGATAATCCGGATAAATGTGTCATAGAGCGGAAATACATAAATGAAGCCGCATTTTCAGGTTTTTCCCTGTTTCGTACGG
>OHXQ01000085.1_pt1 | contig 13893 bp, 10 predicted proteins | sample 1580041 | NCBI WGS metagenome assembly OHXQ01 (sample SAMEA3882543, study PRJEB24775) | human gut metagenome | biome: human-associated habitat; feature: intestine environment; material: feces | place: Netherlands | collected 2009/2010 | reverse complement strand
TGAAGACAAGGGTCCGGCCCACGACCTGTTCGCCGACTGAGCCGTGTAGCACAGAGCAAGCACAAATCAGACGATTATGCCCCCACTGAAAGCGGGGGCATTTTGTTATGCGCGCTTGATACAGTGGCAACGTGATTCTCTCGATAATTGGTAGCGTCGTCCATTTTCTGGTCAACGCCTATATCCTGGTGCTGTTCGTCCGCATGATTCTCGACTGGGTGTTGGCATTGTCGCCGACGTGGCGGCCAAGCGGAATCGTGGCCTCGTTGTTCGACGCCATCTACCAGCTGACGGAGCCGCCGTTAAGGTGGTTGCGGCAGTATATTCGTCCCGTTCCGCTCGGACCGATCTATTTTGACGTCGCGTATCTTGTGCTTTATTTCGTTCTTGTGGTCATTGATTTCCTTATTTAGCACCTCTAAAAAACCGTTTTTCCGCAAAATATCTATGGTTTCGTGCTAGAGTCGAACACTGAAAGCAACAACAGTAAGGCATCAAGCCCAAAGCGAGGTGTAAGGATTTATGGCTCTGTTGACGCCGAAAGATATTAGGGAGCATACTTTCCAGACCGTAAGGTTCAAGGAAGGCTATGACGTCGATGAAGTCGATGACTTCCTCGATCAGGTAACCGAGACGGTGGAAGCCCTTGGCAAGCAGGCAGTTGCCGGCGGACAGGCCACGCAGTCTCTTGGCCCGGATGTCGCAGGACTCAATTCCAAGATTTCCGAGTTGAATGCTCAGATCCAGTCCCTGCAGCAGGAGAACGCGACGCTGAAGTCCGCCTCCGAGCAGGCAGCTGGTGCGGGAGACCAGGCCGCTCAGGCCGCTCAGGCCGCGGCCGCCAAGCTTTCCGAGGCAGAGGAAAGCAATCGTGCGCTGTCTTCCCAGAACGAGCAGCTCAAGGGGCAGATCGATCGTCTGTCCGCGCAGGTCGATCAGCTCACCGCCCAGGCAGCCGAAGCGGCCGGTCAGGCCGACCTTGGCGAGCAGCTTACCGCCGTACAGCACGAGCGTGACACGTTCCGCGCACAGACCGAGGACCTGTCCCGTCAGCTGGCATCGGCCCAGGAGCAGGTGGTCGTGGCTCAGCGTCAGAAGGAGCAGATCGATCAGCTCACCGCAAAGCTTCAGGAAGCGCAGGACCAGGTCGCTCAGGCCCAGCAGCTCACTCAGGAGCATGCTGCCCAGTCCCAGCAGCAGGATGCCCAGGTGAAGCAGCAGGCCATGCAGATCCAGCAGCTTGTCCAGCAGCTGAAGGATTCCCAGATTCGCGAGGCACAGCTGCGCGAACAGGTCGCCAAGTCCGAGCCGAGCACCGAAACCGGCAGCCTGCAGAAGATCGCAGGTGCCGCGGCAAGCGCCAATACCGAGCCGGAGCGCGCCACCGCCATGCTGACGCTGGCCATGCAGCTGCACGACCAGTACGTCGACAAGGGCAAGGCCAAGGCCAAGGAGATCACCGAGGAAAGCCAGCGCAAGTACGAAGAGATCATCGGCAGCGCCAACGACTACTCCAACCGCACTCGTTCCGAGGCTGACCAGTACTCCACCGACACCCGCGCCAACGCCGACAACTACCTGTCCGGCAAGACCCAGGATGGCGATGCCTATCTGGCACAGAAGCAGCAGGATGGCGATGCGTACCTGAACCAGAAGACCGAGGAGGGCGACGCCTACCTTGCGCAGAAGACCGAGGAAGGCAATGCCTATCTGGCCGGCAAGCAGCAGGATGGCGACGCTTATCTGGAGCAGAAGCAGCAGGAAGGCGACGCCTACTTCGCGCAGAAGCAGGAAGAGGGCGACGGCTACCTGGCTCAGAAGACCCAGGACGCCGACACGTACTTCTCCGACAAGCACACCGAGGCCGACAACTACGAAGCCGAAGTGCAGAAGCGCGCCTTCGACTACGATTCGAAGACCCGTACCGCTGCCGACGACTACGCCCAGCAGGTCCGCGACAACCTCGAGACCCAGACCAAGGTCATCGAAGGCAACATCAAGGGCCTCAAGCAGTTCGAAACCGAATACCGTGCACGACTCACCGACTTCCTCGGCCAGCTCGTCAACCAGGTGTCCGATACGAACAACTACGACCAGGACCCTCAGGACAACAACGACTGAGATTAGCCTGTGTCTGACATCATGAAGAATGATCAAAGACGGCTGCGCGACCGCGTGGCCGTCTTTGCGTGTATTGCGATCGCGGCGATCGCGATTGACCAGCTCACCAAGATGTGGGCTTTGTCCGCATTGGCCGATGGCCGTACCATACGCGTGATTCCCGGCCTGCTTTCGTTGACATTGGTGCGTAATCCAGGCGCCTCGCTCGGCATGGGCTCCGGCATGACGTGGCTGATTTCCCTGCTGGCGATGGCGGCCTGCGTGGCGTTGGTCGTACTTGCCGTCCGCACCATTTCCATGAAATGGACGGTGCTGTTCGCCTTCGCCTTCGCAGGAGCGTTCGGCAACCTCATCGACCGCGTCATCTACGCGGAAGGGTTCCTCAACGGCAAGGTCGTGGATTTCCTGAACTACGGATGGTCCATCGGCAACGTGGCGGACATCTTCCTCATGCTCGCGGGCGTTGCGGCGGTGCTGCTGCTGTTCCTCGGGGAACCGTTCAGCCAAAAGGACCTTGACGAGGCCAACGGCAAGACGCTTGGTGATGATGCGAACGCAACCGACGACGGGGCGAAAGCAGCATGAGCCGTCTCGTACCCGCTCCCGACGCGCTCGTCGGCAAACGATTCGACGTCGCGGTCGCCAAAATGCTTGGCATTTCCCGGGCCAAGGCGGCCGACCTCATCGAAAGCGGACAGGCGCGCGTGCTCGGCAGGGACATTTCCAAATCGTCGACCCTGCAGGCAGGCGAAACCGTAGAATTCGACATCGTCGAGGAACGGTCCGAACCGGAACCGATCGCCCATGACATGGCCGTCGTCTATGAGGACGACGATGTGGTCGTGGTGGACAAGCCGGTCGGCGTCGCCGCGCACGCATCCGTCGGATGGACCGGTCCGACGGTGCTTGGCAGCCTGATCGACAGGGGAGTGCACATCACGTCATATGGCGCGGCAGGCCGTCAAGGCATCGTGTCACGACTCGACGTGGGCACATCGGGACTGATGCTCGTATGCAAGTCCGATCTTGCGTACGTGGAGATGCGCCGGCAGTTCGCCGAACATGAGGTCGTCAAAACATATCACGCACTCGTGCAAGGCAATCTCAAAGAAGACAAAGCCACCATCGAAGCGCCGATCGGACGCGCCAAAGTCTCCGACTTCCGCTTCTGCGTGACACCGGCCGGCAAAGAGGCCATCACGCATTGGGACGTGATGGAACGTTTCGGCGAAGCCACGCTCGTATCCGTGAACCTGGAAACCGGCCGCACCCATCAGATCCGCGTGCATTTCTCATCCATCGGGCATCCGTTGGCGGGGGACGCCATGTACGGCGCGAATCCGCAGCTGAGCGAGGCGCTTGGCCTTGAACGGCAATGGCTACACGCCATGCAATTGGAATTCCGCCATCCGCGTACGCACGTGTGGACCACGGTGAAATCGCACTATCCCGCCGACCTGCAGCATGCGCTTGACGTGATGCGCGCACGGCACGCCGACCAGTCCCTATAAAAGTGTGGCCGGACGGCCAGAAACGACTCCACGCCGTCATGAAGCCCAGCTAAATTGGAACGCATGGCTACTTCCGCAAATTTCGTGCAACTGCATAATCACACGCATTATTCGCTGCTCGACGGCGCATCGAAAATACCGGATCTGGTCAAGCGCGCCAAGGAACTGGGCATGCCGGCCGTCGGCATCACCGACCACGGCAACATGCATGGCGCGTATGAGATGTGGAGCGCCGCGGTCAACGCCGGCATCAAGCCGATCATCGGCATCGAAGCCTATGTAACGCCGGAAACCGCACGTCAGGACCCCACCCGTGTGAGCTGGGACACCAACTGGAATCCGGATCTGGATCCGCTGCATCGCCGCCGTAACCCGGATGATGTGTCCGGCGGTCATCACCCACCTGACCATGTGGGCAGAAAACGACGAAGGCCTCGTCAACCTCATGAAAGCCTCCACCGACGCGAACCTTGAAGGCCGAGTCATGCGATATCCGCGTATGGATAAGGAAATCCTCGCCAAATATTCGAAAGGCATCATCGCCTCGTCCGGCTGCCCGTCGGGCATCATCCAGACTCGTCTGCGCCTGGGCCAGTTCGATGACGCGTTGCGTGCCGCCGGCGAATTCCAAGACATTTTCGGCCGCGATAATTTCTACATCGAATTCATGGACCACGGCCTGAAAATCGAAAAGCAAGTGACCGACGGGCTGCTCGACATCGCAAAAAAGCTCAACGCGCCGCTGCTGGCCACCAACGATTCCCATTACACGCGTGCCGAAGACGCCGGCGCGCAGGACGCCATGCTGTGCATCAACTCCGGCTCCACGCTGGACGAGCCGGGCCGATTCAAATTCGACGGCACCGGCTACTACATCAAATCCGCCGAGGAAATGCGCGAACTGTTCAAAGACCTTCCCGAAGCGTGCGACAACACGTTGGAGATCGCCGAACGCTGCAACGTCATGTTCGACGATCATGAAGACGGCGCGTTCATGCCGCAATTCGACTGTCCGGAAGGCTGGGACGAGACGTCGCTGTTCCTGAAGAAGGTCGAGGAAGGCCTGGAACGCCGGTACAACGGCAAGCCGTCGCTCGAAGTGCTGCGGCAGGCCGACTACGAATGCGGCGTGATCTGCCAGATGCAGTTCTGCGGCTACTTCCTCGTCGTGGCCGACTACATCAACTGGGCGAAGGCCCACGGCGTGATGGTGGGGCCGGGCCGTGGCTCCGCCGCAGGCGCCATGGTCGCGTATGCGATGGGCATCACCGAACTTGATCCGCTTGAACACGGTCTGATCTTCGAACGATTCCTCAATCCGGAACGTGTCTCACTGCCTGATATCGACGTCGACTTCGACCCGGACGGTCGTGGACGCGTGCTCGACTACGTGGGTGAGAAATACGGACGTGACAAAGTGGCGCAGTGCGTGATCTACGGCACCATCAAAACCAAGCAGGCGCTGAAGGACTCCGCCCGCATCATGGGATACGACTTCTCCGTCGGAGACAAGATCACCAAAGCCCTGCCTCCCGCACAGACCGGCGGCAAGGACATTCCGCTGCACGACATCTTCGACCCAAGCGCGAAACGATACGCGGAAGCACGCGAATTCCGCGAACTGTACGATTCCGACCCGGACGCGAAACGCATCACGGACGAGGCGATGGGCATCGAAGGTCTGATTCGTCAGACCGGTGTGCACGCCTGCGCCACCATCATGGGCAGCGAGCCGATCACCAACACGTCGCCGCTGCTGGAACGTACCGACGGCACCGTCACCACCACGCTCGAATACCATACGTGCGAAACGCTCGGTCTGGTCAAGATGGACTTCCTCGGACTTTCCAACTTGACGGTGATCCGAGACACCCTGAACAACATCGAGGCGAACGGCAAGGAACGCATCGACCATACGAAGATTCCGCTGGACGACGGCGTGTTCCAGCTCGATTCCGACGGCATGCGCTCGCTGCTGAAAACGTTGAAGCCGAACAACTTCAACGATATTTCCGCACTGATCGCGCTGTACCGTCCAGGTCCGATGGATATGGATTCGCACACCAACTATGCGAAGCGCAAGAACGGGCTGCAGAAGATCACGCCAATCCACCCCGAAGTGGCCGAACCGCTTAAGGAAGTGCTCGACGAGACCTACGGTCTGATCGTCTACCAGGAGCAGGTGCAGTCCGCGGCGCGAATCCTCGCCGGCTATTCGCTGGGCAAGGCAGACGTGCTGCGTCGAGCGATGGGCAAGAAGAAGCCGGAAGTGCTGGCCAAGGAGAAGATTCCGTTCTTCGCCGGCATGAAGGAGCATGGATATTCCGAAGAGGCCGCGCAGGCCGTGTGGGACATCCTCGTGCCGTTCTCCGGCTACGCGTTCAACAAGGCGCATTCGGCCGCATACGGTTTGATCTCCTACTGGACCGCGTATCTGAAAACGCATTATCCGGTGGAGTTCATGGCCGCCCTGCTGCAAGGCGCCAGCACGAACAAAGACAAGACCGCGCTGTACCTGGGCGAGGCGCGACGCATGGGCATCCAGGTGCTTTCTCCGGACGTGAACGAGTCGGTGTACGAGTATTCGGCAGTCGGCGACGTCGTGCGATTCGGCCTCGGCGCCATCCGCAACGTCGGCAAGAACGCGGTCGATGCGATCATCGCGGAACGTGAGAACGGCCACGGCAAGTACGTGAACTTCACCGATTTCATCAAACGCGTGCCGTTGGAGGCGCTGAACAGGCGATTGGTGGAATCGCTGATCAAGGCCGGCGCGTTCGACTCGATCGACCCGAACCGTCGTGCGCTGTTCACCATCCACGAAACGGCCATCAATTCGGTCGTCGGCCTGAAACGCAAGCAGGCGGAAGGCCAGTTCGACCTGTTCGCCGACCTGGACGATTCCAAAGAGAACGATTCCGCCATGGGAGACGCCATGGTGCAGGTGCCCGACGTGGAGGAGTGGGACAAGAAAACCAAGCTCAACTTCGAACGTGAGATGCTTGGCCTGTACGTGTCCGACCATCCGTTGAGCGGCATGCAGTCGATTCTGGTGTCGTTGCGCGAAATGTCGATAGCGCACCTGATCGACCGCGCGGGAAGCATGCCGGACGGCCAGCAGGTGACGATCGCGGGCCTGATCACGAACGTGGACCGCCGCGTGTCGAAAAAAGGCAATCCGTGGGCCATCGTAACCGTCGAGGATTTGGAAAGTTCCATCCAATGCATGTTCTTCGGCAAGGTGTACGAGGCCGCCGCGCCCGAGCTCGCCGTCGACACCGTGGTACAGATCCGCGGCCAGGTGGAGAAGCGCGATGAGACAGTGAGCATGCGCGCCACCGAATTCACCGTGCCGACGTTGGAGGCGCAGGATGAACGTCCGCTGACGATTGTGCTGCCGCCGATCGCGCTCGACCAGTCGCATGTGCGGCGGCTCGGGCAGATTCTGACCAGCCATCCCGGCCCGTGCGAGGTGAAACTGGCGTTGATGGACGACAAAGGCAACGCCAAGGTGCTGACGTTCGGAGACCGGTTCCGCGTCAAACGCGACACGTCGCTGTTCGCCGAAATCAAGATTCTCTTCGGACCGAGCTCGCTTCCGTTGGCCTGAGCGGTTTGACTTGAACGGTTTGACCTGAACAGGTTTTTGATTGCCGGCCGATGCTGAATGGCGTCGACCGGCATATATTTTTCGCGGAAATCGGCATGGCATGGAAAACGGCGGATCTGAGTGTCTCACAATGCGGCTGAATGTGAGACGACGGGACGTTCTCGTGACTTGGCGTTGTTACCATGGGGCGTTATGAGCGAAGAAAACTATATGCGAATCATTGACCTGCGCGGCAAGAAGCTGACCCGAGCTGAAATGCTGGAAGCCATGCCCCGCGCCGAGATGGGCACCAACGAGGCCACTGAGCTCGTACAGCCGATTCTCGATGATGTGAAGGCCCGCGGCGCTGCGGCCCTGCGCGACTTCGCGGAGAAGTTCGACCATATCCGTCCCGAGCATCTGCGTGTGCCGGTCGAGGCCATGAAGGCCGCCGTCGACGAGCTCGATCCGGAAGTGCGCGCCGCCATCGAGGAATCCGTGCGCCGCTGCCGCGCCGTATCCGCATCCCAGGTGCCGGCCCCGTTCCACACCGACCTGGCCGAAGGCGCGCGCGTCGCCGAACGTTGGATTCCGGTGCAGCGCGTCGGCCTGTACGTGCCGGGAGGCAAGGCCGTCTACCCGAGCTCCGTCATCATGAACGTGGTGCCGGCGCAGGCCGCAGGCGTCGAATCGCTGGCCATCGCCACCCCGCCGAGCCGCAGCAACTCCGACGGCCTGCCGGACAAGACCATCCTCGCCACCTGCGCCATCCTCGGCGTGGACGAGGTGTACGCGGTCGGCGGCGCTCAGGCCATCGCCATGTTCGCTTACGGCGCCAAGGGCTCCGAACCGCAGGACGGCGAGATTCTGTGCGATCCGGTGGACAAGATCACCGGCCCGGGCAACATCTTCGTCGCCACCGCCAAGCGCATGGTCTCCGGCATCGTCGGCATCGACGCCGTCGCCGGTCCGACCGAAATCGCCATCATCGCCGACAAGGGCGCCAACCCAAGCTGGCTCGCCGCCGATCTGATCGGCCAGGCCGAACATGACGAGCTCGCCGGTTCCGTGCTTATCACCGACAGCGAAGACATCGCCGACAAGGTGCAGGAAAGCCTCAAGTACCGCGTGCCTCGCACCGAGCACGCCGAGCGCGTCAACACGTCGCTGCGCGGCCGCCAGTCCGGCATCATCCTTACAGACGGCATCGAACAGTCCATCGACGCGGCCAACGCGTACGCGGCCGAACACCTTGAAGTGCAGACCGCTGATCCGGATGCCGTGATCGCCAAGATCCGCAACGCCGGCGCCATCTTCCGTGGCCCGTACTCCCCGGTTCCGCTGGGCGACTACATGTCCGGTTCCAACCACGTGCTGCCGACCTCCGGCACCGCGCGCTTCGCCGCCGGCCTCGGCGTGCACACCTTCATGAAGCCGGTCGAAGTCATCGAATACGACGAGCAGGGACTGAAGACCCTCGCCGCCCGTGTGAACGCCTTCGCCGTCTCCGAAGATCTGCCGGCACACGGCGAATGCGTGCTGAGCCGCTTCATCGACGACCCGTACAACAAGGCGACCATCAAGGAACAGGAAGAGCAGGCCGGCCTCCGATGAGCGAGACTTCCAGCAACGCGATTCCGGCATATCTGCCGCTGCGCAACGACCTGATCGGCGAAGAACCGTACGGCGCGCCGCAGCTCGACGTGCCGGTGTGCCTCAACGTCAACGAGAATCCGTACGCGCCCGAACCGGCCGTGGTGGAAACCATCGCCCAGCGTGTCAAGGAGATCGCCCCGACGCTCAACCGTTATCCGGACCGCGAGCACATCGAACTGCGCAAGGCGTTCTCCACATATCTGGAACGCGAATCGGGCGTGAAGCTCAGCGTCGACCAGTTGTGGGGCGCCAACGGCTCCAACGAGATCATGCTGCAGCTGTTCCAGGCGTTCGGTGGCCCCGGCCGCATCGCGCTCGGCTGCGATCCGACGTACTCCATGTATCCGGAATACGCGCGCGACACGTTCACCACGTGGAAGCTTGCGCACCGCAACGCCGACTTCACGCTTGACGTGGACGCCACCATCAAGGCGATCGAAGACGTCAAGCCGGCCATGATCGTGCTCACCAGCCCGAACAATCCGACCGGCACCCCGCTCAAGCCGGAAGATCTGAAGCGCGTGCTCGAAGCCGCCCGTACCGCCGAAGTGGCAGGCGCCGCCGAAGGCGTGCATCCGGTGGTCGTGGTGGACGAGGCGTACATCGAATTCCGAGATCCGGGCACGCCCACCGCGCTGGAACTCATCGGCGAATACGAAAACCTCGCCGTCAGCCGCACCATGAGCAAGGCGTTCGCCTTCGCCGGCGCACGCGTCGGCTACCTGGCCGCCAACAAGGGCATCATCGACTGCGTGCGCATCGTGCGCATGCCGTACCACCTGTCCGCCGTCACCCAGGCCGCCGCCCTCGCCGCGTTCGAACACACCGACGAACAGCTGAGCCGCGTGGCGCACCTGCGCGAAACCCGCAACGCCACCTCCGCATGGCTCAAGGAGCAGACCTACAAGGGCCAGCCGCTCGAAGTGGCCGAAACCCAGTCGAACTTCATTCTCTTCGGCGACCATTTCGACGACCGCGACCGCATCTTCGACGAACTGTTGAAGCGCGGCGTGCTCATCCGCGTCGTCGGTCCGGAAGGCTGGATGCGAGTGTGCATGGGCACCGACGAGGAAATGGCACGGTTCCGTGAGGCGTTGGTCGAAGTGCTGCGCATCGTGGAACAGGGCTGAACAAGCCGGAACGCAAGCTGGGATACTGTCCGGAACGGAAGTTCGTGACAGTATCCGGCAATAAGCTTGAAACAGAACAGAATCGCGGTGGCTGCGGAAGACGCAACCACCGCAATCGCAATATCGTAGCTGTAATATCGCAACTGCAACATCGCAAAAGGAGTCGCAACATGGCACGTACTGCAACCATCGTTCGTGAAACCAGCGAATCCAAGGTGGAGCTGAGTCTCAACCTCGACGGAACCGGCAAAACCGACATCGACACATCCGTGCCGTTCTACAATCACATGATGACGGCGCTCGGCAAGCATTCGCTGATCGACCTGAAAATCAAAGCCACCGGGGACACCGACATCGACGCGCACCACACCGTCGAAGACATCGCCATCGTATTCGGCGAGGCTCTGAAGCAGGCCCTCGGAGACAAGCGTGGCATCCGCCGTTTCGCCGACGCCACCGTGCCGCTCGACGAGGCACTCGCCAAAGCCGTCGTCGACATTTCCGGCCGTCCGTACTGCGTGTGCACCGGAGAGCCGGAAGGCTTCGAATACTGCATGATTGGCGGGCATTTTACCGGTTCGCTCGTTCGCCACGTCATGGAATCCATCGCCATGCATGCCGGCATCTGCCTGCACCTGCACGTGATTTCCGGCCGCGACCCGCACCACATCGCCGAAGCCGAATTCAAGGCTTTGGCCCGCGCATTGCGTTTCGCCATCGAACCCGATCCGCGCGTCGACGGCATTCCCAGCACGAAGGGCGCGCTGTGATGTCCGACGACAAGGACGATTTGAACGGTTTCGACGGCTTGGGGAAGACCAACGACGACGGCATGCATTTCAGCGAAGAGGAGCTGGAAGCGGCCATGGCCGGCTTCGAAAAGGAATTCCAGGACGAGGAAGCTGCCCAACAGAACGATGCTCCCGCGCAGGTGCCATTCGATCAGCCGGATGAGACGGTTAATTCCGATGCGTCTTCCGACGAATCGCAGGACGGCCTGCAATCGAAGGAAGCCGACGCGGTACTGTCCGAAGCCGAGAACTCGCTGTCATTCGACGACGAGTTGCAGGGACTGCTGGGCAACCGTGCGAAAGTCGCGGTGATCATCACCCGACTTGCCTCCGCACGCCTGTTCGCCGCGTTCTGCCAACTGTCCGACATCTCCGCGCAATGCCTCGCCTCACCGCAAGGCGCGGTCGCTGTATTACGCAATCTCGACGGCGATGGCCCGGAAACGGCCATCAAAGATCTGACCACCGTGGTCTCCGGCATGCCTGCCGTCCTCGCGATCAACCGTGCGGACAAGCTCGAGGCGACGATGTACCTGCAAGGCAAGGTCGGCCAGACGTTCGCGCCACCGGTGCTGTTCACCTCCACCGCGCCGTTCGTCGAAGACCTGCTGCTGGGCATCACCGACGTTCAGGGGGTGCGTGATTCCGGCGTGGAAACCGTCGATTCCGCAAGCCTGACCCGTGATGACGCCATGAAGATCCTCGCCGAGCACACGCGATTCGGTCGTGGTTCGTCAAGCATCGAATAAGTTTTTCCCCGAAGGATGGATTCTTCGGCAAGCAAAAGAAGGAGAGCGCCCATGACTTCCGTGGTGGTGTTCGATTACGGTTTCGGCAACGTGCGTTCCATGGTGCGCGCGCTGGCCAATCTCGACCTCGACGTGACCCTCACGTCCGACCATCGTCAGGCTCTGGAAGCCGACGGACTGGTGGTGCCGGGTGTGGGCGCGTTCGGCGCATGCATGGAAGGACTGAAAAGCGTCGGCGGAGACAGGGTCATCAAAGACCGTCTGCGCGCCGGCCGCCCGGTGCTCGGCGTCTGCGTGGGCGAGCAGATCATGTTCGAACGTGGCATGGAACATGGCGACGGCACGCCCGGTCTCGGTCTGATCAAGGGCGATGTCGAGCTGCTCGACGCCGACGTGGTGCCGCACATGGGTTGGGACACCGTCGAAGCGCCGGAAGGTTCCGTGCTGCTCAAGGACGTGGAGAACGAACGATTCTATTTCGTGCACTCCTTTGCCGCGATGAGCGCTTCGCCTGCCGACACCTCCGCCGACCAGCTGGACTTCGGCGACGCGGAAGAGCATGTGACGTGGTGCACCTACGGGCGCAGCCGATTCGTGGCCGCCTACGAACGTGGACCGTTGTTCGCCACGCAGTTCCATCCGGAGAAATCCGCCGAAGCCGGCGCGCAGCTGCTGCGTAACTGGGTCGCGACGTTCTGAACGCGGATTCGCGCAAGGCAATCGCAACAATCGCAAAATCGTAAATTCAAATCGGTAATCGCAAGATCCGTTGAACGGCCGAAAACCGTTCAACGCAACGAAAGGTATGACATGTCTTTGACGCTGCTTCCCGCCGTCGACGTCCGTGATGGCAAGGCCGTGCGCCTGCGCCAAGGCGAATCCGGCTCCGAAACCGACTACGGCTCCCCGCTGGAAGCCGCCCGCACGTGGGTGGAATCGGGTGCGGAATGGATCCACCTCGTCGATCTCGACGCCGCATTCGGCACCGGCAACAACCGTGACCAGCTGCGCGCCATCGTCAAGGAACTGGGCGACAAGGTCAACATCGAAATGTCCGGCGGCGTGCGCGACGACGCCTCGCTCGACGCGGCGCTCGAAGCCGGCGCGGCCCGCGTGAACATCGGCACCGCGGCTCTGGAGAACCCCGACTGGACCGCTTCCGTCATCAAGAAGTACGGCGACCGCGTGGCCGTCGGCCTTGACGTGCGCGGCCACACCCTCGCGGCCCGCGGCTGGGTGAAGGAAGGTGGCGACCTGTTCGAGACCATGAAGTTCCTCGACTCCGTCGGCTGCTCCCGTTACGTGGTCACCGACGTGGCACGCGACGGCATGATGAGCGGCCCGAACATCGAGCTGCTGCGCGAAGTGGCGTCCCGCACCGACGCGAAGGTCACCGCATCCGGTGGCATCTCCAAGCTCGACGACCTGCGCAACATCAAGGAGCTCGCCGAACTGGGCGTGGACGCCGCGATTCTCGGCAAATCGCTGTACGCGCGCGCCTTCACGCTGGAGGAAGCCCTCGAAGTCGCACGCTGACATGTCGCGACACGGCATGTGTTAACGACGTTCGTAACATGCGCATGGAACGATTGGACACTATGGATAAACAGCAAGAGTTTGCTTTGCGCACGGTCGAGGAACGCGACGTGCGCTTCATTCGTCTATGGTTCACGGATGTGTTGGGAACACTGAAGTCCGTGGCCATCGCGCCGGCGGAATTGGAAGCCGCATTCGAGGAAGGGCTCGGATTCGACGGTTCCGCCGTGGAAGGCCTCACCCGCGTGTCCGAAGACGATATGATCGTCAAGCCCGATCCGTCGACGTTCCAGATTCTTCCGTGGCGCGGAGGCCCGCAGGGCACCGCACGTATGTTCTGCGACGTGCTCACCCCCGATGGCGAGCCATCGTTGGGCGATCCACGCCATGTGCTCAAGCAGGCGCTGGCCAAAGCCAAGGAAAAGGGATTCACGTTCTACGTGCATCCGGAAATCGAGTTTTACCTGTTCGAGAAGCAGGATGATTGGTCCCGTACACCGAAACCAATCGACGAGGGCGGTTACTTCGATCACGTGCCGCGTAGCCCTGGCATGGACTTCCGCCGCGCCACCGTCAATATGCTCGAACAGATGGGCATTTCGGTGGAATACTCGCATCATGAGGCGGGGCCAGGCCAGAACGAGATCGATCTGCGATATGCGGACGCACTCACCACGGCCGACAACATCATGACCTTCCGCACCGTCGTCAAGGAGATCTCTCTGGAGCGTGGCATCCATGCCAGCTTCATGCCGAAGCCTCTCGCCGACGCTCCGGGCTCCGGCATGCACACGCACTTGAGCCTGTTCG
>OHXQ01000084.1_pt1 | contig 13939 bp, 15 predicted proteins | sample 1580041 | NCBI WGS metagenome assembly OHXQ01 (sample SAMEA3882543, study PRJEB24775) | human gut metagenome | biome: human-associated habitat; feature: intestine environment; material: feces | place: Netherlands | collected 2009/2010 | reverse complement strand
TGACCAGCAACACGCTTTGCGATGCACAGAATTTATGCTAATCGCATAAATTCGCGCGGTATGTCTCGGGTTTTCTGTGACCTTCGCTCACAAAAAACACCTCGCGGGATATTACCAGTGAACAGTAACGATTCTTGGACAATCTTGTCAGCACATTATGTTTCACGTGAAACAAAAGGGCGAAAATTTGCATTTTCCCTCTTGAAACCCTCCATGCAGGTGGTATATACTATCATAATGAACTCAGACAGAAAGAGGAATTTGCTGTGGCGAAAATCATTGCGATCGTAAATCAGAAGGGCGGCGTGGGCAAGACCACCACCTGCGTAAACCTGGCCGCCGCCGTAAAAGCCGCTGGCAAGCGGGTGCTGCTGTGCGATTTTGACCCCCAGGCCAACGCCACCAGCGGCATGGGCGTAGACAAGACCACCAGCAACGGCGTCTACGATGCGCTCATCAACGGCGCAGAGACGGCCCAGCTGATCGTGACCACGCCCTATGGCGACGTGCTGCCAAGCAGCAAGGCGCTGGCCGGCGCCGGCGTGGAGATGATCAACATGGAGGACCGGCAGTTCCTGCTGAAGGCTGCGCTGCGGCAGGTAGCGGACAATTACGATTTCATTTTCATCGACTGTCCGCCCTCGCTGGAGCTGCTGACGCTGAACGCACTGTGCGCCGCCAACAGTCTGCTGGTCCCGGTGCAGGGCGAGTATTACGCGCTGGAGGGACTCAGCGACCTGATGAACACCGTGCGTATCGTGCGGCGCAGCATGAACCCCGGGCTGGATATCGAGGGCGTGCTGCTGACCATGTTCGATGGCCGCACCAACCTGTCCATTCAGGTGGCCCAGGAGCTGAAGCGGTTTTTTGCCGGGAAGGTGTACAGCACCGTGATCCCGCGGAACGTACGGCTCAGCGAAGCGCCCAGCCACGGCAAGCCCATCACCGCCTATGACAAGACCTGCCGGGGCGCGGACGCATACATGGCGCTGGCGGCGGAATTTTTGCGGAAGAACAACTGCTGAAAGGAGACGCGGTATGGCGAACACAAAAGGTCTGGGCAAGGGACTAAGCGCACTGCTTGGTGACGACGTCATCGCCGCCAAGGACGAGCGCGCCTCCTCCCTGCTGCTGCCCATCAGCCAGGTGGAGAGCTGCTCCACCCAGCCCAGAAAGAGCTTTGAGCCGGAGGCCCTCAGTGACCTGGCGGACTCCATCCGGATACACGGCATCATCCAGCCGCTGACCGTGCGGAAGCTGCAATCCGGCTACTATCAGATCATCGCCGGTGAACGGCGGTGGCGGGCGGCGCGGATGGCAGGGCTGACTCAGGTGCCCGTGGTGGTCATCGAGGCCGACGACCGCAAGGCCATGGAGCTGGCCATGATCGAAAACCTCCAGCGAGAGGACCTGAACCCCATTGAGGAGGCCGAGGGCTACCGGGTGCTGACGGAGCAGTACGGCATGACCCAGGACGAGTGCGCGCAGCGGGTGGGCAAGTCCCGCCCCACCGTGGCCAACGCCCTGCGCCTGCTGGGGCTGACCGAGCCGGTGCGGGCCATGGTGGAGGACGGACGGCTTTCCGCCGGACACGCCCGCGCCCTGTTGACGCTGGGCAGCAAACAGCAGCAGGCCGCCGCGGAGACCGTGGTCAAGGACGCCCTCTCCGTCCGCCAGACGGAACTGCTGGTGAAAAAACTCGCCGCCGAGAAAAAAGAAAAGCCCCAAAAGGACGCGCTTTCCGTCAATTATGTTGAGGAGGCCGCCCGTGAGCTGGGCGAAAAGCTGGGCCGCCCCTGCCGCATCGTCAACGGCAAAAAGAAGGGGCGCATCGAGTTGGAATACTACGGCACCGAGGACCTGAACGCCCTGCTGGAGGCTCTGGAAAAGCTGGGAAAGCGATAAGCGTTTCACGTGAAACATCATCGAATAGAGGTATAGAATATGCTTGACATCAAGTTTATCCGGGAGAACCCGGACCTGGTAAAGGAGAATATCCGCAAGAAGTTCCAGAACGCCAAGCTGCCCCTGGTGGACGAGGTCATCGCCCTGGACAGCGAGCGCCGCGAGGCCATCAACGAGGGCGAGGCCCTGAAGGCCGAGCGCAACAAACTATCCAAGGCCAACGGTCCCCTGTTCGGCAGGCTGAAAAAGTGCGCCGACGAGGCGGAGAAGGCCGCCCTTCAGGCGGAGATCGATGCCAACAACGCCGCCGTAAAGGCCAACGCCGAACGCATGGCTCGTCTGGAGGAGAAGAAGGCCAACGCCGAGGCGGCCATGAACAAGCTGCTGCTGGTCATCCCCCAGATGATCGACGAGTCTGTGCCCATCGGTCCGGACGACAGCTGCAACGTAGAGGTGGAGCGCTTCGGCGAGCCCAAGACCCCGGACTTCCCCATCCCCTACCACACGGAGATCATGGAACGCTTCGACGGCGTGGATATGGACGCTGCCGCCCGTGTATCCGGCAACGGCTTCTATTACCTGATGGGCGACATCGCGCGGCTGCACTCCGCCGTCACCGCCTATGGCCGTGACTTTATGATCGACAAGGGCTTCACCTACTGCATCCCGCCGTTTATGATCCACGGCAACGTGGTGGAGGGCGTGATGAGCCAAACGGACATGGACGCCATGATGTACAAGATCGAGGGCGAGGACCTGTACCTGATCGGCACCAGCGAGCACTCCATGATCGGCAAGTTCATCGATCAGATCCTGCCGGAGGACAAGCTGCCCCAGACGCTGACCTCCTACTCCCCCTGCTTCCGCAAGGAAAAGGGCGCCCACGGCATCGAGGAGCGTGGCGTGTACCGCATCCACCAGTTCGAAAAGCAGGAGATGATCGTGGTCTGCAAGCCCGAGGACTCCAAGGCCTGGTACGAGAAGATGTGGCGCTACTCTGTGGAGCTGTTCCGCAGCCTGGATATCCCTGTGCGGCAGCTGGAGTGCTGCTCCGGCGATCTGGCGGACCTGAAGTGCAAGTCCTGCGACATCGAGGCCTGGTCCCCCCGGCAGCAAAAGTACTTCGAGGTGTGCTCCTGCTCCAACCTGGGCGACGCCCAGGCCCGCCGCCTGAAGATCCGCGTCCGCGGCGAGGACGGCAAGCTGTACCTGCCCCACACCCTGAACAACACCGTGGTGGCCCCGCCCCGTATGCTGATCGCCCTGCTGGAGAACAACCTGCAGGCGGACGGCTCCGTGCTGGTACCCAAGGCGCTGCAGCCCTACATGGGCGGCAAGGAGCGCCTGGTACCGCTGCACTGATAGCGTATCGTAATAGTTATCCGTAATTATACTTTTAGTATAGGAGCTTTTACACATGAAGAAGTTTTTTGCGGAATTCAAGGAATTCGCCATGCGCGGCAACGTCATGGACATGGCCGTCGGCGTGATCATCGGTACCGCGTTCGGTAAGATCACCACCTCTCTGGTGAACGATGTGTTCATGCCCCTGATCGGCCTGCTCATCGGCGGCGTGGATCTGGGACAGCTGAATATCGTGCTGAAGCCGGAGGTGCTGGACGAGGCAGGCCAGGTGGTCACCGAGGCCGTTACCCTGGGCATCGGCACGTTTCTGAGCACGGTCATTGACTTTGTTCTGGTGGCCTTCGTCATCTTCCTGATGGTCAAGACCATCAACCAGCTGCACAAGCTGGGCAAAAAGAACGAGGAGCCGCAGGAGGAGGAAGAACCGGCTCCCACCAGCGAGGAGCTGCTGACCGAGATCCGCGACCTGCTGAAGGCACAGCAGAAATGAGGGACCTCCTGACCGCCGGCCTGACGGCCCTGGACCTGGACCCCGCCGCCGCGGACAAGCTGGCGCGCTACGCCGAACTGCTGCTGGAAAAGAACAAGGTCATGAACCTCACGGCCATCACCGCGCCCCGGGACGTTGCCACCCTGCACCTGCTGGACTGCGCGGCGCTGGCGGCGCAGCTTGACCTGTCCGGCAAGCGCGTCATCGACGTAGGCACCGGCGCAGGCTTTCCCGGCATGGTGCTGGCGATTTTGACGCCGGACGCCCGCTTCACGCTGCTGGACAGTCTGGGCAAGCGGGTGGACTTCCTGAAGGAGGTCCAGACGGACCTGGAGTTGAAAAATGTGACCTGCGTTCACGCCCGGGCGGAGGAATTCGCCGCGCAGCACCGGGAGCAGTTCGATCTGGCGGCCTCCCGTGCCGTGGCTCAGCTGAACGTGCTGTGTGAGCTGACGCTGCCGCTGGTAAAGGTAGGCGGACAGTTCGCCGCCATGAAGTCCGTCTCCACCGACGAGGAGATACGGCAGGCCCACAGCGCCATCGCCCAGCTGGGCGGACAGCTCTCCGGCGTCACGGACTACACCGTGCCGGAGACGGACGTGGTGCACCGCATCATATCCATCGAAAAAACACAGCACACACCGAAGCAATTTCCCCGGGCCTTTGCCCGGATCAAAAAAGCGCCGCTGGTATAAGCGGCCCGTGAAAGGAGGAAGTCCATGGGCAAGATCATCGCCGTGGCGTCCGGTAAGGGCGGCACCGGCAAGACCACCTTCACCGCCAACGTGGCGCTGGCGCTGGCCCACATGGGGCAGCGGGTGCTGTGCCTGGACTGTGACATCACCCTGCGGAACCTGGATCTGGCGCTGGGGCTCAGCGACCGGGCGCTGATGGACTTCTCCGACGTGCTGGAGGGCCGCTGCACCCTGCATGAGGCGGCGGTGCCCCATGAGCGATACCCCTCCCTCTCCCTGCTGACCGCACCCATGGCCGACCGCCCGCTGTCCCTGTCGGTGCCGAAGCTGCAGGCGCTGGCGCGTGAGATACGGGAAAGCTACGACTGGTGCCTGATCGATGCGCCCGCCGGACTGGGTCAGGGCTTCCAGATGGCAGCGTGCATGGCCGACCAGGTGATCGTCATCACCACTACGGACGTGTCCGCCATGCGGGACGCCCAGCGCACCGCCGCAGAGCTGTCCGCCTTTCCCAGCGGGACGGTGCATCTGGTGGTGGGGCGCGTGTCCAAAAAGGTGCTGCGTCAGCTGCACACCACCATCGACGACGCCATCGACGCGGCGGGCCTGCCGCTGCTGGGCGTGATACCGGAGGACCCGGACGTCCCCTACTGCCTGAACCGCGGACTGGTGCTGCGGGAGCAGAACTACTACGCCGCCCGGGCCTATGAAAACATTGCGAAACGCATCATGGGGCAGAAAACCCCGCTGATGAAGATATAAGGAAAGGAGCCCTCCATGAATATTGCATTGATGGCACACGACAACCGGAAAGAGCTGATGGTCCAGTTCTGCACCGCCTACTGCGGCATCCTGGCCAAGCACACCCTCTGCGCCACCGCCCGCACCGGCCAGCAGATCGCCGACGCTACCGGGCTGACCATACACCGCTTCCTGTCCTTCGCCCACGGCGGCGGACAGCAGATCGCCGCCCGCATCGCCTATAATGAGATCGATATGGTGCTGTGCTTCGGTGACCCCAACCAGAAAACGCCGGACGCAGACATCACGTATATTTCCCGCCTGTGCGACCAGAACAACGTGCCCTTTGCCAGCAACCTGGCCACCGCCGAGATGCTGGTGCTGGGTCTGGACCGGGGCGACCTGGACTGGCGTGACATCGTCAACCCCAAGAACAAGCCCTTTACGGCTTGACAACCATCGGCAAATCGCATACAATAAGGGATAACCGTGCAGACCTCGCAGGAGTAGCCTGTACACCGCCGCTGCAAGAGAGGTGCACCATCGGCTGAAAGTGCACCGCGGCAAGGCACAGGTGAAGACAGCGAGTTAGCGGGGATGGAAACATCCACGGCGCGCTCCCCGTAACAGGAGCAAAAAGGGCCGCAAGGCCGAATTTGGGTGGCACCACGAAGTGTTTTACGCTCTCGTCCCAATGCAGGGACGGGAGCGTTTTTTCGTCCGCGCCGCCGACACAAACACAAAGGAGAACGCTATGCAGGCTGTTTTGGACTTCATCAACAACCACGTGCGGGACATCTTCATCCCGCTGACGGCGCTGGCGCTGCTGCGGGTCGGTATGTGCCTGGCGCAGCTGAAGCGAATGACGCACCTCCGGGAGAAAAAAGGTGCCTACCACGCCGTCCGGGGCCACTGCGAGGAGCTGGGCGTCTGGTTCGGTGCGCTGGCGGGCCTGCTGCTGCCTGTCATTGTACCGGGGCTGTGGTATGCGGGCCTGGCGCTGGCCATAGTCGGCGGTGTCATCGGCCAGCGCATCGGCGCGAAGAAGGGCCGGGCCCTGGATGATATCTACCGCGAGGTCGCCTGGGAGCTGAAGCACGAGGCGGAGGCCGAGGCCGCCCGCGAGGCCGCCGCCCACACGCTAACGCCCGGTGCGGAGGAGCTGCCGGAGACAGGCGAACAAAACGAAACCACCGAAGATAAAGGAGAGACGGAAAATGGCTGAGATGACCCCCCGGACCCTGTCCGGCTTTATGGAGCTGCTGCCCAAGCCGCAGCAGCAGATGGAGCGCATGATGGACATCCTGCGCCGCACCTATTCCCTGTACGGCTTCACCCCGCTGGACACCCCGGTGATCGAGGCGGCGGAGGTGCTGCTGGCCAAGGGCGGCGGCGAAACGGAGAAGCAGATCTACCGCTTCAACAAGGGCGACGCCGACCTGGCCCTGCGGTTTGACCTGACGGTGCCGCTGGCCAAGTATGTGGCCCTGCACTACAACGACCTGTCCTTCCCCTTCCGCCGCTACCAGATCGGCAAGGTCTACCGGGGCGAGCGCGCCCAGCGCGGCCGCTTCCGTGAGTTCTATCAGGCGGATATCGACGTGATCGGCGACGGCAAGCTGGACATCACCAACGAGGCCGAGATGCCCGCCATCATCTACCGTGCGTTCAGTGAGCTGGGGCTCAGGCGCTTCTGCATCCGGGTGAACAACCGCAAGATCCTCAACGGCTTTTATGCCATGCTGGGCCTGACCGACAAGGCCGGCGACATCATGCGTACCGTGGACAAGCTGGACAAGATCGGCGCAGAGAAGGTCCGTACCCTGCTGACCGACGAGGTGGGCGTGTCCGCCGAAAGCGCCGATGAGATCCTGAAATTCATCGCCATCACCGGCAGCAACGATCAGGTACTCTCCGCCCTGGAGGGCTACGCCGGCCGGAACGAGACGTTTGACGAGGGTCTGGACCAGCTGAAAACCGTGGTGAAATATCTGTCCGCCTTCGGCGTGCCGGAGGAGAACTTTGCCGTGGACCTGACCATTGCCCGGGGCCTGGATTACTACACCGGCACCGTGTACGAGACGGCGCTGCTGGACCACCCGGAGATCGGCTCCGTCTGCTCCGGCGGCCGGTATGACAACCTGGCGGAATACTACACCGACAAGCAGCTGCCCGGCGTTGGCATCTCCATCGGCCTGACCCGGCTGTTCTACGTGCTGGGCGAGCAGGGAATGCTCAACGGCGATCTGCCCACCGCTCCGGCGGATGTGCTGATCCTGCCCATGACCGAGGACCTGTCCGCCGCCGTCACACTGGCCACAAAGCTGCGGGACGCCGGCGTGCGGACCCAGCTGTACACCGAGCAAAAAAAGTTCAAGGCCAAGATGAATTACGCCGACAAGACCGGCGTGCCCTATGTGGTGTTCCTGGGCGAGGACGAGGTGAAAAACAACGTCATCGCCTGCAAGGATATGACCAGCGGCGAGCAAACCACCCTGGACTTTGCCGCCACCCTGGCGCGGATACGGGACGGCCTGGCCGAGAGGAACAAGGGCAGGGTCATCGTGGAGAAGTAAGCGCCTTACCCTACGGCGCAAAGCATTTCCGGCAGACGGGTGTAGGGGGCGGCGTTTTTGATAAACGATCCGTAATAATTCAATAAAGTTATACAAAACACAATCATAAATGGGAGGAAAACAACAATGATGCAGATGCGTACACATACCTGCAACGAGCTGCGCGCCAGCGATGCGGGCAAGTCCGTGAAGATCGTGGGCTGGATGGAGAACGTCCGCGAGGTAGGCGGCAGCCTGGCCTTCGTGGTGCTGCGTGACTTCTACGGCACCACCCAGGTAGTGGTGGAGGACGAGGCCGACCTGAAGGTCATCAAGGGCCTGAACAAGGAGTCCACCATCAGCGTGGAGGGCACCGTCCGCGAGCGCGCCAGCAAGAACCCCAAGCTGCCCACCGGCGAGATCGAGGTGGTCCCCACCAAGATCGAGGTGCTGGGCCGCTGCCGCTATAACGCCCTGCCCTTCGAGATCAACCGCAGCCGCGAGGCCGACGAGACCCAGCGGCTGAAGTACCGCTATCTGGACCTGCGTAACCCGGCGGTCAAGCAGAACATCATCCTGCGCTGCCAGGTGGTGGCCGCCCTGCGCGCCGCCATGATGGAGCACGGCTTCCTGGAGATCACCACCCCCATCCTCACCGCCTCCTCCCCCGAGGGCGCCCGGGACTACCTGGTGCCCTCCCGCAAGCACCCGGGGAAGTTCTACGCCCTGCCCCAGGCGCCCCAGCAGTTCAAGCAGCTGCTGATGACCTCCGGCTTTGACCGTTACTTCCAGATCGCGCCGTGCTTCCGCGATGAGGACGCGCGCGGCGACCGCAGCCCCGGCGAGTTCTATCAGCTCGATATGGAGATGGCGTTCGCCTCTCAGGAAGACGTCTTCGCCGTCTGCGAGGATGTCCTGCCCCCGATCTTCGCAAAGTTCGGCACGTATGACATCGCATCTCAGCCCCCGTTCCGCCGCATCCCCTACAACACCGCCATGGAGACCTACGGCTCCGATAAGCCCGATCTGCGTATCGACCTGACCTGCAAAAACGTCAGCGAGTTGTTTGTCGCCAGCGAGTTCGAGGCCTTCAAGGGCCAGACCGTAAAGATGGTGCCCATCAGCGACTGCGCCCTGACCCGCAAGCAGGTGGAGAAGCTGCTGACCGACTGCGAGGTCCAGTCCGGCAGCAAGGCCTACTGGTTCAAGGTGGACGAAAACGGCCAGCTGGCCGGCGGCATCGCCAAGTTCGTCGCCCCGGTGGAGGCCGAGCTGGGCAAGATCATCGACCTGAAGCCGGGCACCCTGGTGCTGGCAACCGCAGGCCAATACGCCACCAAGTCCGTGGGCGTGCTCATCAAGACCTTCGGCGCCGCCTGCGAAAACCACTTCGACAAGGAGCGCTATGAGTTCTGCTGGATCGTGGACTTCCCCATGTACGAGATCGGCGACGAGTCCGGCGAGCTGGAGTTCTGCCACAACCCGTTCTCCATGCCCAACGGCGGCATGGATATCCTGCTGAAGGCCGAGCGCGGCGAGATCGACCCGCTGGACATCTACGCCAACCAGTACGACCTGGTGTGCAACGGCGTGGAGCTCAGCTCCGGCGCCGTCCGTAACCACGACCCCGAGATCATGATCAAGGCCTTCGAGCTGGTGCGCCTGGGCGAGGAGGATGTGAAAAAGAAGTTCCCCGCCATGTACAACGCCTTCTGCTACGGTGCGCCTCCCCATGCAGGCATCGCCCCGGGCGTGGACCGCATGGTCATGCTGCTGGCCGGCGAAAGCTCCATCCGCGAGATCATCCCCTTCCCCATGAACAAGAACGCCCAGGACATCATGATGGGCGCGCCGTCCACCGTGGAGCAGAAGCAGCTGGATGAGCTGCACATCGCCATCGTGGGCGAGGTGGAGAAGGACGACTGATGGAGACCGTCAAGCTCTACTACGAAAACGCCTTTCTGCAGGACTTCACCGCCGTGGTGGAGTCCTGCGGGGCTGTGACGGGCGGCTTTGCGGTGGTACTGGACCGCACCGTCTTCTATCCCGAGGGCGGCGGACAGCCCGCCGACCACGGCACGCTGGGGGACGCCCGCGTGCTGGACGCCCATGAGAAGGACGGCGTCGTCACCCACCTGTGCGACCGGGCGCTGCCTGTGGGCGCGGAGGTCAGCGGCCATATCGACTGGGCGCGCCGCTTCGACCATATGCAGCAGCACTCCGGCGAGCACATCGTCTCCGGTATGCTGTGCAGCGCCTTCCACTGTGACAACGTGGGCTTTCACCTGGGCGCGGATACCGTGACCATCGACTACAACGCCGACATCAGCTGGGAGCAGGTGCAGGACATCGAGCGCCTCGCCAACCGGTACATCTGGGAAAACCACCCCATCCACATCTGGTATCCCTCCCCGGAGGAGCTGGCCGCCCTACCCTACCGCAGCAAAAAAGCCCTGGAGGGGCCTGTGCGCCTTACGGAGTTTCCCGGCGCGGACCTGTGCGCCTGCTGCGGCACCCATGTGGCCGCCAGCGGCCAGGTGGGCCTGGTGAAGTTCATAGGCTGGCAGAAATTCCGGGACGGCGTGCGGCTGGAGCTGCTGTGCGGCCAGCGAGCGCTGGACCATCTCTCCGCCTGCTGGGAACAATCGCGGCAGATCGGTCAGGCACTGTCGGTAAAGCCAGAGGCGTCCTTTGCCGCCGTGGAGCGGATGCAGTCCGAGCTGCTGGCCGCCAGGGAACGCGCCGCCGGATTGGAAGCGCAGGTCTTCGCCCACACAGCGGCGGAATACGCCGGCAAGGGCGACACCGTGCTCATCACCGCGCCGCTGGAGGGCGACGGTGTCCGCCGCCTGTGCGACGCCGTGGCCCAGACGTGCGGCGGCCGCTGCGCCGTGTTCTCCGGAACAGACGGCACATACCGGTACGCGCTCATCCACGCCGGACAGGATATCCGGCCGCTGGTGAAGGACATGAACGAGACGCTGCATGGCCGCGGCGGCGGCCGCGACGGCTTCGCCCAGGGCAGCGCCGCCTGCACGGCGGAGGAGATCCGGGCCTTTTTCTCCCGCCGGTAAACTGCTTCGCTGCGCGAAATAATTTTGCGTTATTTCAACAAAAAACACCCCCGAAATGTGCAGAAAAAGCGCATTTCGGGGATTTCCTTTTATGGATATACATGATACAATAAGAGACACTGAATATTTCGCACAGAAAAGAGTGATACCTTGCCCGAAGAAAACAAGCTGGGCGTCATGCCCATTTCCAAGCTGATCTGGAATATGTCCCTGCCCATCATCGCGTCCATGCTGGTGCAGGCCCTGTACAACATTGTGGACAGCGTGTTCGTCAGCCGTGTCAGCGAGCAGGCGCTCACCGCCGTGTCGCTGGCGTTCCCGGCCCAGAACCTGATGATCGGTCTGGCCACCGGCACCGCCGTAGGCGTCAACGCCCTGATGGGCCGGGCACTGGGTGCCGGACAGCGTGAACGCGCCGACAAGGTCGCCAACCACGGCATACTGCTGGCGCTGGTGGGCTTCGTCATCTCCGCCGCTCTGGGCGCCACCTGCTCCGACCTGTTCTTCCGTTCCCAGACCCAGATCGAGAACATCATCCGCATGGGCAACGACTACCTGCGGGTGGTGACCATCGGCTCGCTGGGTATGTTCTGCCAGATCATGTATGAACGGCTGCTCCAGGGCACCGGGCGGTCTATCCTCAGTATGTACACCCAGGGTCTGGGCGCCATCATCAACATCATTCTGGACCCCATTTTCATCTTTACCCTGAACATGGGCGTTACCGGCGCTGCCGTGGCCACCATCATCGGCCAGTTCTGCGGCTGCGCCCTGGCCATATACTTCAACCACAAGAAGAATACCGACATCACCCTGTCCATCAAGGGCTTCCGCCCCGACTTCCGGCTCATCGGCGAGATCTATGCCATCGGCCTGCCCAGCGTCATTATGATCGCCATCGGTTCGGTGATGACGTTCCTGATGAACAAGATACTCATCACCTACCATGCCGCCCACGAGACGGCGGCCACCGCCTTCGGCGCGTACTTCAAGCTGAATTCCTTTATCTTCATGCCCGTCTTCGGTATGAACAACGGCGTGGTGCCCATCGTGGCCTATAACTACGGTGCCCGGAACCGCAAGCGCATGGTGGAGACCATCAAGCGCGGCGCGCTGTACGCCTCCATCATCATGGTCTTCGGCACCGTCCTCTTCTGGGTCATCCCCGGCCCTCTGCTGAAGATATTTGACGCCACCGACACTATGCTCTCCGTGGGCATACCCGCCCTGCGGATCATCTCCATCAGCTTCTGCATGGCCGGCGCGTGCATCGCCCTGGGCGCCTCCTTCCAGGCGCTGGGCAGATCCCTGTACTCCATGATCACCTCCATCGTCCGCCAGCTGGTGTTCCTGATCCCCATCGCCTACGTGCTGGCCCGGTACGGCGCCTCCGTGGGCAACAGCGACCTGGTGTGGTGGAGTTACCCCATCGCGGAGGTATTCTCCCTGACGCTGACGCTGTTCTTCTTCCGCCATCTGTACAAGACCGTCATCGCCCAGCTGCCCGAGGGCCGCGAATAAGAAAAGCGGAACTAAACCCCGCCGCGCTCCGTCTTAGTGGATAGAGGGCAGGCCCATCGCCCTCCCCGCCCCCGGGCGGTGTATATACACACAAACAAATAGAGACAGAAAAGGAGGCACGACCCCCATGAAGAAGTTTTTGGCATTTATCCTGGCCCTGGCCTGCGCCCTGTCGCTGATGGCCTGCGGCAAAAAGAACAACGACGACAAGCCCGACCCCGATCCCGCGCCGGATCCCCAGCCCACCGTCACCACCGCCGAGTTCACCCACGGCTATGTAGACATGAAGCTGGAGCTGCCGGAGGGCTGGAGCTGGGAGCAGGTGTCCGACAACGGCACCGATAAGACCGAGGGCATCCGCTTCTACAAGACCGATGACCCCACCGTCAGCTACACGCTGCTGTGCTGGACGGGAGGCTACGGCATCTGCGGCACCGGCGTCACCAGTGAGGAGATCACCCTTGCCAACGGCATGAAGGTCTGGCAGCACACGGAGGAGAACACGGAAAAGGGCACCATGGGCATGGCGGACATCTTTTTTGAGGACGCGCCGGGCAGCTATGTGGCTTCCCCCTCTGAGACCATGACCACCGAGGTGTGGAACGCCAACCGCGATGCGCTGCTGTCCATTCTGGGCACCGCCCAGATCGGCCGCAAGAGCGTCAGCCAGCAGGCCGCCATCGACGCGGCCAAGGCGCAGTACACCGGCGCGTACGATCAGGTGTACGCCACCTATGACGTCACCTCCGGCGCGTGGACAGTGAGCTTCAGCAAGAGCGCCGCCGGCGCAAAGACCGACCGTCTGGTGGTGGATGCCGCCGGAAAGGTCATGGCCGCCGGAAAGTAACCGAAAACAGCCGAAAACCGCCGCAGCTGCGGCGGTTTTTGCTTGGATATCTAAAATTTGATGTGGGATTGGGGGAAGCGAGCGTGGTCGTTCCATAAGTGAATGATTGTGTTTTCAGCATCAAAAAAAGAAAAACTGCATTTTCAAAGTTATGTGCTACAAAGCACGCACCTCCTGTTGTAGAATTTTCTATGACAGGAGGTGTTTTTATGAAAAAAGGTACGCCGCATTTCCTTTACACGAATAAGGATAGTCCAGACTATGTGGCACCCTTCGCGCCGTTTTACAGCGACAGGCAAAAAGCAATCCTTTCTGGTGAGCTCCCCGTTGAAGATGTAGAGCTTCGTGAACTGGGACGCTTGCGAAACAAGGCTCGTAACATGGGTGACGAGGAAAACCTTGAAATCGCAAACATACTCTATGAGGAAAAGAGTAATCCATCAGCAGGCCTCTACAATCACTACACCGCCGAGGAAGCGGCGGAAATCCTTCGGAAGCTGACGCCGCCGGGGTTTGAGTCGTAGGCGGCAGAGGGCAACTCCGATGGACACGAGTCACAGAAACAATGTTCCTCCGTGCGAGGACGACGATGACATTTGGTACTGGGGCTACTCCATATTCGTGCCGCATATTCCCAACACGCGGGCGTATCCCTATGTGTCCCGCATCGTGGGTCCAGACCCCAAGTACCGCTTTGCCCGCAAGTTCTTGCAATATCAGTGGCCGCCAAAGACACCGAAAGGCCG
>OHXQ01000083.1_pt1 | contig 14161 bp, 10 predicted proteins | sample 1580041 | NCBI WGS metagenome assembly OHXQ01 (sample SAMEA3882543, study PRJEB24775) | human gut metagenome | biome: human-associated habitat; feature: intestine environment; material: feces | place: Netherlands | collected 2009/2010 | reverse complement strand
CCTTCTTATCGCCGCAGGCGACGAGGGCGAGGACCATCACGAGACTCAGGAGCAGTGCAAGGAACTTCTTCATTTCGGTAAATCCTCCTTAAATTTTACGGCAATCAAAAGATTTGAATACCGTTATCACCATGATACATAAAAAAGAAAAATTTAGCAACAGGAAAAAGAAAAAATGAGGGTCAAACTTGACCAAAAAAGCAGCATGAATTTTTGTCCATAGCGGAGAAAGCACGAAAAAAAGGGCCCGCTTTTTGAAACGGACCCTTTTTAGGAAGGTTTGGCGGGATTTACATCTGCACGCGGGTGCCGGTCTTGCCCTCGATACCGTCCTTGGCCTTTTCGAGCAGGGTGATAAGGGCGGTACGGCCGGCCTTGGACTCGGCGAACTTCACCGCGGCCTGGACCTTGGGCAGCATGGAGCCCTTGGCAAACTGGTTCTCCTCCATGTACTTGTAGGCTTCGGCGGGGGTCAGATCGTCCAGACCCTTCTGATCGGGCTTGTTGTAGTTGATGGACACCTTCTCCACGGCAGTCAGGATGATGAGCATATCGGCGTCCAGCAGCTCGGCCAGCAGCTCGCTGCCGAAGTCCTTGTCGATGACGGCAGGGGTGCCGGAGAGCTTGCTGCCCTCGCGGATAACGGGGATGCCGCCGCCGCCCACGGCGATAACCACGTGACCGGCGTCTACCAGCGCCTTGATGCTGGCCTTTTCCACGATATCAAAGGGCTTGGGGGAGGGAACGACCTGGCGATAGCCGCGGCCGGCGTCCTCTACCATGGTGTAACCCTTCTCGGCGGCGATGCGGTCCGCCGTCTCCTTGTCATAAAAAGCGCCCACGGGCTTGGTGGGGTTCTGGAAGGCGGGGTCGTCCTTGGACACCACGGTCTGGGTCACGATGGTGGCCACAGGCTTGTCCATGCCGCGGCTGGCCAGCTCATTGCCGATGGCCTGCTGCAGGTGATAGCCGATGTAGCCCTCGGACATGGCGCCGCACTCAGGGAAGGGCATATCGGCCTTGATGGCCTTGGCCTCGGCAGCGGTGGACAGGCCCAGATTGATCATACCCACCTGGGGGCCGTTGCCGTGGGCGACCACGACTTCATTGCCTGCGGCGATCAGGTCCACGATGGATTTGGCGGTCTCGGTGACCAGCTGGAGCTGCTCAGCGGCGGTATTGCCCAGTGCGTTGCCGCCCAGCGCGATAACGATTCTCTTAGACATAATGCTCTACCTCACTGTTTTCGTTTTTTCGTCTCCGTGTGCCCGCTCTGAAGCGCAGGGGGAAAGGGCGTTTTCGGGGCGAGGAGGAGACGGTGCTTAGATAGTATAACACAGATTGTATACAGTACACAATATCTATCACCCACAACATTTACACAAAAATGCGGCAGGGGACAGAAAATAGCGGGAGGGGGAGCCCCTCCCGCTATCGGGTCGATTATTTAGAACTTCTTGCGGGTGTCCTTGGTCTCGTCCAGCTCCATCAGGGCCTTGACGGGATCCTTCACCTGGGCCATGAAGATCATGGCGGCGATGATATAGGGCTTGTAGGAAGCCTGCTTGTACAGAGGCACGATGTAGCGGTCGAACACGGAGTTGTCCACCTCGCCCTCGGCGCAGCTCAGACCGGTGATGTCGGCGGGCAGGCAGTGCAGGTACAGGGCCTTGCCGTCCTTGGTGAGCTTCATCATCTCTTCGGTGCAGGCCCAATCCTTGTGCTGGGCGTTCTGGGCCAGCAGGCGCTTCTCCAGTGCGTCAATGCCCTCCTTGTCGCCGGCGGCGTACAGCTTGGTGCGCTCTTCCATAGCAGCGTAGGAAGCCCAGCTCTTGGGATACACGATATCGGCATCCTTGAAGGCCTCGGCCATGCTGTTGGTCTTGTGGAACTTGGAGCCGTACTTCTCGCAGTTCTTGCGGGCGACCTCTTCCACCTCGGGCATCACGTCATAGCCCTCGGGATGGGCCAGGGTCACGTCCATGCCGAAGCGGGTGAACAGGCCGATCACGCCCTGGGGCACGGACAGGGGCTTGCCGTAGCTGGGGGAATACGCCCAGGTCATAGCGACCTTCTTGCCCTTCAGGTTCTCCACGCCGCCGAAGTAGTGGATGACGTGCAGCATATCGGCCATGCACTGGGTGGGATGGTCCACATCGCACTGCAGGTTCACCAGGGTGGGCTGCTGCTCCAGGATACCGTCGCGGTAGCCTTCCTTCACGGCGTCCATAAAGGTCTTCTGATACTTGTGGCCCTCGCCGATGAACATATCATCGCGGATGCCGATGACGTCGGCCATGAAGGACACCATGTTGGCCGTCTCGCGGACGGTCTCGCCGTGGGCGATCTGGGACTTCTTCTCGTCCAGGTCCTGCACCTCCAGGCCCAGCAGGTTGCAGGCGGAGGCGAAGGAGAAGCGGGTACGGGTGGAGTTGTCGCGGAAGATGGAGATGCCCAGGCCGGAATCGAACACACGGGTGCTCTTGTTGCGCTCGCGCAGGTCGCGCAGGGCGTCGGCCACGGTGAAGATGGCGTCGATCTCATCGTCGGTCTTGTCCCAAGTCCAATAGAAATCGGTCTTGTACATATTATTGATGTTCAGGGTAGACAGATGGCGTGCCAGTTCAACAGTCTTGCTCATTTTGATCGTTCTCCTTGTATGTTTAATATAGCGTATATGGCGTATGATCGATTACTTGATGTCGTTGCCGGTCAGCTCCTGACGGAAGCTGGTGGCGGAGCCGTCCTTGTTCTCGGGCTTGTACAGGCCGGGAACGGCGGCGTACAGGGCGGCGCAGGTCACCAGGTCCTGCTTGAAGGTCACCTCGTTGGGGGCGTGTGCCTGAGACTCGGCACCGGGGCCGAAGCCTACGCAGGGGATGCCGTAGCGGCCCTGGATGGACACGCCGTTGGTGGAGAAGGTCCACTTGTCGGTCAGGGGACGGCCCTCGCGCTTGGAGGCAGCCAGCTCGGTGGGCATCAAACGCTTGTCGCCCCACAGGTTGTGGTGGGCGTCCACCAGGGCCTGGACGTGGGGCGCAGTCTCCTTGTTGATCCAGGTGGGGAAGAAGCACTCGGTCTCGTACACGTGGCCGGTCCATGCGGGACGGTCATACATATACATGGACACCTTCACGTCCTTGGCATACTTCTTGCAGGCGGGCAGGTCCTCGATCTCCTTCAGGCAGGACTGATAGGTCTCGCCGGCGGTCATGCGGCGGTCGATGGAGATGGCGCAGCTGTCGGCCACAGCGCAGCGGGAGGGGGAGGTGTAGAAGATCTGGCTGGTGGTGCAGGTGCCGCGGCCCAGGAAGCGGGCGTCCTCGTAGTGCTCGGGGTTGAACTTGGGATCCAGCATCTTCACCAGGCCGTTGATCTCGGTGGAGCCGTCGGCGGGGTTCTCGTTCAGGTCGCGGACGTTCAGGATGACCTCGGCCATCTTGTGGATGGCGTTGTCGCCGCGCTCGGGGGCGGAGCCGTGGCAGGACACACCGTGCATATCCACGCGGATCTCCATACGGCCGCGGTGGCCGCGGTAGATGCCGCCGTCGGTGGGCTCGGTGGAGATGACGAACTCCACCTGGTTCCGGGCGTCCTCGGGGCCGTTGAAATATTCATTGACGATGGACTGCCAGCACATACCGTCGCAGTCCTCCTCCTGCACGGAGCCCACGACCATCATTTTGTAGCCCTTGGGCAGCAGGTCCAGATCCTTCATGATCTTCACGCCGTAGGCGGCGGCGGCCATGCCGCCCTCCTGGTCGGAGCCGCCCCGGCCATAGATGACCTCGTCGGTTTCATAGCCCTGATAGGGATCGGCCTCCCAGTTTTCGATGTTGCCGATGCCCACGGTGTCAATGTGGGAATCCAGGGCGATGATCTTGTCGCCGGTACCCATCCAGCCAATGACGTTGCCCAGCTTGTCGAACTCCACCTTGTCATAGCCCAGGGCCTTCAGCTCCTCGGCGATGCGCTTGACGACGCCCTCTTCCTCACAAGACTCGGAAGGGATGGCGATCATGTCCCGCAGGAACTTGACCATAGCGGGTTTGTACGCCTCGGCGGCGTTTCTGATGGCAGCAAAATCCATAATGTACCTCCGCAAAAATTTTATCAAATTCTGTGTTAAAAACGGGTAAACGGTTTTTACCATCTCCTATCATAGCACATGGCAGCTGGATGTCAAACAAAAATTTAGGAAATCAAAAAGTTTTTCAGAAAAAACCGTTGCTTTTTGTGGGAGGTGTGGTATTATGTAAGAGGAGAAAAGCGGAAAAGGAGGGCGTTATGGAGGCGAAACGATTAGAATCGCTGAAGCAGATCGCCGCGGGTATCGCGGCGCAGTTCGGCGACAAGTGCGAGGTGGTCATCCACGATGTGGCCAGCAGCCACCCGGAGCACACCATCGTACACATCGAAAACGGGCACGTGTCCGGCCGGAAGATCGGCGACGGTGCATCCAGGGTCGTCATGGAGCAGCTGGAGCATCAGAACGAGCAGCCCCAGGACCATCTGTGCTACCTGACGCGGACGCCGGGCGGGAAGATACTGAAATCCTCGTCCCTGTATATCCGCAACAGCCGCGGCGCGGTCACGGCCATATTTTCCATCAACTACGACATCACCAACATCATGATGATGCACCAGGAGCTGGGCGAGTTCATGCTCACCCGCGACCGGGAGCAGTCCGAGCCGGAGAAGATCATCAACGTCAACGATGTGCTGGACGAGCTGATCCAGCAGTCCGTGGCGCTGGTGGGCAAGCCTGCGGCCCTGATGAACAAGGACGACAAGATCCGGGCCATCCGCTTCCTCAGCGATGCGGGCGCGTTCCTGGTCACCAAGTCCGGCGACAAAGTGGCAAAATACTTCGGTATTTCCAAATACACCTTATATTCCTATATCGATGCGAACAAACAACAGGAGGAAAAGAAACATGGGTAAAATCGATCTGTCCATCAACAAAGTCGGTCTGGCGCATAACATCCAGAAGGCCAAGGAGAACAACGTCATCATCCCCACCATCGCCCAGATGCAGAACCCCGACCTGATCCCCGAGAAGATCAAGGCCAAGCTGAGCCACACCGGTCTGTGGGATGTGGATCCCGTCAACCTGTTCCGCATTTCCTGGCACAACGAGGCCAAGGAGTCCGGCGGTCTGTTCCAGGCGGTCCCCAACTATGTGGAGATCCCCAGCAAGCTCTCCGGCGTGCCCTGCCGCATCGTTGCCATGTCCGGCAAGTGGTTCCCCACCGGCTGCCACAAGGTCGGCGCCTCCTTCGGCTGCCTGGCTCCCCGCCTGGTGACCGGTCAGTTCGATGCCACCTATCACCACGCCGTGTGGCCCTCCACCGGCAACTACTGCCGCGGCGGCGCCTTCAACTCCAAGCTGCTGGCCTGCGAGTCCGTGGCCATCCTGCCCCAGGATATGTCCAAGGAGCGGTTCGACTGGCTGAAGTCCATCGCCGGTCAGATCATCGCCACCCCCGGCTGCGAGTCCAACGTCAAGGAGATCTTCGACAAGACCTGGGAGCTGAAGCAGGATCCCACCATGATGATCTTCAACCAGTTCGCTGAGATGGGCAATCCCCTGTGGCACTACAACGTCACCGGCTACGCCCTGGCCGACCTGTTCGAGGCCGTCAAGAAGCCCGGCCAGAACTTCGCCGGCGCCTGCTTTACCTCCGGCTCCGCCGGCACCATGTCCGCCGGTGATCTGCTGAAGGAGCGCTATCCCCACCTGAAGCTGGCCGTGGGCGAGGCCCTGCAGTGCCCCACCATCCTGGATAACGGCTTTGGCGGCCACCGCATCGAGGGTATCGGCGACAAGCACATCCCCTGGATCCACAACGTGAAGAACACCGATATGGCCATCGCCATCGACGACGAGGACAGCCAGCGCCTGCTGCGCCTGTTCAACACCCCCGAGGGCCAGAAGTACATGAAGGACGAGCTGGGTATGTCCGATGAGGAAGTCCAGAAGATGACCTGGCTGGGCATCTCCGGTATCGCCAACGTCCTGTGCTGCATCAAGATGGCCAAGTACTACGAGCTGACCGAGAACGACGTGGTGGGCACCGTGCTGACCGACTCCGCTGTCATGTACCAGTCCCGTATCGAGGAGCTGAACCAGATGTACGGCGCGTACAACGCTCATGAGGCGTCTCTGGACCACAACCTGCACATGCTGGGCCTGAAGACCGACTCCATGCTGGAGCTGACCTACACCGAGCGCAAGCGTGTCCACAACCTGAAGTACTACACCTGGGTGGAGCAGCAGCAGATGAACGTGGAGGACCTGAATGCCCAGTGGTACGATACCAAGAACACCTGGGACGCCGTCCACGCACAGGCCAAGGAGCTGGACGAGCTGATCAACGAGTTCAACGAGGCCACCGGCCTGCTGAAGGCTCTGTAAGCCAAACCATACCGAACCCTCACCGGGCGGGGCCTTCGCCCCGCCCGGTATTTCTTATTTCAAATAAGGAGAACCACCATGAAAAACGTAAAATACGGCAAATGTGTCCGCTGCGGCAAGACCTATGACGCCGTTCCCGACCTGACCAACTGCGAATGCGGCGGTATCCTGGATATCGTCTATGACTACGACTACATCAAGTCCGTGCTGACCAAGGAGAAGCTGGCCAAGCGCGAGAACCGTTCCATGTGGCGCTACCGTGAGCTGCTGCCTGTGGAGGAGACCACGCCCGACACGCCGCTGCGCGTGGGTTGGAGCCCCCTGTACGAGGAGCCGAAGCTGGCGGAGCTGCTGGGCATCAAGCGTCTGTGGGTCAAGGACGATGGCCAGAACCCCACCGCATCCCTGAAGGACCGTGCCAGTGCCATGGCCGTGGCCAAGGCCTATGAGGCCGGGGCCAAGACCATCGCCTGCTCATCCACCGGCAACGCCGCCTCCTCCCTGGCCGGCAACGCTGCCGCCGCGGGCTTCAAGACCTATATTTTCGTTCCCGAGCGGGCCCCCAAGGGCAAGGTGGCCCAGCTGATGATCTTCGGCGCCAACGTCATCTCCGTCAAGGGCAACTATGAGGACACCTTCAAGATGTCCGCCGCCGCCATTGACAAGTACGGCTGGTACAACCGCAACGCCGCCATCAACCCCTATCTGTCCGAGGGCAAGAAGACCGTGGCGCTGGAGATCGCCGAGCAGCTGAACTGGGAGATGCCCGACTATCTGGCCATCTCCGTGGGCGACGGCTGCACTATCGCCGGTGTGTGGAAGGGCTTTAAAGACCTGTACGCCATCGGCTTCATCGACAAGCTGCCCCGCCTGATCTCCGCCCAGTCCCTGGGCTGCTACCCCATCAACCGCGCCATCCAGGAGAACAAGCCCTGGGAGCCCATGGAGGAGAACACCATCGCCGACTCCATCTCCGTAGGCGTGCCCCGCAATGCAGATAAGGCCCTCATGGCCATCCGCGAGTCCAACGGTATCGCCGTGAACGTCTCCGACGAGGAGATCCTGGCCGCCCAGCGCCTGCTGGGCCGCACCTGCGGCGTGTTCGGCGAGCCTGCCGGTGTCACCGGTGCGGCGGCGCTGAAGAAGGCCTGCGAGGAGGGCCTGATCCCCCACGATGCCACCGTGGTCAGCGTCGTCACCGGCAACGGACTGAAGGACGTGGCCAACGCCATCAAGTCCGCCGGCGAGCCCATTCACATCGAGCCGGATCTGGAGCTGATGGTCAGCGAGTTCAAAAAGCGCGGCGTGACCGTGGAGTAAAATGCATCATTCCCCGGCAAATGCACAGCATTTGCCGGGGATTTTCTCTTGCCAATCCATCAGGAATGTGGTACAATAGCTTCCATAATACAGCTCATATAGCCCCGCGAGAATGGCGCGGGGCGTTTCTACGGAGCCGCCGACGGCTCTGCTATGGGTGTTTCGATGCAGGGTGCATCGGAGCATCCATTTTTATTTTGCTTGCAGGAGGTATCTCACCATGACACAGGTCTTACGCGGCAATATCGTCCATGCGCCCGCCATGGGCCGCCTGGACATTCTCGAGCACGGCTGCCTGGTGCTGGAGGACGGCATCATTACCGGCCTTTATCCCGATCTGCCCGCCCATCTGGAGGGCGCGGAGGTCCGCGATTTCGGCGACCGCATCATCATGCAGTCCTTCGCGGATATGCACCTCCACGCCCCCCAGTACCCCATGCTGGGCATGGGGATGGACCTGCCGCTGCTGGACTGGCTCAACACCTACACGTTCCCCACCGAGGCGCGGTTCGCCGACCTGGACTATGCCCGCCGCGTCTACCGCCGGCTGGCTACAGACCTGATCACCAATGGCACTACCCGCGTCTGTATGTTCTCCTCCCTCCACACCGACGCTACCCTCGTCCTCATGGACGAGCTGGAGCGCGCCGGCGTCACCGGCTATGTGGGCAAGGTCAACATGGACCGCAACGGCCTGCCCGGCAAACTGCAGGAGACGACGGAGGAGTCCGTGCGGGAGACGCTCCGCTGGCTGGATGCCTGCCATTTTGAGCACATCAAGCCCATCCTCACGCCCCGCTTCACGCCCAGCTGCACCAACGAGCTGATGACCCAGCTGGGAAAGCTGGCCAACGAGCGGGGGCTGTACGTCCAGTCCCACCTGTCCGAGAGCACCAACGAGATCGCCTGGGTGAAGGAGCTGCACCCCGAGTGCAGCCAGTATTGGGAGACATACGACAAGTACGGCCTTTGGAAGGACCACACACTCATGGCCCACTGCGTCTGGTCCGACGAGCGCGAGCGCGCCGCCATTCGTGACGCCGGCGTGGTGGTGGTCCACTGCGGCGACTCCAACGTGAATATCTGCTCCGGCATCTGCCCCGTCCGCCGTATGGTCAACGAGGGCCTGTGGGTCACCCTGGGCAGCGATATCGCCGGCGGCGCCCAGCTGCCCATGTACAAGGTCATCACCATGTCCATCCGTACCTCCAAGGCCCGCCGTGTCACCGACGAGCAGCACCCTGAGTTCCTGACCGTGGCCGAGGGCTATTACCTGGGCACCACCTCCGGCCACAAGTATTTCGGGGCAGGGGAGGGCTTCGCCGTGGGCGATAAGCTCCACGCCGTGGTCATCGACGACGGCGACTTCCCCGAGGCCGCCCATCCCCTGAATGTAGAGGAGCGCTTCGAGCGCGCCATCTACATGACCCACCGCCACAACATCGTGTCCGTCTGGTCGGACGGCCGCGAGGTCGTCCGCAGATAAAGTGAAAAATGACCGGGTATCCCGGTCATTTTTCGTTTTCCATGCCAGAATTATTCAAAAAACCCTTGTCAAATAGGAAATCTTTGTTATAATGAAACCAACCGACAGGGTGGCAGAGGTACCTCTGCATTTGCGTTTTAACGAGTTTAAAACGATGGTCCCTGCGGAAATCTAAAGAAATCGGGGTAGAAACGATGAAAAAATTGTTGGCAACCATACTGGCGCTGGTCATGGTGCTGTCCCTCTGCACCGTGGCCTTCGCCGCGGAGACGGAGCTCTCCGATGCCGCTGGCCTGAAAGCCGCAATCGACGCCGCGCAGGACGGCGATACCATCAAGCTGATGGTGGATGTGACACCGTCCGAGGTCATCAAGATCTCCGATGGCCGCTCTATCACCATCGATATGAACGGAAAGAATATCAACAGCAGCTCCTATATTGAGGTAGATCACGGCAGCCTGACGCTGTCGGGAACTGGCACTTACACGACAAGCAGTCCGTATGCGCTCAAGGCGGTAGGCGCAGCAACAGATCAGGGTGCTGGGTATAGCGTGATTACAGTCAAAAAAGGAATCACAGTTACCTGCACAAATACGGCGTACGGCTATGCGGTGATGCAGTCTCCGAGTGAAACAGGGGTAGCCGATACACCGGAAAATGAAAGATATTATGGCGTGGAGATCAACTTCTTTGGTTCGACGAACGGCGTAACCAAGGTTGACCTGACGGGCGCGGTTATCGGGGCGGATAACACGAAAGCGGGAATATATGCGGCCGGTTACGCCGAGTGGACACTGAAAGATACAACCATTACGGGAGGCACGGCGCTGTCTGTGAAGTCCGGTACATTTGTTATTGACGGCGGAACGTATACAGCTAACGGAGCGTACGCTGTCCCGGGCAGCGATGACGGCAACAGCGCGGTATTAACCGGCGCGGCATTGAGCATGACAAGCAACAAGGGCTACGCGAATAAGCTGGATGTTACCATAAAGAACGGAAAGTTTGTGTCCCAAAAAGGAAATGCCATCTGCGAGGGGATTCCGAATAAGGCTTCCGGGAGCGGTACTGTCGCGGATGAAAGCTATGCCACGCTCAAAATTGAGAACGGTACGTTCGAGGGCGGCAGCGCGAATGGCGGCGCGGTTGATTTGACAACGATGAAGAACAAGGCGGTCATCTCCGGCGGCACTTTCTCCAATAGCGTCAGCAGCTACGTTGTCTCTGGGTTGAATTATGAAGCGGTCAACGGTGACGGCTACACCTACCACAGCACCATGAACGCGGCTGTTGCTGCGGCGGGGGATAACGGCGATGTTAATGTCGCAGATTCCGCTGGGGAGCAAAAGGGAACATTTACCGTTGAGTACAACGATGGAACAGGTAAAACGGTGCGCATCTATACAACCACACACAATCCTGAACTCCCGACGATGACGCGCGACGGCTACAAGTTCAAGGGCTGGACGGTTAATGGTGGGACTACCGTGTACACTGATTTCTCCACATATGAATTTACTAACGATGGTGCGACCCTCACCGCGGTCTGGTCCGCCAACTCCTATTACTACTACGCCCCCACTACGACCGACACCAAGACCGACACCACCAAGGGATCTCCCAAGACCTTTGATGCGGGTGTGGGTATCTACGCCGTGACGGCTCTGCTGTCCGTGACCGGCATGGCGTGGGCCGGCAAAAAGCGGCACTAAGTCAACAAAAAAGAAAGCCCATGAGGGCTTTCTTTTTTTGACATTTGCGGGGGCGAGGGCTGTGCCTGCGGGCGGCTGCGCTTTTATTTTTCGCCCTTGGTCAGGTTGGTCAGAACGGTCTTGACGCCCGCCAAACCCTCGCCGGCGGCCTTTTTCACGCCTTCAAACCCCTCACCGGCGGCCTTTTTCAGCTCGTCCTTCACGTCCACGGCCAGACGGCGGAATATCTCGGCGATGATCTTCTTTTTCTCCTCGTCCGCGCCGGCGTACTGCTTCAGCAGCGCCGCGCCGCCGGCCAGACCGCCGCTGCGGAGGTCGTCCAGCGTCCGGGCTTTGCCGGACAGAGAGAGCACGTCAAACAGCGCGTCGGTAAACTGCTCGCGCTCGGCGGGGGTCATGGAGCCGATCCACTCCCGGAGCACATCGTCGGAGAGCCTGCCCATCTGGGAACGCTGGCCCAGGTGGACAAAGCGGGTGCCCACCACGCTCCAGGACAGGGGCTCGTGCTGCATGATGGAACGGTTGGCGCTGTCGATAACGGCGTAGTCCTCGGCGTGTTCCAGCAGGACGCCTACGATGGAGGACTCGGGGATATAGGTGTGCAGCTTATCGGCCACCCGGCGGTATTCCGGGGTGTCCAGCATATCCTGGGCGAAGCCGGGGCCATCGTTGTTATAGGCGGACAGCAGGCGGTCCTTCTGCAGCTCGGCAGGCAGATAGATGGCCGCCCATGCGGCCAGATTGCCGCCCTTGCTGTGGCCGCCGATACGCAGGGGCAGGGCGGGGCAGAGGGACGCCATCTCTGTAGCGTAGGACACGGCGCGCGTCTGGGCGGGGACGGCGGAGAGAAAGCTCATGTTGAAGTCCTCTTTCCAGCCGGCCAGAGAGGTGTCAGTGCCCATGAAGGCGACGAACAATGTGCCGTCGGGCACCAGGAAGGAGAGCGCGTCGAACTGCTTGGCGCTCTGTTCGTCATATTCGTGGGTATAGCCGAACAGGCGCAGGTCCCGGAAGCGTTCGGTCTGTGCCGCCAGACGCAGCAGGGGGAGATAGCTGAGCTCGGAGAGGCCCAGCTGGTCATCCTCGTCGGTGAGCAGGGGTGCGACCTGGGCCAGGGTGGGCGCCGCGGCGGGGTCCTTGGTATGGACCGCGTCGATGCGGCGGAAGTTGATATAGGAGAGGATGCACAGCACCAGGTTGTCCACCTCGTTGAAGCCGTCACGGGCAAAGGTCAGGTCGCCGCGCCAGCGGAGGTAATCGAAGGGTGTGCCGTTGACGGGGGCCAGCTGCTTGGGTGTGTTCTTTTCCATATAGACCTCCTTGCGTATGGTATATGCAGTATACCACACTTTGCCCGCGGCCACAACGGGCAGCGCGGCAAAAAATGTTTGGCGAAAAATGTTTACAGTTGCGGCGTTGACGATGGGGGACTTCTATTGTATAATAAACTGATTTATTATGGGGAGGGTCCGTCTGTATGTGGATCGCGAAGGATTGGAAGGATTATGAGCTGCTGGACTGCGGCGGCGGCGAAAAGCTGGAGCGCTGGGACCGGCAGGTATTGGTGCGCCCCGATCCCCAGGCGATCTGGGAGACGGACAAGACCACGCGGCTGTGGCGCGGCGCCACGGGACGCTATTCCCGGTCTTCTACCGGCGGCGGTCATTGGGATAAAGGCAAGCTGCCGGAAAGCTGGCAGGTGCATTACAAAGACCTGACATTTCAGGTGAAGCCCATGAACTTCAAGCATACGGGATTGTTCCCTGAGCAGGCGGTAAATTGGGACTTCGCCATGGACAAGATACGGCATGCCGGAAGGCCTATCCGGGTGCTGAACCTGTTTGCCTATACCGGTGGGGCCACGGTGGCCTGTGCGAAGGCCGGGGCTTCTGTGTGCCATGTGGACGCGGCCAAGGGTATGGTGGCCTGGGGTAAGGAGAACGCCCGCCTATCCGGCCTGGGCGAAGCGCCCATCCGCTGGATCGTGGACGACTGCGCCAAGTTTGTGGAGCGTGAGATACGCCGGGGCAAGACCTATGACGCCATTATCATGGATCCGCCCTCCTACGGGCGCGGGCCTGGCGGCGAGTTGTGGAAGTTAGAAGACAATCTGTATCCCTTTGTGGAGCTGTGCAGCCGGGTGCTGTCGGACAAGCCGCTGTTCGTGGTATTGAACAGCTATACCACGGGGTTGGCGCCGTCGGTGCTGGGGTACATATTGCAGATGCTGGTAGGGCGGAAATTCGGCGGCACGGTCACATGGGACGAGCTGGGCCTGCCCTGCACGGAAAGCGGCATGGCGCTGCCCTGCGGCGCCACGGGAAGATGGTTTTCCGAGTAAACAAGAACGGAAGTAATTGCGTATGGCAGTGATGATAGAGACAAAGGATCTCACCTATACCTATCCCGCGCCGGAGGGGGAGACAAATCCTCCGGCCCTGCGGGATGTATCGGTACAGATCGAAAAGGGCAGCTTTACGGTGGTGCTGGGCCACAACGGCTCCGGCAAGTCCACCTTTGCCAAGCACTGCAACGCCGTGCTGCTGCCCCGCACTGGCACCGTCACCGTGGACGGCATGAATACCAAGGACGAGGACAAGCTGTTTGAGATCCGCCAGTGCGCCGGCATGGTGTTCCAGAACCCCGATAACCAGATCGTGGCGACGGTGGTGGAGGAGGACGTGGCCTTCGCCCCGGAAAACCTGGGGGTGGAGCCTGCCGAGATCCGGCGCCGGGTGGATGAAGCGCTGAAGGCCGTGGGAATGTACGAATACCGCGAAAGCGCTCCCCACCAGCTCTCCGGCGGGCAGAAGCAGCGGGTCGCCATAGCGGGCATTATTGCCATGCAGCCCCGGTGCATCCTGCTGGATGAGCCCACCGCCATGCTGGACCCCCGCGGCCGCAGCGAGGTGCTGGCCACCAACATGGATGCCGGGCACTTGCAGCGGGCAATGGAGAACCGGCAGGGGAAAACCCGCTGGCATTTTGGCTACACACAGTATTATATGACGTCGAAATTGCAGGACGGAACGGTTTGCCTGCTGCAATTTGACTATGCCGTGCCCTACGCCGCCCCTGCGTTGCGGGGAAAGCTGCCAGATGTGCAGACGGTGCACTGCATCCTGGGCATTCTGCTGCTGGTGGGAGCGGTGGTGTGGAGCACCCACCGCTCCAGAAAGTTTCTGGCCCGGGAGACGGCCCGCCTGACCGAGGTCTCCCGGCAGG
>OHXQ01000077.1_pt1 | contig 15182 bp, 21 predicted proteins | sample 1580041 | NCBI WGS metagenome assembly OHXQ01 (sample SAMEA3882543, study PRJEB24775) | human gut metagenome | biome: human-associated habitat; feature: intestine environment; material: feces | place: Netherlands | collected 2009/2010 | reverse complement strand
ATGAGTAGTCTTGGCTGCTGATTGTCATATAATAATAGTTTTTCGAGCATTCACACTTGTCTTTTCAAACTATGTTGTAGCACTATTATCTTCACGAGTTTCCAGCAATTAAAGAGATTTATAGTGAACCTAAATTAATCCACTTTTGTACAAAACAGGAATACCATTACTATCAACTAGAACTTTATCCTCAATTTTATCATGATAATCACCACAAATTTCACCTAATTTATCATTAATATATTTAGTTACAGTAGCAGCATATTCACCTCTCTTACTAATAATAAGAAATCGTTTATCAGGATTATCTTTAATAATTTCAACTATTCTTTCTAGCTTACAAACATTATCAGAACATATAAGCATACGTTCACGAACAATATTATAAAAAGTCTTAACTCGTTCAGCAAGAACAAGAGGATTATAACATTCATCAATTTGTTTACTAAAAGGATTAGTCATATCCATATCAGCACTCCATCCATTATATTCAGCTATTTCTGTAATATATTGAATAGCACTACGTCCATCTTGAGTACCATTTCGAGCACATTTAATATTATCAAGATTACCAAATACTTGAATAGTCTGAGTAATAAATTCAGTATATTTATCGTAATTAGCAATATCATCTTGATTAACAAACAAAATTGGCTCTCTGTATTCCTCTACGGGGAGTAAAGCCCGCATAGCATTAATACCACTAGAACTTATATTATCATTAATAGGTGGAATATTAGTATAAATTTCTTTTAGCTTGGCAGTATCAATAGTATCTTTAGTTATAATCATAAGTTTAAATCTAGCATGATTAAAAACTGTATTACAAGAAAGATTCCATTCATTAACTCCAACAACAATAGAAATATCATAACTATAATTATATCTACTATTAACATAAGTATGAGTAAGAATATTAATAGTATCTATATTTATATTATGATTTTTAAGACTATCAACAATTTCAGTTCTTCTTTTCCAATTATCTGTAACAATAAGTATTTTAAGATTAGGATTTTTATTCCTCATTAGAGTAATAACTCTACTTATAATTTCAGAATAATCAAGAGGTTGAACACAATGAATAGTTCCAACACCTTTATAATCTTTAGAACCCCATTTATTAATAAGTTTACTATATGATTCTTCAACTATATTTTTCATCCAAAATCATCTTCATTAAAAATAGGATTATACATACCGCTATATTTTTTAATTTTACTTTTACCTTTACCTTTAGGAGAAATTTTAAGTTTGATAGGATTAATAATCTTCATAGCTTCTTGATAATAAAATTTAAAATTAATATCTCTAAGAGAAATATCTTTATCATCAAGACTATTAATAACTGTTACAACAGAACCAGCTGCCATTCTACTACGAGAACCATTATCGTTATGAACTTTCTCAATAATATAACCTCTATTAGAAACATAAAATCTAACATATCTTTGACAAATAACATGAGTAACTTGTCCATTTTCAATCTTAGTTTCTTCTACATGAAATTGTTTACCTACATTTTGAGTAAGACAAAAGTCAAGAATATTAGTAGCTTCTTGAAGAGTATCCATTACAGGTTTATTCTTAAGAAAATAGTTTTCAATAGCTTGAGCAACAATAGGCATAGAATAACCTTTAGTTAAATCTAAAGAATACATCATAGGATTAAGAGCACCTTTAGATTCAAGCTTAAGTTTATGAACTCCATTTTTAATAACTCTAAATTGGCTAAGATAATTATTTATATCTCTACTAACAAGACAATGATAATAATCAGTATCAAACTTAAGTTTAGTAGTTTGTTCCCAATCATCTTTAATACGATTATAAACATCAATATCTCGTTTATAAAGTTTAATAACAATACCATCTGTATTAGCACTTAACACATGAATATTGTGTAACTCTAATTCCTCAACCAACATTAGCATCATTAACTGCCCATTAATAGTAGTTTTAAGTACAGCTAATCTATCATAAAGATTACCATTTTCAAATCCAAGTTTACCATAAACAGAATTAATAACAATCTTTAAAACTAAAGCTAAAGTATCTCTATCAATTCCGTCAACAGTATCTTCATCGCTGTGTTTAACTTCAACTCTCTTATTTTTAAGCCAACCAATAAGATTACAAAAAGCATTAGTATCAAGATGAGCTGGAGCTACTTTATGAGCGGCAATAATACTAGGATACATACTATTAATATCAGCATGAATATAAACATAATCATCGTCATTAAGAACATCGTGTTGACTCCCCGTAGAGGATGGAAATAATTCTCTTCCACTACTCCAAAGTTCAACAGGATTATCTTGACTATGTAAACCTCCAGTTGCAACAGTATAAGTTACATTTCCAATTTTAACTTCTTTACTAAACGCATCTTTATTAACTCTATAAATAGTAGTTTTAAGACATTCATCAAGAAAGTCTTGCATAGGTTTAGTTTTAAACTTAATAAAAGGAAAAATAACCTTTTTAAAACTCATAGCAGTTCTTTCAGTTTTCTTACCTTTCCATTGTTCAGGAGCAAGACCACTAAATTTACTATAAAATTTCTCAAAAAGAATATCAGCAGTTTTACTACGACTAGAATTAAGAACATCAACATCATATGCTTTACTAATAGCATAACGAGATTTAATTTCTTCTGGATAAAGACGAACTATTTCAGCTACAATGAAAACATCATTAAGATTATAATACATCATAGGCTCAATATACTTATCAAGAATAAATCTATCCCATTTATCTACTAGTTTATTAAGCTGTTTAACATTCATCCCTTTAAGACTAGGAATTTCATTATATAGTTCAGCTTCTTCTTCATCAATATCAGGAAGTTCATATTCTAGAAGTTCATACCATTGAAGATTAATTGAAGTTTGTTTTAAACCTTTAGGAACAGGTTTACGTTCACCTGTTTTACTATCTACAACTACACTTGCTTTATTAAGAGCAAATATACACATTACATCAATACCTGTAAATGGTAGTTTATATTTTCTAAGACTATTAAGATAAAAATCAGTTCTAAATTTATCTTTATCATCTTGACTAGAAATAATAGTTTTACTAGTTTCATATAATTTATTAATAAGTTCTTTCGTACTATTCGTACGCATATAAAAACTAAGTAAAGCAGCAATCATAAGATTATCATAATTGAAATTATTAAATCCATACAAGTCAGTACGAATAATAGTTCCATTAGAATCCTTATAACATCTAGTCTTATTAATATAATCTATCATAGAAAGTAATTGACTATCATCTTTATCTGTTATATAAAAACTATGTTTTTCAACAGTTTCAAGACGAGCTTTAATTTCTTCAACAGATAGTTTTTGAACTAAAGGAATAGCTTTATTATCAGCATTAACACAATCTTTAAATACTTTAAGATAACTATTAATACTAACAAAAGTAACAGAAAAGAAATTTCTTAAAACTTCAACATCATAAGCTATACAATTAATCATTTATATAATTTAATCCATAGTTATTTCTATTTTGATTAACCCAATTAATATCATCAGCAAAACGTTGTTTAAATACATGATAAAGATTATCATCTTTAAATTTAATAAGAGGAGAATAATTACTAAATATATATTTACCGCCAGTAGCCATAAATCTAGGAATTGGATTATCACTAATACTACGATAAGCATCACCAAATACAAATAGATATTTGTAATTAATTCTAGCTAATTCTTTCCATAGAATATTACGACATTTATCAATAGCAGTAAGATATGTATTATAATTATTAGAACAAGCACATTTAATACTATAAGTCATATACACATCTTCAGTATTATTACGTCCAGAATATTCATCATAAAGATTACCAATATCAGTAAATAATTGATAACCTTCACAATAATTTCTATCACCTCTAGGAAATAGGAAAACAATATCTCCATGAATACTTCCTCTACCACCTTGTATATATTTACCTGTATTAAATATACGATTTGGACATCTTTCACAATCAATATATTTGTCAACAGTTTTACTTGCCATAAGATAATACTAATTGATTACTAGCACGAGAACAAGCAACATATAATCTACGAAGCATTTCATCTCTATTAGTATAAGGATGACCATATTTATCATAAATCATATCGTTAATATCTACAAATACATTTTTATAAGTAGAACCTTGTGCTCTATGAGAAGTAATTGCAAAACCATAATCTAAATCTCTACTAAATAAAATCTTACCATTACTATTCGTAATATTAGAAGCGATAAGATATTTACGTTTAAAATCAAAATATTGTTTCCATTTACTTCCACGTTCAGAACTACTAGCTTTTTTAGCATCATCAATAAGACTAGTCAACTTCTTATAATACATCTGAAATGTATAGTTATCATAATGGTCAATAACAAATAAAGGTTGAGTTATAGCACCACCATGAATAGCTTGAAACTTAATAAGAAATCCTTTAAACTCATAATCATTATCAATTGTATCAACAATATCTTTAACAATATATTCTTCACTATTGTTTATAATAATATCATTAAAAACATTAACAACAGTAGTATAACTCATTATTAAATCATTACGAGTAATAAGACTTTTATCAGCATCTTGAATAATCATATGTCTTACATGGTTATTCCATTGTGCAACACGACTATTAGTATAAGCTATAATACGATACAAATCAATATTTTTAGTATATTCTTCATCATTAAAACAAGTATCAATTAAATCAGAAAATTCAGTTTGACCACAAACATAAAATCCTTTAGTTTCTTCATTATAATCTTGTCTATTTTTAGATATATAATCAAGAAATCTCCATCCATTCTTATTATCTATATCTTCTCGAAGAAGTTTAAGAAGTTTACTAATAGGATTATTATCTCCTTGTCGTACAACTTCTTTAAGATAATAAGTATTACTAGCAATAAGAAAAGCTTGACTAGTTTTCTCATTAACAGGAGGAAGCTGAGAACTATCCGTAATCTTATAACTTTCATTATAAGCCTGACTATATCTTAGTTGTAATATCAATTAGATTAATATATTTTTCTTTTTCTTCTTTATGAAGTTTAAAAAAATCAAGAAAAATATAACCAGCATGAGATTTCTTAGCACCAGTTATAACTTGACTAACATTTTTGGGAGTGAAACCATTTATTCTTAAATCTTCTGCTCCATAAAGAATTTTAATATTAACAGGTTTTCTATCTATATTTGCAACACTTATAGCTATATATATTTTATTATTAGTTTTACCGGGAATATATTCATAATTTTTATTAGGATTATAATCTTTCTTATAAATCCATTGATATCCATTATGAATATGTCGTTTTCCTTTACAACATGCAGTAATAGGCCCAGCATGAAAATTACCTTTTTCAGAAGCTTCAGTAGCAGAAGACCATTCTCTAACAATATTACCTAAAATATCTATTTGCAATATAGGAATAGATAAACTATTAAATTCATATTTATTTCCATAATTACCATTATTTTCTCCAAATAAATGTTTATTATAAAAATAATTTTCAGAATTACATTTACCTATACAAGTATCTCCATCATTACCATTAACTAAACATCCTCCATTTTCTATTCGTTTATATTTATCAATAAGTTCTTTTTCAATTTTAATACTTTCCTCAATAGTAATATCTATCTTAAAAATATTTACTTTAACTTTAGTAATATCTATAACTTTTTCTTTCCAAAGTTTATTTCTTCTACTAAAACTAAAAGCTCTATTAATTGAACCTTGACCAACATAAAATGGATTAATTTCATTATCATAATAATGAAGATAAACACAAATGCGATTTAAATCATTTAAATGAAAACCATGTTTACTAGGAACATCAGTAGCAAAATTAACTGTTTTACTAGTACGAAATTTAAAACTTACCATATCTTTAAAATTTAAAATTACATTATAAAGATATGGATAAAATTGATAATATACAACTTTCTCCGTTTCGATTTTAAATAAAATCTACTCTCTTACGAGATAGTCGATGAACCTTACTATTATCATGTTTCACAACATAATGAGTAGTCTTGGCTGCTGATTGTCATATAATAATAGTTTTTCGAGCATTCACATTTAGATTTTCATCTTATGTTGTAGCACTATTATCTTTACGAGTTTCCAGCAATTAGAAGAATTTTAACTCGGCAATAGCTTTACCGAGCATTATAACTTTAATCTGAAGCTTCTTACATTTATTACTAATATACTTAACAAGTTTAGCATTAAGCATAGAAGCTTCATCAATAATTAAAACTTTAAGACCATCTAGTTTATCTTTTCCAACAGGATTAAAGGCAGGATTTTCAGGGTCAAAATTTTCAATATTAACATCAAGTCTAAAACCAAATAATGATTGAATAGTATTAACTTCTTTTCCACCAATAGAATTACTAAGAACTCTACAAGCTTTATGTGTAGGAGCAGCACAGCCTATAACACCACCAGACCATTTGCAATTATTAATAACATATTTAATAACAAATGTCTTACCTGTACCTCCAGCACCACAAAGAGCATTAATATATTTCTTATCATCCCAAGGCTGTGCAAGAAACTCAATAAGTTCATGCACAGCTATTTCTTGGTCTTTAGTAAACTTAATGTTAGTATCTTCTCTATTACTATTAGCAATATTAAGATTACCAATCATTACAATTCGTTGTTTACATCAATAAGATTATTTTTAACTTTATCTTCATATTCTTTCCATTCTTGAAAAGCTAAAATAGTAGATTCACTATCACCACGATTATAACACGTAGTAATATGAAATAGTTCCTTAGCAAAAGGCATTTTAACAATTTTACCTTTAGCTATAAGTCCAGCAGCAAAAGGAATATAAAATCTAGTATCAACAGTTTTTCTATTTTCACTATCTCTTATAATTTTAATTCTATGATTATATTCATCTAATCGACGAGCATAAACAACTTTCTTTCCTTTAGTTCTGTAACTTTCACCTGTAATGCTATATAGCTTGCCATTATATTCTACTTTATAAGTACCATCAATATATCTAATAATACCTTCACATTTAGCAACTATAATAACATATTTATTGACTATTCCTTTCTCTTTGGATTTACCTACAACTCCAAATGAGAATTTAAAACTAACCATAGCATACTATTTTCTTTTAATAGTACGCATACGTTTATCAACAGCACGAGTAATACCTTTAAAAGTATTATCCTCTGCAAATTTAGCTTTACGAGCAGCCTTTTTAGCAGCTTTCTTAGCAGCAATCTCTTCATCACGTTCTTTTTGTTGTTGAATAACATCAACATATTCAAGATAATAACCGCAATAATGAGTAAGAAAATCAATTTTACCACTAGTTCCATTACCAATAGAACTATTCTTAGCTACTTTAATAACTTTACTAGCAGAATTGATTCCAATAACAGCGCCAACATTATTAAGTTGACGAACAACAGAAACTTCATCATACTTTTTCATAAGTACTTTACATTTTTAAAGATTAATAAAACAATTATATTTAATAGTTAAAACTATAATAAATTCAATAATAGTTAGATTAGTAGAGCCACTACGCTACGCTCCGTGGCGACCCCCCGTAGAGGATGGAAGCAAGCTAGTCATTAAACTTTCTTTCTAATAATATCATTAAAATCACTAGCAAGTTTACCAATCCTATCTTCAATTCTATCTAGTCTATTTCTATCTCTATCTCTTTTAACTTCCCATTGTTTATTAATATCGCAAATATCAATTTGAATCTTTCTAATCCAATTTTGAGTATCATTAATATCTCTAATAAGTCTATCTAGTTTTTACTAACAATGGTAATTCTTATAAAAAGATATACAGATAAACCAAATATCATATCAAGTATAAAATGAGAAACATTTTCAATCATAGAAATAATGATAAAGTTTACGAATAAGTTCAAATCTAGTATCAGCAATATTATAGATTTTAAATGCCTTAGCAACAAAATCAAAATCACCATATTTAAGCAAAGCATCTATATAATCTTTAATATCACTAAGCCACATAATAGCACTAATAGAATATCTATCACTATCAATATTAGTAATATATTGACCAATACCTATGGCAATAGTAGTAGCAGTTATATCATTAATAATAAACTTATCAGTAAACCAATTATTTTTTATATACTGTTTATCAGTATATTTATCATGAAAGGCTTTAGATAGTTTATTACATAAATCAATATAAGAACGAGCAGCAGTTCTATTATTATGATTAACAAATTGAACATCTTTAACTTTAAGAGTTAAGTTCATACCACATTCAATAATACGAACTTTAATTTGTTTTTTAGCTTCATTAATATATAGAACAATAGCAAGTTTATCTTTCCAATAACCAGTATTCAAAGTAACTATATCATAAAGTTTAACTTTAAATCCAGATGTAATAGTACCATCAATTTGTTTATAAGCAACATAATTCATAATAAAACTGTATTAAATTTTTAGTTTAACATTTATTAGCTAGTTCTTTTGCCCTGTATTGAACTCAATATTAATCGTGATAGATTAATCAGATTATGTATGAAAATTCAACAGAGAGCAAAAGAGCCATATCTACGAATGTGTTATGAACATAAATAGCTAGTCATTTGTAGCAGCCTCATTATTCTGTTCATTATTCTTACCATCACGTTTAAGACGTTCTTTAAGAATATGTTCAGCAACAGAACCAAGTTTACATTCACTAACACAACGACTAACACCTTTAGCATGAGTTACAGCATATACAATAGGATAATTAATATATTTATTATTACCTACTGTACGTTCGATTTTAGTAATTCCAACTTCGGTTACAATACCAACACAAATACCAAGCTTAGTTTGATTATGATATTGATAAGTATATTCCATATAAACTACTTGTCCTTTTTTAAACTTAGCTTGTTCTTCAATGTATCTATCTAATAGACCATCAAAAATAAAAGAATCAAAATTATCCATTTTAATTATATATTTAAAGTTAATAATATACATACTAAAAAGCCTAGCACTATCTTCACAGACAATGCTAGGCAAATCTACAAATACGAAATCATATAAAACGAAATGTTTGACACAGACATTGTTATTACTAATTTCACAATCAATAATAACATCATTAACACCAAATAAAATATGACATATAACACTTGGACTATGATAAATATTAATAGCACTATCTTCACAGACCGTACTATTACAAAACCTACAATTTTAGAAATTAAAACGGATAATAACAATATCATAGTTTCGGAGTTCAATTCCTCCATCATCAGCAAGTGAAATAATACTACTATCTTCACAGACAGTAGTATTAGAAATATAATCAAAAATTTATGTGGATTATTTAGCAGATTTATTTGCTTTTCTACGTTTAAGTTCAGCATAAATTTCATCATCACTAACATTCTTAAACTTATTCTCCTGTTTATTATTATCAACAGATTGATTAATCATTTTAATCATTTCCTTATATTCTGCATTAGAAGTATCAATAATATGTTGAGCAATCAAATGATTAATTTTAGTATTAGCTTCAACAATATTAATAATCATATCTTTAGCATATTTAGGAAAAACAGCAATAATAGGTTTAAGAATATCTTTATCTTCAATTATACTATCCCAACGATTAATAAGCCAATCAAGTTCAAATCCATTTTCAGTAGCAAGTTTAATAATATCTTCTTGAGTTTTACCAAAATCATTAAGATATTTTTGTTCTTTAAGAACATATACAAATAAAGCTAAACCTCTAACATATTGGTCTGGAGATAAACCTTTATCTTTAATATCATTAATGAATTTATTAATAAGTTCGCAATCTTCTTTATATTCACAGGTATCATGAATAATACTATCACAAGATTTACCAAAAATTTCATCAAGAATAACTTTAATATTAATATTTTCCATAATTTTATTTATTTAATCATAATAACCAAAAACATCATTTTCAGGGTCAACAATAGGACTATCATCAACTATTGGTTCCCAAGCAATATCGTCAAAATCTTGACTTAGACATTCTGCATGAATTTCAACACCTTCAACATTATTATTGAAATATGTATCATCTTCAACAAAATAAATATCAGTTCTTTCCATATCTTTATATATAAAATAAACTCCGAGTAGAAGATAGTTATCATCAACGTGTTAACTATAACAAACCCAATAAACAAAATGGATAAAAATGGCAAGAACATGAGAATTAGCTTTAACAAGCTCAACAGCACTATCCATCCTCTACGGGGAGTCTATACTACAAACTTAGCTAGCTTCAGAATCTTTATTCTTTTTATGAAGTTCAGTTTCAGTATCAATCATAATACCAATAACTCGTTGACTATCACTAGCAACATCAGCATGAGCTTTAACTAAAGCATCAATGAATAAATCATCTGTATATCTATATTCTCTACGAAGTCCACCATCAGCAGTAACTCTAAACTTATTCCATAAAAAGTCAACATAAGCACCTTTAGAGTTATATATTCTTCCATCATCTTCAAGAGTATGAAGAATATTAAGAGAAGTATGGCGTCTAAATGCAGCATTGAATTTAACAATACAAACTACATCAAGAATATGTTGAGGAACATTAATTCCAACAGGAACACCACGTTTATCAGTCTTAACATCTTTAAAATCATTATCTTCATTAGCTTGACTAACAACAGTAGTTTGTTCTTCCTGTTTACGAACTTTACTTTGTTTCTTCTTCCTAGCTTTATTCTTAGGTTGAATAGTTTCACTACTAACAACAGCATTAACTTGTGTATCTTCTTCAGGAACAACAAGTTTACCTTCTTGTTTAGCTTCTTCTAAACTTTCAGCCATAGTTTTCTTTCTAGACTTCGATTGAACATTACTAGTAACATTATCAAAATTTACCATAACACTTATAAGTTTAAGATTAATATTATTATCAGTAGCAATATTACTCTACTGAACAACACGACAAATATAATAATTAAATATAATACTCCAAATATATTATAATTTATTTATACTATAATTCTAACTAATAATCAATAGCTATATTAAAATAACTAAAATAGTTATAGCAATAGGAATTAACTTACCACGAGTATAATAAATATCAATAGTATCAAGAGTATCATTAGTATAAAGAGAATCAGTAATATCAAGAATATTAAGAATATCATTAGTAATATCACCAGTAATATTAGCATGACTAGTATTAATAGTCATTATAATACTGATAGTATTAATAGTGCTATTATTAGCTAGAACTAATGCTATTGGTCATTATGACTAGAAGTCTTATTAGACTTGATAGTATTGTTAGAGCTAGTCTTAATGACGATTGTATGACTAATAGTCATGACGATAGACGTGGTAGAGCTAGAACTGAAACTGATAGAGATAGTCATGACGAATATGACTGAAACTGATAGTGATATAACTAGAGATGATAGAGATGAAATAGTTATAACTAAAGGTTATAAGAGTATAACTAGAAGTTATAAGAGTATAACGAGAAGTTATAGGAGATATAAATAGAGGTTATAATGCTGGAACTAGAGATTATGGTAGTATAACGAGAAGTTATAGGAGAGAAAGAAAGGGAGTTGGAACAATAGGTTTAGATTGATTAGGAGGAGTGTTATTAATAGGATGAAGAGAAGGAAAAGGAATACCAGCAAAATTAATTTTTTCAGCATGACCATCTCCACACCCATCTCCACATCCACCACTCCCACAATCACTCTCAACTCCACTTTCAACCTCAATTTAACCCTATTTGAACCACATTCAACTCCACCATCTCATTCTCCACGAAATCCACATTCACCACTTTCATCTCCATATCCTCTTTCTCCACATTCAATACCTCTAGTCACCTCTAATTTCATCTCTATAACTTTTTGTTATGAGAGTAAATCTCCATGACCAATATCAGTATAACAAAATGTTATAAGAGTAAATCTCCATGACCAATATCAGTATAACAAAATGTTATAAGAGTAAATCATCATTAATTTCATTAGTAGAATTATCATCAGTAACTACATTATAATCATGGCTATCAAGACTATCATTAATAATATGAGCGATACCTTTTAATTTACCAGCAATACCAAGTCTACTCTTATTAACACTATCATATATTTTTGTTATATCATCAGCACTACCATTAGTAGTAATATTGGTAATAGCAAGAGGAATATCAGCATTAGCAGGATAAAGTTTAGTAAGTTCAACAGAAGTAATAGAATTATCATTCTCAACTTCAATAGTAGTAATAATACGATGTACTTTCATGATGTTTAATATTAGTACAAGACTTATCAGAACTTGCAGCTAGTTCATGATTGATAAGGCTTATCAGACTGTTAAGTTCGTTTGCTGCAATCTATTTAATGTTGATAATGAGCATTTCCATGTTGAACACTAGCAACAGCATCAACAAAACTATTGTTGATAACACAAACGCTACCAACCCGAAGGTCAGTAGCGTCATGTTCATTAAAATGGTAAGTCGTCATCGTTCATTGCAGTAGCAACAAAACTAGCTGCTTTAGCTTTAGCCTCACGCTTGGCAGCAATGGCAGCACGAGCATCATCCATAATCTGCTTGATAAGTACATTATATGCACCAACAAGAACAGGGTCAGCCGGCTGTTCGATACCTACAATATGATATACATATCTATCATAATCCACAACATTGTAAAGATTGTCTTTACGAGTAAACGGATTACGGTCTTGTACACCAGCAGGTACAAACTGGCAAAGAACTTTGATAGCAACACCAGTCAGATACATACTAGCAAAACCAGCTTCAGCAGCTTCGCCAACATAGTTGACAAATCTACCGTAGAACTTGTCTTTGCGCATTATAAGCAGTATCTGATTGAATGGCATCTGAATAGCACCAAGCATACCCATTCGATGTGTGCCATCAGGCATACTTTGAGCACCTTTGACAGGACTAGCAATAGTAACAAACGCATTGAGATAAGAATTGCCATTACGACCTGTACGTTCTTGACAATCAATATTAGTAATGACAGTAGTCATTACATAACTATGACCATCAGCACAGATGCGTTTAACAACATCATCAATGGTTTCCACTTGCGCAGAGTTTTGATTATCTGTATCAACAGTAGGTTGAACAGGTTGGTTAACACTAGCAGTTTTATTAACTACATTAACATTCTCGGGAGCAGCAGCAGCACCTTGTGCAGCTTGCGCTAAATCTTGTACGTTTGGCACGACTATTAAGTATTTAATTACGCTAATCAGTAGCATTACTGACAGTTGTTTTCGTTTCAACTGCAAAGTATTTAATGTTGATAATGAGCAACATCATCTAGTAGAGATTAATCTCTACTAAGATAACTAACAATAGCCGATAGTATTCCAAATACAACAGCAGTAATCTGTTCATCACTAGTTGGCTCTACTTTCAATGCTAGTATGATAGCTGGAATCATCAGTATGATAGCAACTAACAACAATGGTTTGTTTGTTTTCATAATGATTAGTATTAATAGTTAGTAATGTAATGAGATGAATAATCTCAAAATATTTAATGTTGATAATGAGCAGGATTATCATTAACTCTATCAACTTTAGGCGGGGGTAGTCAATCAAGTTTAACATGACCGGGGGTTATACTCACTAGCCTCATCAAAACACCAACATACACTATTTTCAATACTATTTTCAATACTATTTTCAATACTATTTTCAATACTATCACTTTTACTATCATCTTCAACATTCTTACTATCATTATCAAAACATTAATATACATTACTATTATCTTCATAATTTTTATCTTCAGTATTTTCGTCATTATCCTTACTATCATTACTATTATATTTAATTCAGTCCTCACCAATATCTATAACTTCAGTTGCATATAAATCTTTATTAGCAATAATAATACCTTTATCAGTATCATTTTTAAATAAAACAAATTTATCAACTATAAGTCTATCTTTATCATCAAAAGTTTTTATTAATTTAGCCTCACTATCACATCAATACATTCAATTTTTCAATCATCATCATTATCACTATCATCATCGTCATTATCCTTATTATTACATTTATCTTCATTATATTTATAACCTTCTTTTTCAATACTATCATTTTCATCTTTATCATCATTACCAATCCCAATCAATTTTACCAGTATCAACTTCTTCTGCTTCAATTATTTCAGTTTCATTATTTTCATTATTTGCTTTATCTACATTATTCTCATTATCATCATATAAATAATCAAGTTCACTTTTATATACTTGTTTATTTTTAATTATAATACAATTATCATCTTTAACTAATCCTATTCTATCTATATAATTAACATTATTATCAAGTTTTATTTTAGAATCATCAAGTTTACCTTTAGTAATAATTTCATGAAATTTATTAATATCACCTTTAAATATAACTCTAGGATTAACTTCAAACATACTACGTTTATCTGTTCTACGAATAATATTAAGTTTTTCTAATGTAACAATAGCATTAGCAAAATCTCGTTTATTACATCCACTTCTAATTCCATTCCTACAAACAGCATCAAATAAATCCTTACTAATTTTAACAACATTAGAATTAAAACAAATAGTATAATTAATAAAATAAAAAAGTTCATGAAGAATTATACTTCTTAATTCAACTATTTCTCTCCAAGCATTAATACCAACATTAGAATAATATCTTTTAATAATTTTACCTGTATCAAAACATTCCATACGTCCAGTACCACATAGATATTTTTTATTATTATTTTTAATATCAATATCAAAAGTATTAGGTATAATAATACTTCTATCATTAGCTATATCTTTATTAATAGCATCAATAACAAGTTTATTATAAACTCGACTAGGTTTAAAATCTTCTTTAAAAGTCATAACAATAATATTATTAAGTTTAACATAAAAATATATTACTCTAGGAAATGTCGAAATCTATTCCATAGATGGAACAACTTTCGTGCACAAAGGTAGTCATTTTTGCCACTTAATTTGCATACTGATGGGGAATTAGGTATTCAGCATGATACATAATATGTATTATAACTTATTGATAATCAATGTATTATAATTACTATAAAGATATATTATATATAGATATATTA
>OHXQ01000074.1_pt1 | contig 15971 bp, 10 predicted proteins | sample 1580041 | NCBI WGS metagenome assembly OHXQ01 (sample SAMEA3882543, study PRJEB24775) | human gut metagenome | biome: human-associated habitat; feature: intestine environment; material: feces | place: Netherlands | collected 2009/2010 | reverse complement strand
AAAGCGCCGGGCGGGGTGGCAAAAGCGCCGGGCGGGCGGCAAACGCGCGCGGGTGGGATGGATGGCAAACGCGCCGGGCGGGGCGGATAGAAATATGCAGACAGGCTTGCATTTGCCGGCGGTATGTGATATTATGAGTTTGTAAAAATCCGGGCATTTCATTTCCACCATTCGGCCCGGTACGCACGGCAGCACAATCCAAGAGGGGGGATGCGGCTGATTCCGGTTGCGGACGCGCGGCGCGCCGCGCGCCAGAGCGCCGGCAGTCCCGGCGCACGACAGAGCCCGATGATCGACAACAGAATAAAAAGAGGGGGATATTATGATGAAAAGAAAGATCATCAGCCTGGCATTGGCCGCCATTCTTTTGTTCGTTTCGTCCACCGCACTTGCCGACCAAAGAGTCACCTGCGTAGACCACTCCACCATGCATACCATCTATGTGATCAGCGAGACCGCGTCCGGCCCCAATCAGCTCCTCCCTTCCGGCAACTATGTCAACCACATCATAGGAACGGAGGACTCCGGACTCCTCACCAAAACGTTCCAGTTAGCAGCAACCTCCGACATCAGCGGCAACGCTTCCGGTTATGGAACGGTTTTCTGCTCCCATAACAGCAGCCTGGGGCTGACGTCCCAAAAAAACCTGACGGTCATTTTGATGGGCTGGCACATCGAGTCCAACAAGCCCACCGGCAGATATGAGATCAAGGGCATCGCTACCACACAGCGGCTCACCCAACGCGTCAAGCTGATCGAAAGCTATGGCGGCGACGGCTCCGTTACGTCGTACTTATTCCAGAAGACCATCACAGCCGTCCCCCATACCTCCAGCCATATCAAAGAGTTGCAACCGATCTATGTGGGAACGCTCTGACCATCCCGATTCTCCTGCGCGGCGGGGATGCCCCGCCGCGCAGGGACGCTTGCGCGAAACGGATTTTTGCGCGGCAGACACTTCCCGTCAAACGAAGGAGGTCAGGATGAAAAAACATGCGCGCCATGCGCTCGGCCTGCTGGTCGCGGCGGCGTTGCTGGCGGGGTGCGCGCCCGCCGGCCGGTCCGGCCCGGATGCGGCCCCGATCTTTACGATTCCCGAAGACTATGTCTGCATTCCGGTAGAAAACCACTATCTGATGGATTACAGCTGGAACGGCGTGTACGCCGATCTGTCCGTGTACGCCGCGTTCCCGATCCAGGAGTTTACGCTTGAAACGCCGCCGGAGAGCGGGATCAGGGCGACGGAATACTATTTGGTAGAAGACCCGAATTGGGAACAGCCGCGGACTCTGCCGTTCTATCTGTACCAGGCGTATCGCGGGAAAGCATGGTCGGAATATGCCGAGCTGCAGCGGCAATATCACGACACAAACTACAGCAGCGCGGCGGAAGCCGCGCTGCTGGCGGCGCAAAACGAGTATCTGGAGGATTATACCGCGCTCGAGGCCGCCGGAGAACTGCCCGCATTGTACGAATACAATCTCTCCGTCCGGTTAGAACCGAAGGTGGGCGCGTCCGGCACGGTCACGTGCGACAGGCTGGATGTGACGATCAACGGCACGCCTTACTCCTTCCCCATCGGCGGCGTCGCCATCGACACGGAGACCCCGTTCCCGGCGGCGTCCCTGCAGGACAGGGCGGACGTGATACCGCTGACGTCTCCAAGCGCAAGGTCCGTGTCGTTCAACGAGGACGGCGTCTTTCTGCTGGCAGAGCGCGCCAGCTGGGACGTCCTTGCGGCGCAGAAAGATGCGGAAATCCTCAACCTGCAGCTCTCCTTTGATACGCCCTATTCCGTGGAAAGCATACGGGCAAAGGTGCTCAACAGCGCAACCGGCAGCCTGGACGAGGTCACCGGCAACGAATATTTTGATGGGGAATGGCTGGACGCAGCAGATTTCTACTGGGACGCGCAATCGCCCATCCGCCTGAGCCAGGGACAGGTGCTGGAACTGTACATCACCGCGCACGACCAGCGGCTGGCGGGCAAGCTGTACGGCATGGTAAACCAGCCCGCGGAACTGTCCTACCGCGACGCGGACGGGCAGGTCTGGAAGGTCTATATGGATCTTGGCGTAAAACTGTATCCGGCCTCCCCCTTTGAGGTTTACCTCGCCCGCGAGACCGAAACGGATGTGGCGGCCTATTATACGGATTACTATTTTCCCCTCAGCGATAGCGAGAACGACTATGGCATGAACCTCATCGATGAGGTGGAATGAGGTGATGATATGAAAAACCGGCTTTTCCCCCTGCGGACGGCGGCAAGGGTCGCGTGGGCCCTGCTGTTCTGCGTGCTTTTGCTGCTGCCGCTCGGGCTGATCTACTTTGTCACGCAGGCGGAGATGCGGCGCTACGCCGTTGCGGACGTTCCCAGCGTGACGCTGCGCAGCTATGGCGCGCCATCGCAGGTCGTCCGCCGGGACGTCGCGGAATATGTTGTCGTTTCCGGGCAGTATATCTCAAACCGGCGCTTTTTCATGGAACTGCCGGCGCTCAACCGGCAATATGAGGCGCGCTGGCAGGTCCGGGAGGGCGACTACATCGAAGCGGGGGACGTCATCGGCTGGACGGCGGACGGGAAGGAGGAGATCGTTGCGACGGCTTCCGGCTTCCTCGCGGAGATCCATCTGGGGCAAAACAGCTATCTGGTGCTTGAGGACGTGGAGGACCTGGCGTTCTCCTGCGACGTCAGCGCCAAAACGCTCCGGCTCCTGACCTCCGCGGCGGCCACCCTGACGGACGAGAGCGGCGCGCCGGTCGAGCTCCTCGACGTGTCCAAGCGGGAGAACCCGGATGGAACGACGACGCTCCTGCTCCGGATGCAGGGCGGGGCGTACGGCCGCGTCGATCACGGCGCGAAGCTCTTCACCGGTCTGGTCTATACCCGGGCGCTCGTGGTCAACAGAAAATGCCTGTTCCATCTGTCCGGGGATACGAGCCGGTGGTATGTGCGCGTCGTCACGGAAAACGGCGAAGTGGTGGGCAACGCCGAAGTGAAGATCGGCTTTGCCGCCGAGGACATGGTCTGCGTCACCGGCGTGGAAGAGGGCGTCTGGCTGGATAGCGGATACGCGGCGATCATGGGGGGCGGCATGGATGAAGCAGATTACGATTGAGCTGCAGCACGTGCAAAAGAGCTACGTCCGGCCGGTGCTGCGGGACATCAATCTCAGGCTGCCGCAGGGCGGGTATTACGCTGTGCTCGGGCGTTCCGGCTCCGGAAAATCCACCCTGCTGCACATACTGGGGCTCATCGAACGGCACGACGGCGGCCGCTACCTCTTTGACGGCACCGAGCTGCGGCCGGGAAAGGATTATGCGGCGCTGCGCAGGCGGCACATCGGCTTTATCTTCCAGTCCTACAACCTGATCCCAACCCTCACCTGCCGGGAAAACATCCGTCTCCCCCTGCTGTTTGAGCGCGACCTGCCCGATCGCAGCGAGGAATGGATGGAACGGCTTGACATCGCGGCCCTGCGCGACCAGCGCACGGCCGTCCTGTCCGGCGGGGAAAAGCAGCGCGTCGGATTCGCAAGGGCGATGATGGCGGACCCCGGCCTGTTGCTGGCCGACGAGCCGACCGGCAATCTCGACGGGGAAAACCGGGATGTGATCTTTTCCATCCTGCGGCAGGAGCATGCCGCCGGGCGTTCGGTCATGTTGATCACGCACGATGCGGAGGCCGCTTCCCAGGCGCAGGAAGTCTTTCACTTGGAAAACGGGGTGTTGACACATGCGTAGACCGCCGGTCCCCACGATGGGCCCGTTTCGGCATCTGCGCGCGGCGGTCACAATGGTCGCGCGCAACGGAAAGGCCTACCGGAAGCTCTCCATCACGGTGGTGCTCACGTTCACCATCCTGCTGGGCTACATAGCGTCCATCGACGCGGACCTTTTCAACCGGTATGCTTTCCTTTCCTCGCTGCCGCGCGAGGTCGTCGTCGCATACACCTATGACGCAACAGCGCACCATGCGTTTTTAAGCCAGCTGCACAGCACCGTTTCCGACGCAAACGAATACTCCTATTATCGCCTGCCCGTCCAACTGGATGATTACTGCATCGATGGGGCGGAAGCGGCCTTCATAGCCGAAGGCGTCTTCCTGCCGGACGGGGGCGTAACCGCACCGTACTTTCAGGAGGGCTTGATCGGCACCACGGCATTCGTTCAGCCGCTGCAGATGCTCTCCGGCAAGCCGGTTTTCCAGATCGCCCCGGACGAGGTCATCATCAACGAGAGCTTTTACAAAGCGTTGACAAAAGGCGGCGGCGAACCGCCGACCACGATCAGCGCCCACTTCAATGTCGGCGACGGGAGGGTGCTCTTCTGGCTGCTCAAGATCGTCGGCGTCTGCGAAGACCAGCAACAGAATCGTTTCTTTGTGGAAAACGGATCGCAGATTGGCTGCGTGAGCCTGTTTTTGAACCAGTCGCTCCTGGACGAAGTATCGCTCGACGAGATGGACGGCGTTTGCTACGCCACGTTCACCAGCAGCGACACGCCGCAAGAGGTCATCTCCTGCGCCAGGTCGCTTGATATGCCCGCGCAGGGCGTTGCGCTCGCGCAGGATGAGGCGAACAGAGTGCTCTTCACGGAGAGCAGGGCCAAAGGCGTGACGGCGGCGGTCATGCTGATCCTGCTGGCAATCAACCTGTACAGCAGCTTTTCCAACGTGCTGGAAACCCGGTGTTTCGAAATCGGCGTCAAGCGCGCGCTGGGCGCCTCCCGCTTCGACATCATGCGGCAATTCCTCTACGAAGGCGCGCTCGTGCTGGGCGCCGATACCATCTTGTCCGTCGTGGCGGTGCTGGACTGCATGCTGGTGTATAAGGCATGGAATCTCTGGAATGCGGGCAGGGTGTGGACCATCTATATCGCCCCCAGCTCGTGGCAGATCTTCTTCTCGTGCAGCCTGCTGCTGACGGCCGCGTTCAGCCTGCTGTTCGCCTACCGGGCCACGCAGGTGGAGATCATCGCCAACCTCAAGGGCGAATAGCGCCGGACCGCGCGCCGCAGCCCGGCGGCAGAAGAAAGCCGCCCCCGGCACAGTCCGGGGGCGGCCGAAACGTTTTGGCCGGCCGCCATGTATGCGGTTGACGAGCCACCGGCCGCGGCCAAACCGGTATCCGAAACGGTTTTGCGCCGATGCACGGCGCAGCGCCGTCCAGATGCAGGCCGGTTATGCGCGCAGCAGATGCAGCCGGAAGGAGAGCCGGCCGCTGTCCGCCAGGCCCGTCTCCTCGAGGAAAGCGAGCTTGATGCGCTCGATCAGCGCCCGGCCCGCTTCATAATCCGCCGCCGTCAGCAACACAGCGACCTTCGCGCCGTCATGCGCGACCGCATCGCCGGGGCGGAGCATCCCGACAGCCAGCCCGCACAGGCGCCCGGCCTGCGCCCGGCCGGCGTCGTCCGCATCGCCGAGCGTCATCACGCACAACAACTGTACCGTCACCGTGCGCTCGGTGAGCGCCCGCTCCACCCGGCAGAGATCGAGGAACGCCGGGTATTCGCACAGATACGCCCCTTCCTGCTCCGGCCCAATCGCCTGCAGCAGGTCCTCCATGGCCTGCCCGGCCTGCCGGTCGGCCTGCAGCACGGTGTCGTAAGCGCTCTGGGCATCGCCGTCGGACAGCGCATCCTGCGCGCCATCCTGACGGGCCAGCGCAAGCACGTATTCGAGGCGCAGGCGCTCGTCGTTCACGCCGGCCTCCTGCGCCCGCCGGCACAGATCCGCGACCTCGCCGTGCGCGCCGCGCGCCTTGAGCAGATCGATGAGCGCATACACGCAGCGGACGTATAGTTCCTGAAAATGGACGGTGATGGGGACGATCCAGCTCTGCACCGCCGAAATCTGCAGCGGCGCGCGATACAGCTCGATCATACGGCGGTACAGGGGAAGGCGTGCCTCGTCGTCCGGGGCAAGCGCTTCCGCTTCGTCGGCAAGCTCTTCAAACTCGTATACGTCGACCTCGCAGTCCTTCAGCGCCGCGTTCCACCGGTAGTAGCCACGCGAGGTGAGCACGGAGTGGTCCAGCGGCCCGATTCCTTCCCGCTCGACCATCCTCCGATAGCGGTGCAGCAGCGTGCGCAGCGCGGTGGCCGGATTGCGGCTCTCGCGGTCAGACCAGAGCGCGTCGAGCAGCTCGGCATGGGGAACGGGGCGTCCGCGTTGAAGAATCAGATATTCCAAAAAAAGATCCGTCTTGCGCGACTGCTGGAGCTGCCTCAAGACCGATTTCCCATCGGCAAGCACCTCCAGACCGCCAAAGAGATTGATCCTTACCTGCATGTGTGATTTGCCCATCGCTGTGTTTCCTTCCCGGTTCGGCGGATTGCACGCGTGCGCGTGCCAATAAAACCTTTTTTCATTATAATACAGATTTCCGGAAATAAGCAAGCGCCCGCGGGCGGTCCAAAAATTTTTACAATTCCATCAAATTCCTGCGCCGCCGGGCGGAGGTTGGAAAACGAAACAGCGCCGACGGACCGGACCGGCAAAGTGTCCCCCGAGCAGGCCCAGAACGGGATGCGGCGCCCAAAAAGGCGCCCGGCCGAATCCGGGCGCCATCGCAATCGTTCCGCGGTTCCCGCGACAGGCACGGTTTCCTACAGATAGGGAACGGGGTTATGCGGCACGCTGTCGATCAACAGCTCGTAATGCAGGTGCGCCTGTTCGTCCACATCGTCCGGTTCGGCAAGCACGGCGACCACCTCGCCGCGGAACACGCGCTGATGCAGCTCCACCTCCACCTCGTCGCAATGCGTCAACCGGGACACAAAGCCGTTGCCGTGATCAATATCGATCACAAACCCGTATTCCCCGCGTTCGCCGCAATAGACGATGATGCCCTCCTCCGGCGCAAGGATCTGCGTGCCGGCGCGCACCTGATAGTCCACGCCCCAGTGCATCTCGCCGTTGCGGGTGCCGAAATAGGAGCTGATGCGCCCGTTGCGGATGGGCGCCGTAAAATCAAGGTCGCCCGCGTCGCGCCCGGCCTCTCCCTCGTCCTTGCCCGGCTCCTCATTCGGCGTTTTCGATGCATAGGTCCCCGTGCGCACGATCGTTGCGCGCGCCTCCGTCAACGTTTCGCTGGCCGGATCGCCGCCGGAAACGAGCTCGCCCGCACGATAGGTGAGTTGCGTCGTCGTCGCCACATAGGCGGGCGCGCCAAACTGCGAAACAATGCGGGTGCCCTTGGCCAACGCCGCGTCCTCGCGCGTCTGCAGCTCCGTGTCGGACGCCGCCTGTACCTCCCGCCGCTCCGTCTCGAGCAGCACGGGCACGAGCGACGGCATTTCCAGCAGGCGCGCGACCGCCGCCGCCCGCTCGCTCAGTTGCAGCACGCCGGACGCCTCCACGATGAGCAGTTCGCAATCGAACGTCGCATGGAGCGCGCGCTCGTTCTCCCCATCGGTCATGCAGGCGGCAAGGTACTCCGTCAGCGCCGCTTCCGCTTCGGCCCGGGAGGAAAGGGTCAGCACCGGCACCCCGTCGGAAAGAATCTCCACGGCGCCCTCGGGCATCGGATAACGCACCGGGGTCGGCTCCGGCGTCGGCTCAAGCCGCAGGATCTCCGGTTGCAGCTCCTCGACCTGCACGACGCTGCCCGACCCGTCCGAATCCTCCACCGCAACGCCATGGCGGCCGGTCAGCATCGCAAACAGACACAGCCCGGCGAGCAGGGCGGCCGTCAGCAGCGTACACAAGAGGGTAAAGTTCGGTTTTTTTCGATCCTTCTTCTCCATAACCCGGTTCTCTTGGCCGTCAGTCCATGAGGATGCACTTGGCGACGCAATAGCCCTGCTTCCCGTTGAAGGTGACGTACGCCCATTCGCCGCTGATGCTGTGCACCGTCACCGTGTAGCCGATGCGCATGGACAGCAGCGCCTTGGAATCGGCTTCGCTGCCCGGTTTGTCCCGCAACACCAGCAAGCCCGTGTTGACAACGCCCTGCCCCGTGGTGGCCTGCGAATCGTTCTCCTCCGCGCCGTCGGCCGTGATCGTCACGTATTTGCCGAATACAAAGCCTTCCAGCCCGCTTTCGTCCACGCGCACGCGATACCAGCTCCCCTCGCTGCCGAGGATCGTCAGCGCCGTGCGCTTTCCGAGCTTGCCAAGGCTGGTATACGCGGTGGACGGGCCGGTGCGGATGTTCACGCCCGTGGCGTTGATCTGCCCGGCGCCCATCTCCTCGCCGGAGGCGCCGGAGGCGCTGCCGGTGAGCGTGACGTACTTGGCGTATACATAGCCGTCCTTGTCGAGCGAAAGCACCCGTACCCGGTACCAGTTGCCCACCTTTTCATAGATGCCAAGCTGTTCCGGCCGGTCGAGCTTGGCCATGCTGGTCGTCGAAGTGGACGGCCCCTTGCGGAAGTTGACGCGCGTGGCGTTGATCTGCCCGTAAGCAAGGAAGGCGGGCGTCTCCACCGCCGGCGTCGGCGTTGCCGGGCTTGTGCCGGCCGGCGTAGGTGTCGTCACGCCGGAACCCGTTCCTTCCGGCGTCGGGGTCGCGTCCTGCGCGTCCGCCGTCGGCACCGGGATCGGGCCGTCTTCCTGCGGGGTGGCCGTGGGCGACGCGCCGGCCGGCGTCGGGGTGGCGGACGGAGTTGCGGCGGGAGGAGTCGCCGCCGCCGTGCTGACGGTCACATAATTCCTGATGATGTATCCGGTCTGCCCGGTCGCGTCCACCCGCACGCGATACCAGCCCTGCTCGAGCGCGTTGATGGTCACCTGGATGTTGCGGTCCAGCTTGCCGAGGCTGCTGTAACCCGTGGACGGACCGGTGCGGATGTTCACGGCTGCGGCGTTGACGTAGCCGCGCGCCAGAGCGGCATCCGAGGTCATGGCCACATAATCGGAATGGATATAGCCCGTCATTCCGGTTGCGTCCACCCGCACGGCGTACCACTCGCCGGACAGGCCGCTCACGGTCAAAATCGTATTGTTGGCCAGCGTGGCGACGCTGACGCTCGAAGAGGATGCGCTCTTGCGCAGGTTCACGGCGCTGCCCTTTACGCGCGCAGAGGCGATCACCGGTTCGGAGGCGCCGCCGGTGCCGCCCACGGTGGTCTGCTCCTCCGGCAGGGTATAGGAATAGGAGGAAAGCGTCGCGCCGCCGTAATAATAGGCGAGGATTTCGCGGTACGTTTTGCCCTCATTTGCCATCTGCTGCGCGCCGCGCTGGCTCATGCCCACGCCGTGCCCGTAGCGGGCGTGCGTAATCGTAAATCCACCGTCCGAGGGGGTGGCATAGTAGATGCGCAGGTTGGTCGCCGTAAACAGCCCCGCCTCCGCCATCGCCGCAAACGGGATGGTAAACGTGACCGGCACCTCCGCAATCTCGCTGAGCGTGGCGGAAAGTGACGGCGCAGGCGCCGGCGTTTGCGTAGGGGCGGGCGATGGGGTCGGTTCCTCCGAAGGCGCAGGCGTACTCTCCGCCTGTTCGTCCTCCGCCTCGCCGCTTGCGGGCGTGCCGGTCGGCGTTTCCCCCTCCGGCTCCCCGTCTACCGGTACCGGCGCTGCGGCGACAACCGTCGTCACAGCTGCACCGGCCTGGCTCTGCGAGCGCATTGCCTCTGCCGAAAGCGGTACGGGGCCGCCTTCCGTCGTCCCCTCCGCCGGCGTCGGCGTGGCCGGCGTCGGCGTGGCGGGCGCCGGCGTGGCGGACGACGACCCGGCATCCTCGTCGCGCACGACCGTGACCAGCGCCGTAAACACCGCGTTGGTGTGGTCTAGTCCCTCCATGCCGCCGGCATCGTCCGTGGACACCACGCTCGTGATGCGGGAAAGTCCCTCGAACAAATATCCGTCCGGAATGCTGCCGGGCGATGCGATCGCCGCGGAAAGCGCCTCCATCACAAGCGTGTAGAGCGCATCGTTCCGCACGCTTTTCTCGGTAAACTCCGACGGGATGAACAGCGTCTCGCGCGGGCTCAGGCTGTTTTTCATGTCATAGTCGTCATAGCCGGAGCTGTACCCCGCGTCATATGCCGTCCCGCCCGACCAGTTGTCCGATGGTTTGTTCATATATCCGCCGTTGCTGGCCGAATAGTAGCAGGGCATGACCGCCCCGTTGAGCAGCAGGACGACGTTCATCGTGGCGTCGACGGCTTCGATCACATTTGTATTGGCGCTGTTATAACCCTTGTAGACCTGATCGGACGCCGTGTCGCCGATATCGTACGCGCCGCTGCTGCCCAGCCGCGGCAGGGCATAATTCTTTGCGGCGACCGCCTGCGCCTTGAGCGCCTCCAGCGGGAAGGAGTTGCTCATCTCATAGGCGACCACGCCATAGAGATAGTGCGAAAGCGGCACGCGATTGACCACTTGCAGCTCGCCGCCGTCGGCCGTTACGACGAGATGTCCCAGATAGGAGCGGCTGTAGCCGGCGACCGGCAACGTCAGATGCCCGGCGGTGCGCGCCAGGTCCGTGCGCTCGATGGTCGCGCATGCGCCGCTGTACAACCTGCCGGCGGACGAGTGCGTCACGATCACGGAGGAACCGGAGGCGGTCAACGTGAGCTTGCCGCCGGTGAAGGTGTCATCCGACTCGACGAGCCGGTATGTCCCGGTCACCGTGACGGTCAGACTGGAGGCGCCCTCCGTGGAGAGCAGGACGCGCACCATCGCCGGCTCTGCGCTCGCGGGCGCGGCCAGCGGCACGCAGAACAGCAGCAGCATCGCCGCAAGGGCGAGCGCCAGCTTTTTCCTCAATTGGAACCTCCGAAACGGGCTCTGCATGACAAAGCGTCCTTTCTGTTATACGGATGCGCGCTGCGGCACGCCGCAATGCACATGGGGAACCCCCGATCCTGCGGGCGATCGCCCGGCAGCGCAACACACGCCACAAATAATTGTAACGGATGGCGCGTGACAAGTAAAGTCAACGCGGGCAGGGTTTACGGATGTTTCACATTGCGGAAATATCCGATTCATTCCTTTGGACATCTTTTCCGCCTTTACACGCTTCTGGCCGCGCAGGCGAACGCACAGGCCGGATCGCCGCGCAGCGCCGCCGCAGCCGCCTCCGCCGCCGCCTGAGACGGAAACAGGCCGAATACCGCGCTTCCGCTGCCGCTCATGCAGGCGCCGAGCGCGCCGAGCGCCGCCATGCGTTCGCGCAACGTGCGGATCTCCGGCACGAGCTCCACGGCAGCCTCCTCCAGCGCGTTGTACAGGCGCGATGCAAGCGACGGCACGTCTCCCGCCGCCAGCGCCGCCAGCGCGCCCGCCGTATCCGGCAAGGGCCTGGGCAGGGACAGCTCCCGGAACAACGCCGCCGTGGACACGCCGCGCACCGGCTTTGCCAGCACGAGGTCCAGCGTCGCGCCGGAGCGCAAAGGCGTGAGCACTTCCCCTATCCCCTGCGCCCGGCACAGGCCGCCCCGAAGGCAGAACGGCACGTCCGCCCCTACGCGAAGCGCAATGTCGTAGAGGTCGCGCTCCTCCGCCTCACCATACAGGCGCTGCATCCCGCGCAGCACCGCCGCCGCATCCGCGCTGCCGCCGCCAAGGCCGGCCTCGGCCGGGATATGCTTGTACACATGGATGCGCGCGCCGCGCCCGGTCAGCGCGCGATAGCGCTCTGCCGCCGCGCGCAGCGTGTTGCGGTACGGCAGCAGCATACCCGTGCAGGTAACGACGACCTCGCGGCTGCGCGTCACCGTAACCTCATCGTGCAGATCGACCGTCTGCATCAGCGAATCGAGCAGGTGGTATCCGTCGGTGCGCCGCCCCGTCACGCCGAGGGTCAGGTTGACTTTGGCATATGCCCGCTCCTGAATCATCTTCTCCATGATGACCAGTATATCACAGTCTGTATAAGATAGGTATCACACCCTGGCGAAAAATATGCTATACTGAAAGCGTTGTATCGGTACGAAGAAAGAAGGTTCCTGTCACCATGCGCCTTGTCCCCCTTTGCAGCGGTTCCTCCGGCAACGCCACCCTCGTCGAGGCGGGCGGCCTGCGCCTGCTCATCGATGCGGGCGGCACCGGACGGCGGATCGAGGCCCTGCTGACGGAAGCGGGCGCCGCCGCCGACGCGCTCGACGCGATCCTGCTCACGCACGAGCACATCGATCACGTGCAGGGGGTGGGCGTGCTCTCGCGCCGGTACGGCCTGCCCGTGTACGCCGCGGCGGATTGCTTTGCGGCGCTGCCGCCGTCGGTCGGCGGCGTAGCGCCGGCGCGGATGCGCGTGTTTGAACCGGACCGGCCGTTCCTGCTCCGGGGCGTACAGGTGTTCCCTTTTTCCACGCCGCACGACAGCGCCCATGCGGTCGGTTATCTGTTTGAGGACGCGGACGGTCGCTGTGCGGTTATGACCGACGTGGGCCACGTCAGCGACCGGATGCTTGATCTGGTGACCGGGTGCGACGTGCTTTTGCTCGAAGCCAACCACGACGTGGACATGCTGCTCTCGGGCGCCTACCCGTATCCGCTCAAGCGGCGCATCCTGTCCGACACCGGGCACCTGTGCAACGAGGATGCCGCGGCGACGATCGTCCGCCTTGCCCGCCGCGGTATGCGCGACTTCATCCTCGGCCATCTGTCCCGGGAAAACAATACGCCGGAACTCGCGGCCGTAACCGTGCGCGCCGCCCTCGAGGAGGCCGGTTTCGGCGGCGAGGTGCGCGTGACCGTCGCCGCGCGCGACCACGCCACCGGCGTTTCCCCGCGCGATTGCGCGGCGGCGCTCTGAACCCCATCCCTTCCGGAAGCGGCGCGGGCGCCGGTGCGGCGCCGGCCCGCCCTCCGCATCCAGTTTTAGCAAAGGAGGCGCTCAACATGACCGAGCCGGCCATGCCAAAGCCCGGCCTGCACCTGATCGCCGGCCGTGCAGGCGCAGGAAAGACGCGCCTGCTGACCGAGGCGCTGGCGGCGCACATGCGTCGCGGCGAGCGCGCAATCCTGCTCGTGCCCGAACAGCATACGTTTGAAGCGGAGCGGCGCGTGGCGGAAGCGGCGGGCGGGCTGTTTGGCGTCCAGGTGCTGAGCCTTGAGCGCCTTTCGGAGCGTCTCCTCCAGGCGGCGGGCAACCGGCGAACGTTTCTCACCGCGCAGGGAGTGCGCATGGTCGTGCGACGGGCGGCCCTGCACCGGCAGGAGGAGTTGCGCGCCTTTTCTCGCGTGGCGCGCGGGCCGGGTTTTGCCGCAGAGGTCGCCGCGCTCATCGCCGCCTGCAAGCAGGCCTGCATCTCGCCGGAGATGCTCCTCTCGGCGGCGGACGCACTGCCGGCGGGCGCGCTGCTGTCCGACAAGCTCCACGATGCGGCGCTGCTGTACGCCGACGTCGAAACCTATTTGAACGGCCGCTACCTCACGGAGGACGATTTTTACGCCGCCGCCACCGCGCTGCTGCCCGGCTCGTTTGTGGACGGGGTGCCGGTCTATCTCGACGGCCTGCCCGCCGTCACGCGGCAGGTGTTCTCCTTTCTCGAAGCGCTCCTCCCCGTGGTGCAGAGCATGACCGTCGCGCTGACGATCGACGATGGCGCGCCGGATGCGGACGTGTTCGGGCCCAATGCGGAGGCCTGGGACGCGCTGCGCGACATGGCCGCCCGGCTGCATCTGCCGCTGTTTGAGCGCCGCCTGACGGGCCGCCGCGCGGCGGACCCCGCCCTTTCCCATCTGGAGCGGCGCCTGTTCGCCTACCCGGACGAGCCGTATGGGGCGGCCGCTCCCGCCATAACCGTGTTCGGCGCCAACAGCCGCACCGCCGAGGTGCGCGCCATGTGCGACGCCGTGCTTGCCCTTGCGCGCGACGGCGTGCGTTACCGCGATATGGCCGTACTCGTATCCGACATGGACGCCTATGGCGGCACGTTGGAGCGCGTATGCGCCGCCCGCGGCATTCCGCTGTTCCTGGACGCGCGCCGGCCGGTGCGCGACCATGCGGCGGCGCGGCTGCTGCTGTGCGCCGTGCGTACCGTGGCGGGCGGTTTTTCCGCGCCCGACCTGCTCGATCTTATCAAAACCGGATACGCCGGCATCGCGCATGAAGATGCGGAACTGTTTGAAAACCATGTGTTGCGGTATGGCGTGCGCCACAGCCGCTTTCTCTCCCCCTTTACCCGCGGAGAACAGGCGGCCCCGGCGGAGGCCGTGCGGCAGGCGGCGACGGGGCCGCTGCTCGCATTGCGCGAGGGCTTGGCCCGGCCTGCGGCGGGAGACAAGGCGCGCGCCTGCTACGACTATCTCGTAGCACTCGACGTGCGCGGCCAGTTGGAACGCCGCGCCGACAGCCTGCTCGAAGCCGGGCGCATCCCACAGGCGGAAGAACATGCGCAGGTCTGGAACACGCTCATGGCGCTGCTGGAACAGATCGACGCGATCATGGGGGCGGAACGGATGAGCCGGGCGGAATTCCTCACCGTGCTCGAAGAGGGGCTCTCCGAGGCGAGCCTCGGCGTGATCCCCGACACGTCTGACGCGCTGCGCCTATCGCCGCTCTCACGGGCCGGCGGAGGCGGCGTGCATGCGCTGTTCGTGCTGGGCTGCAGCGAGGGGCTGCTCCCGCGCGATCATGGCGACGACGGGTTGCTCAACGAGGCCGAGCGGGATTCCCTCTTCGCGCTGGGTCTGCCGCGGATGCGCGGCGCCTCGTTCCTCGCGGCGCATGAACGGCTTATGCTCTATGAGGCGCTCTCGCGCCCGTCGGACCGGCTGTACCTGTTCTATCCGTTCACCGGTGAGTCGGGCGAACTGCCGCCGTCCCCCCTGATCGCCCGCATACGGGCGATCTTCCCTCGAGCCGCGGCTGGGACCGACCTGCTGCGCACGGACGCGCTCCCCTCCTGCGAGGCGGATGCGCTGGAGCGTCTGGTCGCCGCGCTGCGCCGCCAGGCGGAGGACGGCGTGCTGCCGCCCGAGCTGCCGGCGTTACAGGCCCATTTTCTTAAAAGTACTCCCGCCTTTACGCGGCGTATCCTCGGCATGGGGCGCGCGGCGGCCGGCGAGATGTTGCCCCGGCCTCTGGCAAAGGCGCTCTACGGCGAGCGTCTCGCCATGAGCGCCAGCCGTTTGGAACAATTCAATGCGTGCCCGTTCCGTCATTTTATCACCTACGGGTTGCGCGCAGAGGAGCGCCCCGAATACCGCGAACGTCCGGCCGATCTGGGCGCCTTCTACCACGAAGCGCTCAATGCCGTGTTTCGCCGCGCTGCCGATGAGGGGCTGTCCGCTCGCGCGCTGACTCCAGCGCAACAGCAGGCCCTGCTCGACGACGTGCTGCCGGAGGTCATCGCCGCGCACAACAACGGCGTGCTGCTCGGCAGCGACCGGTTGCGCTCGGTGCTGTTTTTGCTCGTGGAAACGCTGCGCCGGAGCGTTGCGGCCATCGTGCGCCAGCTTGCCGCCGGGGCGTTCGACCTCGACGGCACCGAGGTGCGCTTTGGCGAGGGATGCGCCTTCCCGCCCATCGAGCTGACCACGCGCGATGGCCGCCGCGCGCTGCTGCACGGCGTGATTGACCGCGTGGATCGGGCGGAGGACGTGCGCCGTGTCATCGACTACAAGACCGGCAAAAAGGCCTTCCACCTGGCGGACGCCCTCTACGGGCTGAACATGCAGATGCTGGTGTACCTGGCGGCCTTGGTGGAGCACAGCCCCGAGGCCCCGGCGGGGATTTTGTACATGCCCGCGGCGGAGCCCTCCGTCTCGGTGGAGCGGGGCGCCGGGGAGGAGAAAATCAAGGAGGAGGCGGACAAGCAGTTGAAAATGAGCGGTGTAATCCTCAGCGACCAGGAGATTATCCAGGCCATGGAGGCCGGCGCCCGGGGCAAGTTCATCCCCGCCTCCCTCAATAAGGACGGCAGCCTGGGCCGGTACAGCTCCACCCTGGACAGGGAGGGGCTGCAAACGGTGCTGGCCTACGTCAAGCGGGTGGTGGCCACCATGGGCGAGGCCCTGCTGGAGGGCCGGGTGGACCTGGACCGGTACTTCCGGGAGCAGGCGGGCTACGCGG
>OHXQ01000073.1_pt1 | contig 16428 bp, 20 predicted proteins | sample 1580041 | NCBI WGS metagenome assembly OHXQ01 (sample SAMEA3882543, study PRJEB24775) | human gut metagenome | biome: human-associated habitat; feature: intestine environment; material: feces | place: Netherlands | collected 2009/2010 | reverse complement strand
TGGGATCCAGCAGCTCGCGGTGACCAAAATAGACTACGATAGGTACCAGCATCAGTGCTAACATCATCAGCATACCCTGGAAGAAGTCCGTCCAGCATACAGCAGTAAAGCCGCCGAAGAAGGTATAGGCTACGATGATCAGCAGGAACACCAGCATGGCGACCTTGGGGGAGATCTCCGGAAACAGCGTATTGAACACGGAGGTACCGGCAACCAGGGCAGAGGCCACATAGATGGTATAGGCAAACAGGAAAATCAGCGCGCACACCAGCTGGAGTGTGCGGGAGTCCACGCCGAACCGGTTGGTCAGATACTGGGGCACGGTGATGGCGTCATCCGCGGCCTTGGAGAAGGTACGCAGCCGCTTGGCGCATAGGATCCAGTTAGCGGCGGTGCCTAGCGCCAAACCGATGCCGATCCACATCTGTCCGAAGCCAAAAGCCAGGATAGAGCCGGGCAGACCCATCAGCAGCCATGCAGACATATCGGAGGCCTGTGCCGACAGGGCCGTGACCCAAGGACCCATGGACCGGCCGCCCAGGAAAAAGTCCTCGCTGTTTTTGTTGGAGCCGTTGAAATAGAAGATCAACGCAACGCCCAACAGAATCACAAAGTAACCCAAAAATGTAATGATTTCCCAATTCATAGTTTCTCCGTCCTTTTGCTAAGTTCTGTCTTGCTTTTCTTAAAAATACACTAAATCACAGTATACAACACCGAGAGGCGTTTGTAAATCTTGATTTTGGACTTTTTTGCTTTAATTTGATATATGGCGGCATTTTTGCGTGCATTCTCTTGTCAGAGGGCGGAATTTGTGGTATGCTGAAGACAAGAAATCGAGAGAGAAGGTACTTGCCATGGATGCCAGCTTCAAGACGTGCATGTTCGGCGGCTTCGACCGTCAGGATGTGGTCACGTTTATCGAAAAAACCGCCGAGGAGCACCGTACGGCGCTGGAGACGCTGCAGACGGAAAATGATACGCTGCGCCGTGAGCGCGACGATGCGGTGGCCGAGAACGACACACTGCGTCTCCTGGCGGAGGAGGATGCCCGACTTCGGGAAGATAACGCCCGTCTGGAGCAGCAGGTACAGGCCCTGCAGCAGCAGCTCGCCGCCGTACAGGCGGAAAACGATGCGCTGCGCGGCCCGGCAGGGGAGTACCAGTCTCTGAAGGAGCACGTGGCGGACATCGAGATCAGCGCCCATCGCCGTACAGAGGAATTTCGTGCCCGTGCCATGGAGCGTCTGGGACAGTGTATTGCCCAGCAGCGCCTGTGGTGCAGCCAGCGCCGCAGCACCTATCTGAACATGAATACCGCGTTGGCCGAGCAATTGCGCGCTGCCCAGGAGGCGGTGGACAGCGCCGACTTCACCGCCTTTGATGATATGATCGCTGAGCTGCAGCGGTTGGAGGCTGAACTGAAAAAGCCCGACCCGCAGCTGTAAGAGAGCAAAAGCGCCCCGCAAAGCGGGGCGCTTTTATGATAAAAGGACCGCCGCAAGGCGGTCCTTTTTTGCTGTGATTTACGTTCCGGGTTTACAGGATCATCACGCCGGCCTTTTCGCAGGCTTCCATGGTCTCCTTGTCCCACAGGCTGGCCTGCACTTCGCCGATGTGGCAGGTGCCGATCATCAGCATACACAGACGGCTCTGGCCGATGCCGCCGCCAATGGTCAGGGGCAGCTGGCCCGCCAGCAGCATCTTGTGGAAGGGCAGCTCGCGGCGGTCGTCACAGCCGCGCTTGTGCAGCTGGTAGTCCATAGCGGCCTCATCCACACGGATGCCCATGGAGGAGATCTCAAAGGCGCGGTCCAGCACGGGGTTGTACATCAGGATGTCGCCGTTCAGGGACCAGTCGTCGTAGTCGGGGGCGCGGCCGTCGTGGGGCTTGCCGCTGCGCTTCAGGTCATCGCCGATCTGCATTAGAAACACGGTGTGGTGCTCCTTACAGATCGCATCCTCACGTTGCTTAGGCGTATAGTCGGGCCAGCGGTCCTCCAACTCCTGGGTGGTGACAAAGAACACCTCGCGGTCCAGCTTGGTGTGCAGGCTGGGGAACGCGATCTGCAGGGCGTCGTTGGTCTCCACCACAGCGCCCACGATGGCGCGCACGGTCTGCTCCAGATAGGCCACGTTGCGGTCGCGGCGCTCGATGACCTTCTCCCAGTCCCACTGGTCCACATACACAGAGTGGAGGTTGTCCACTTCCTCATCGCGGCGGATAGCGTTCATATCGGTGAACAGGCCCTTGCCGGGCTTGAAGTCGTAGCGCTTCAGCGCCAGACGCTTCCACTTGGCCAGGGAATGCACCACCTGGCCCTGTGCGCCCACATCAGGGATATCGAAGGACACAGGGCGCTCCACGCCATTGAGGTTATCGTTCAGACCCGAATTCTCCTCCACGAACAGGGGAGCCGAAACGCGCCGCAGATTGAGCGCCTGCCCCAGATTCACTTGGAAATTGCTCTTGATGAACTCGATTGCGCGCTGCATCTCATAGGTGGACAGCGGCGTCTTGTACCCAGCAGGGATCGTCACTTTGCTCATGCGTGAAACACCTCTCTTATAAAAAATATGTTGCCATTATAGGCGAACCCTCCGCAAAATGCAAGAGGAATAACCGCAAAAATTTACAGGATATCCATCGTATGTTTGTGAACTATATTACAAAAAGCGTCCGCAGCATGAGCTGCGGACGCTTCTGATTGTGGTAGGAATTAATCAGCTTATTTATAGCTTTCGATCATGGCCTTGAAGGCGGGCAGGCTGCGCTGGATCATGTCATTGGCCACGCAGTAGCTCAGGCGGAAATAGCCGGGGCAGCCGAAACCGTCCGCGGGCACTACCAGCAGGTTGTGCTCCAGCTTGGCCTTCTCGGAGAAAGCGTTGGCATCGCCGTTGGGGGCCTTGACGAACAGGTAGAACGCGCCGTCGGGCTTGGCGCACTCATAGCCCATTTCACGCAGGCTGCTGTACAGCAGGTTGCGGTTCTCGTCGTAAGCCACCAGATCGGGGCGCTCCTCGGCGCAGTACTCGATGACCTTCTGCATCAGCGTGGGCGGGCAGACGTGGCCCATGATACGGGCGGCACCGGAGATAGCGGCGTACACCGCGTCGGCATCCTCGGCGAAGCCGGGGACGTACACATAGCCGATACGCTCGCCGGGCAGAGACAGGGACTTGGAATAGGAGTAGCATACGATGGTGTTCTTGTACAGGCAGGGGATGAAGGGGACCTTCACGCCGCCGTAGACCAGCTCACGGTAGGGCTCATCGGCAATGATGTAGATGGGATGGCCGTATTCCTTGCTCTTGCGCTCCAGCAGGGCAGCCAGACCCTTCAGGGTCTCCTCGGTATACACAACGCCGGAGGGATTATTGGGGGAGTTGATGATAATACCCTGGGTGTTCTTCGTGATGCGCTTTTCCACCTCGTCCAGATGGATCTGGAATGCCTTGGTGTCGGCGGGGACCACCACCAGCTTGCCGCCGTTGGCGTTGACAAAGGGGCGATACTCGGGGAAGAAGGGTGCCACTGCCATGATCTCGCTGTCGGCGTCCACGATCAGGGCCTTGATGATGGAGATCAGCGCGGGGGCAGCGCCGCAGGTGAAGAACAGCTCGCTGGCCTTCACATCCAGGCCGAAGCGCTCGGCCAGATCCTTGGCCACGGCGGCACGGGCGGTATCGAAGCCGGCAGCCATGGAATAGCCGTGCAGCTTGATGGAATCCATCTCGTCCACGAGCTTCTTGATGGACTCGTTGACCTTCTTGGGGGCGGGAATGCTGGGATTGCCCAGAGAATAGTCATACACCTTGTCCGCGCCGACCTTGGCGGCCTGCTCCAGACCGTAGGCGAACAGCTGGCGGATCACAGAGGGCGCCGTACCCAGATTGTAGTATTCCTGATTGACCATAACATAATCTCCTCTTTTACGTTATTGTACTATGTCCATGCCGCGGCGCGGCAGATGAACCATCTCCATGATAGGCTTCACCGTGCAAATTGTCAAGCAATTGTCAATCTGACGAGATAATTTTGTAAAAAATGTAGTCAGACGAAACAAATTCTTGTGCAATACGACTTTATGCAAGCTTCATCCGACTGGACAACACACTGCCCAGTGCGATGGAGGCAAGCTTGGAATACGCGCTGTCAGCGCGGCTGACCAACACGATGGGCACCTTGGCGCCCAGAATGATACCGGCGTTCTTGGCGTTGCCGAACAGATTGGCGGCTTTGCCGATGCCGTTGCCTACCTCATAGTTGGGGACCAGCAGGATATCCGCCTTGCCGGCACCGGGGGCGATATAGTGCTTGTGATGGCATGCCTCTTCGCTGACGGCCAGATCCAGCGCTACGGGGCCGCACACGTCCATATTGTACTTGGCCCAGCGGTCAGTCATGTGGGCCAGCGCGTCGGCATCCACGGTGGACTGTACCTTGGGATTTACCTGCTCTGCGCCGCACACGCAGGAGGCGTTGATGTGCTCATAGCCCAGCGCCTGCAGGACCATGGCTGCGTTCTCCAGAATATCTGCCTTCTTCTCCAGATCGGGGAAGGTGTTGACGCCGCCGTCGGTCAGCACCAGCATACGGCCCAGAGCGGGGATCTCATACAGCATACAGTGGGTGGTAAGATGATCGGTACGCAGGCCGTGCTCCTTGTTAAACACCGCGCGCATCAGATCGGCAGTGCCCAGGATGCCCTTCATCAGGAAGTTGGCTTTTCCCTCGGCACACAGAGCCACGGCCTTGGCCGCGCAGTCCTGGTCGGTATCGCCGGCGATGATCTCGTAGTCGGCAGGGGCTTCACCCAGGCCGGTCAGCATCGCCTTGATCTCTTCCTCATGTCCCACAAGAATGGGGGTGGCAATACCCTCCCTGCGGGCCTCGACCACAGCTTCGATAACAGGCTGGTCGTGGGCCGCCGCCACGGCGATAACACCGGTCTTTCCGCCTTTGGCCGCCGCGATGATGCCGTCGATCGTGTTTATCATATACGCTCCTCCTGTACGATTTCTTTTGCCGTTTAAAGCAATATCTCTGCCAAAACGGGCACAATTTCCGGTAATAGTATACAACATATTGCGCCCATCGTCAACGAAAAGCCGAAGCATTCAGTGAAAAAATTTTCATAGCCTATCCAATTTTCCCGCAGGGTCGGCGGGGGTTGACGCGGCGGGGGAAATAAGCTATATTGGTAGAGCAAATTCGACATGAGGTGTGGTATGAAGCAGATCAAGACCTTTTCGCTGGCGTTTACCTACGTCGGCTGTTTTTTGGGCGCGGGGTTTATTTCCGGCCAGGAGCTGTGGCAGTTCTTTGGCGCCTTCGGCAACTGGGGCTATGTGGGCTTTGTCCTGGCGGCGCTGCTGTTTACGGTCATCGGCATTCTGTTCGTCCGGCTGACGCAGATGACGAAATGCGCCGAAATGGACAAGCTGCTGGTACCGTGGGACGTTAAGTGGCTCCGTGCCGCCACCGGTGTCATTGGGGCGCTGTTCCTCTTCTTTGTGGTGGTGAGTATGTCCGCCGGTGTAGGCGCCATGCTGACCCAGCTGTTTCGTGTGCCCACTTGGCTGTGCAGCGCCGTGTTCATGCTGGCGGTGTTCCTGGTGGCGCTTCTTGGCGTCAGCGGTATGGTCAATGCCTTCTCTGCCATGATCCCCATTTTGGTGCTGGCCACGGTTGGTTTTGCCGTAGGCGCCTGGTGCACCTTTGGCACGGAGAGCATCTTGCAGCTGCAATATACCAATACCAATCCTCTGATGCCCAACTGGTTTATCGCCACGCTGACCTTCGTGGCCTATAACATTCTGGGCGGTATCGGCATCATGTCCCCGGTGGGGCAGTATGTGCGGGAGAAAAAGCACGTCTATGTGGGTATTGCTCTCTCCGGCGTTATGCTGTTGGCGGTGGCGGGCAGTATCCTCACCAGTCTGGGTACCTATCCCGAGGCGGTGCAGGCGGAGCTGCCCATGGTGGCGTTGGCCTCCCGGCTCAACGGTACTCTGGGTACGATCTACGGCATTATGCTGCTGGTGGCCATGTTCTGCAACGCTCTGGCCAGTCTGGTGGGCATGAGTGCCTATGTGGAGCAGAAGTCCGCCTTTGTCCGTACCCACAAAAACCCGGTGCTGCTGGCAGTTTCTGTGCTGGCCTGGGCGGCGAGCCTGCTGGGGTTTGCCGAGATCATCGGCACTGTCTATCCCATCTTTGGCTATATCAGTATTGCGTTCCTGGTATTTCTGGTCATTCATTTCTTTCGTGCCAAAAAGACGAAGCAGCCGCAGCAGGCATAACATAAGATATAACAAAAGCGTCTATCAAGCGCCCTCTGCCGCAGGCAGGGGGCGCTTTTCAGCAGAAGCCCGCCTTGCCCGGCGGGCTTTTGTGCATATTCCGGGACGAGCTTTCATACGTTGGGGTCAAGACCAACAAAGGAGGGCGTCATCATGGAGATCGGAGAGGCGGTCGGACGCTATGAGCAGGCGGCTGCATTGCTGCCCAGCCGCTGGCAGCAGGCTGCCCGGCGTGTGCCGGAGCACCGCAAGGCCCAGGCGGAGGAGTTCCGCCTGCGGGCAGGACGACCGATGACACTACTAACATGTGAAGGGGAACTACTTGTCAGCGATGAACTGCCGCGCCAAAGTGTTACTCAGGCGGACTTGGAACAGCTGTGCGACGCGGTAACGGGCTATTCCCGCTACGCGGCGGCGGAGACGATGGGCAAGGGCTATCTTATCGGCCGGGGCGGCTTCCGTATCGGCCTGTGCGGCACCGTAGCGGTCAGGGGGGACGGCGGCACAGCCCTGCGGGATATCTCCTCCGCCGTGGTACGGATCAGCCGCCAGGTCCGTGGGTTGTGGCAGGAGGTCCCGGAATGGTCAGCAGGCGGCTTTGACAGTACGCTGATCGCAGCGCCACCCGGTGGCGGCAAGACCACGCTCCTGCGCGACATGATCGCCACATTGTCCAACGGCACAGAGGATCGCTGTCCTCTGCGGGTAGGCGTGGTGGACGAGCGCGGTGAGTTGGCCGGGATGTACCGCGGTGTACCGCAGTTGGACGTAGGCTGTCATACCGACGTGCTGGACGGCTGTCCCAAGGCACTGGGCATCCCCATGCTGCTGCGGAGCGCCAATCCCCAGGTCATCGCCGTGGACGAGATCACCGAGGCGGCGGATATTCTGGCAATGACAGCGGCGGCTAACTGCGGCGTTAAGCTGCTGGCCACCATCCATGCCGAGAACGGCGAGGAGCTGCGCCGCAAGCCGCTGTTCCGGCAGCTGGCGGAGGCCGGCGTCTTCCGTCGTCTCATCACCATCAGCACGGCAGAGGGTCGGCGGCACTACCGCACGGAGGCCCTGTGACCGCGGCGGCCGGTGCGGTACTGGTACTGAGCGCCGCCATTCTGGCCCTGCGGCGCTATTACGCACGCCAGCGCCGGTGCCGCGACCTGCTGTGGTCCTTTGCCGCCGCCCTGGGGGAGATGGAGAGTGCCATCCGCTGGCAGCGCACGCCGGTCCTGCCTCTGTTGGAGGCACTGCAGACCCGGGAGCACTGCGGTGTCTGGTTCCGTCAGATACGGGACAAAGTTCAAAGCGATATGACTTTACAGCTTGCTTGGGAGAATACCTTTCACCAGCTTTCAGACGCAGAACTCCGTGACCTGCTTTGCCGCATTTCCTGGAGCGGCGATGCCCAGCGCCTGGAGAGCACCATCGCCCGCGCCCGGGCGGAGGCCGAGCGGCTCTACGAAAAGCGCCGCGAGGCGGATCGGCACAGCCGCCGCGTGACCACCACGGCCACGCTGTGCGGTGCAGGACTGATGATCATTTTACTTCTGTGAGGGACAGACAATGGATGTTGACCTGATTTTCAAAATAGCGGCCATCGGTATCCTGGTGGCGGTGCTGAATTTGCTGCTGGTGCGAAGCGGCCGGGAGGAGCAGGCCATGATGACCACGCTGGCGGGCCTGGTCGTGGTGCTGATGATGCTGGTGCAGCAGATCAGCGACCTGTTCGACCTGGTAAAGACCCTGTTCTCCCTGTGACGCATGGATACGGTACTGCGATTGGCGGCACTGTGCCTGCTGGGGGCCCTGCTGGCGGTGCTGCTGCGCCGCGGCGGGGGAGAGCTGGCGCTGCTGCTTGTCCTGGCTGTCTGCGGCGTGGCGGTCGCCCTGCTGCTGGAGCCGCTGGGTCAGCTCCGGGATTTCTGGGAAGAGGCCTCGGCCTGGGGTCAGCTGCCGGAGCAGCTGTTTCAGCCGCTGCTGAAAACGGTCTGCATCGCCCTGATCTGCCGGACAGGCTCCGACCTGTGCCGGGATGCCGGTGAGGGCGCCCTCGCTTCCGTGCTGGAGACTGCCGGTGCCGTGGCGGCCATCGTGGTGTCCCTGCCGCTGTTCCGCGCTGTCTGGGACCTGTTGGAGTCACTGCTATGAAAAAAGTCCTGTTCTGTCTGACACTGCTTCTTCTGTGTCTGGACTGTGCCTGGGCTGCCGAACTGCCCGACTCCGTGAAGGACGCCGTCCCGCCGGAGGCGGCGGATATCCTGCCGGAAATGGACACCTCCGCCTCCCACGAGACACTGTGGCAGGGTCTGGGCGATCTGTGGCACAGCGCCTGCGCCTATGTCCGCACAGCGCTGGAGACCCAGGCCTCCGGTGCGGCCCTGCTGCTGGGCGTGGTGCTGCTGTGCAGTCTGGCGGAGAGCTGCCTTGCGGCGGCGGACAGTCCCTGCGTTCCCCGCTATGTCTCCGTGGCGGGAGCGCTGGCCATCACCCTTGTGGCGGCGGGCGACTTCCGCCGGATGATGGGTCTGGGTGTGGAGACCATGTCCCAGCTGGAGGTGTTCTCCAAGGCACTGCTGCCCACCCTGTCCGCCGCCGTGGCCGCCGGCGGCGGCTATATCACCGCCGGTGCCAGGCAGGTGGCCACGGTGTTCTTCACCGATCTGCTCATCAGCCTTATCCGTCAGGTACTGCTGCCGCTGCTGTACGCCTGCATTGCTGCTGCCGCCGCGGACGCTGTGGTTCCCGGCCATAGTCTGCAAAAGATCGGCCAGGGCCTTCGCAAGTGCGCCGCCTGGGCACTGACGGCCCTGATGCTGGTCTTTACCGGCTTCCTGTCAGTGACCGGTGCGGCCACCTCTGCGGCGGACGCCCTGTCTACCCAGTTGACGCGCACCGCCATCGCCACAGCGGTGCCGGTGGTGGGCTCCATCATCTCCGATGCCGCCGGCACGGTGCTGGCCGGTGCCGGGATGCTGAAGGGCGCCATCGGCGTATTCGGCCTGCTGGCAGTGCTGGCCATCTGCCTGACGCCCTTTATCACCATGGCCGTGCAGTACCTGCTGTATAAGCTGGCGGCGTTTCTGGCGGGCACCGTGACCCAGGAGCCCCTGGCGGACCTGATCGGCGCGCTGGGCTCCGCCTTCGGCCTGATGCTGGGCATGACCGGCAGCTGTGCGCTGGCCCTGCTGATCTCCATAATCTCTTCTGTATCGGTGGTGAGTACATGATCGCGGAAACCCTGCGTACCTGGCTTCTCGGTGTCATCGCGGCGGGCATGATCGTTGGGATACTCTACGCCCTGCTGCCCCGTGGGCGTATGAAGGCGGTGGCCCACACCGTGGGCGGCATGGCACTGCTGCTGGTCATCGTTCGGCCGCTGCTGGGCCTGGACCTGACTGAGCTGGCCCTCCGCTATGAGGACTATCGGCAGCAGATCCAGGCGCTGACAGAGGAATATCGCAGATCCGGCGACGCGGAATTTGCCGCGCTCATAGCGGACAAGACCGCCGCATATATTGCCAGCAAGGGAGATGACCTGGGCATCACATGTACCCCTCGGGTAGAGACTGAGGAGCGTGACGGCGTACCCTGGCCCAGCGCCGTGACGCTGGACATTCCCAAGAACGAGGCGCTGTCCGCGTGGCTCAGCACGGAACTGGCCATCGACGACGCGCACCAGTATTGGCGTGAGGCAGACGAATGATGGAAAAGCTGAAAGATATACTGAATAAATACCGCTTCGCGGTGCTGGTGGCTCTGGCCGGCGTGGTGCTGATGCTGCTGCCCGCCGGTAAGCAGGAGATCGAAGCCGCCGACACGGCAGGGGAGGAGATGTCCTTCTCTCTGGAGGAGACGGAGCGCCGTATGGCGGAGGTGCTGTCCGCCATGGATGGCGTGGGTCGGGTGCAGGTGATGCTGACGCTGAAAAACGGGCCGGAGCTGGAGCTGGCGGAGGACGCGGACGACACGGACCGGGACGGCGAGCTGCGCCGCCAGCGGGAGCCGGTGACGCTGAACCGGGGCAGCGGCAAGCAGGAGGTCGTGGTCACCCGGCGGCTGTACCCCACCTATCAGGGGGCGGTGGTGGTCTGTCAGGGGGCAGGCGACAGCCGTGTGCGCCTGCGGGTGCTGGAGACGGTGTCTGTGCTGACAGGACTCAGCAGCGATAAGATATCGGTAGTCCAATGGAAACAGTAACAATAAATGGGAGGAACGACAGTATGAAGCAGATATGGAAGCGCCGCGCCGTAGCGGCGGCCGTGGTGGTGCTGGTGGGTACATCGGTGTATTTGAACTGGCGCTATGCCGGGGATGTGGCGGATACCTCCAAGGTGCTTGGCCAGTCCACGCTGGTCAATGGCGAGACTGCGGAGGCACAGGCGGATACTGCGGATACCGCCGGAGACGACTATTTCTCCACTGCCCGGCTCAGCCGCAAGCAGGCCCGCGATACCGCCATCAGTATGCTGGAGGAGGCCAAGGGCGAGGAGAACGCCTCAGAGGAGGTAGCCAACGAGGCATCCGAGACGCTTCAGGTGCTGGCGGGCTACACCGTGGCGGAGACACAGATCGAGAACCTGGTGGTGGCAAAAGGCTATGCCGACTGCGTGGCCTTTATGGGCGCGGACTCCATCAGCGTGGTGGTATCGGCGCCCGACGGTCTGGAGGCGGAGGACGTAGCGAAGATCAAGGATATCGTCATCGCGGAGACATCCTACACTCCCGGCCAGATCAAGATCATGGAAGCGGGAACGTCCGGTGCAAAATAGGTGTTGTATTTCCCCGTAAAAAATGGTATAATCCTATACTGCAATTAGCTGAGTACCAATGACAACTGTGAGGAGACAAACAGACCATGGCTGAAAATAAGGAATATATGATCCACCAGGAGGATGACGGCAGCATCCAGATCTCAGAGGATGTGCTGGCCTCCATTGCCAGTACCACAGCCTTGGAGGTGGACGGCGTCAGCGCTCTGATGAGCGCCAACGTATCCGACCTGATGGGCGGTAAAAAAATGACCTGCAAGGGCGTCCGTGTTGAACTGGACGGCGAGCAGATCGTTGTGGGCATTTTTGTTGTGGTGCGCTACGGCTGCGCCATCAGCGATGTGGCCAAAAAGGTCCAGAAGAATGTGCATACTGCGCTGGAGGGTATGACCGGCTTCAAGGTGGCGGCGGTGAACGTCCACGTGGGCGGCATCAGCTTCAACTGAACAACAGACGAGAGAGAAAAGGACGAACGCTTATGACACGCAGCACCGCACGGGAGATCGCCATACACTTGGCGTACCAGCTGAGCTTCACCGAACTGCCGGTGGAGGAATTTCTGGACCAGCAGCTCAGCGATGAACGCTTTGCCGAGCTGGCGGCAGAGGATGACCTCTACGCCGACCGGCCCAACACCAAGCAGGAGGCGTATATCCGCCGCCTGGTCTCCGGTGTGGCGGAGCACGCCGCCGAGCTGGACGCCGACATTGAAAAGTACGCCCGGGGCTGGCGATTTGAGCGCATTTCACTGGTAGCATCCGCCATCATGCGTGTGGCTATGTACGAGATACTCTATATGGCGGACATTCCGCAGGGCGCCGCCATCAGCGAGGCGGTGACGATCGCCAAGAAGTACGAAACGCCCGAGGTCGCCAAATTTATCAACGGTATTCTGGGCAGCTTCGCCCGGGGCGAGGTCAAGGAAAAGGACTGAAAACCACATACGAAAGGCAGAGCGTGAAAGCTCTGCCTTTTCAGGTCGCATACAGAAAGGAGTGATCGCCACGTCGGGCCAGTATATTTTCACGGTGTCCGAGGTCAACCAGTTTATCAAGGACCTGCTGGATAACGTGCCGCCATTGCAGGAGGTCCTGCTGCGGGGCGAGATCTCCAACTACAAACTATACCCCTCCGGCCATCACTACTTTACGCTGAAGGACAGCCAGTGCAGTCTGAAGTGCGTTATGTTCAGGGGCAGCGCCGTGCGCCTGCGCTTCCGCCCGGAAAACGGTATGCAGGTCATCGCCTCCGGCCGTATCAGCGTCTATCCCCGCGACGGCGCCTACCAGCTGTACTGTACCAGCCTGACGCCGGAGGGCGCCGGCGACCTGAGTGTGGCCTTTGAGCAGCTGAAGGAAAAGCTGCGGAAGGAGGGCCTGTTTGACGAGACACATAAAAAACCCCTGCCGCCATATCCCCGGCGCATCGCCATCGTCACCTCCCCGGCAGGCGCGGCGGTCCACGACATGATCCGCATCCTCCGCCGCCGCTATCCCATCGCCAAGGTCCTTCTGCTGCCCGTTCGCGTGCAGGGAACTGAGGCCCCGGCGGAGATCGCCGGCGCCATCCGTTACGCCAATGCCCGCAGCCTGGCCGATGTGCTCATCACCGGCCGCGGCGGCGGTTCTCTGGAGGACCTGTGGGCCTTTAACGACGAGCGCGTGGCCCGCGCCATCTACGACTCGGATATTCCCGTCATCTCGGCGGTGGGCCACGAGCCGGACGTGGCCATCAGCGACTTCGTAGCGGACCGGCGGGCCTCCACGCCCTCCAACGCCGCCGAGATCGCCGTGCCGGACATGGCCGAGCTGCTGCGGACACTGGATGCCGCCCATTCCCGCATGACACAGTCGATACGCCGCGATATCGCCGCCCATTCCCGCCGTTTAGAGTCCCTGTCGAAAAAACGCGTCCTCACGGACCCGACCGCTTACCTGGCGGACCGCCGCCAGGATGTGGACCATATGACCCACCGGCTCTGTGCCGCCATGCGTGTGGTGACAGATGTCCAAAACCGCCGCTTCGGCACGCTGGCCGCGTCGCTGGATGCCCTCAGCCCATTGAAGGTCCTGGGCCGCGGCTACGCACTGGCCCAGCGGCCGGACGGCACGGTGCTCCGCAGCGCCGATCAGGCGCGGATAGGGGAGACCCTGCGCCTGCGGCTGGCCGACGGCGCCCTGCGGTGCCAAGTAAAGGAAAAGGAGAACGAGCATGGCAGCAAAAAAGACGTTTGAGGAGAATATGTCCCGGCTGGAGGAGATCGTCTCCCTGCTGGAAAGAGGCGATGCCACGCTGGGCGACAGCATGGCGCTGTTTGAGGAGGGCACCAAGCTGGTGAACGCCTGCCGCAAGGAGCTGGACACCGCCGAGCAGAAGGTGGTCAAGCTGTCCAAGGGCCCCGATGACGCGCCGGTGGAGCATGATTTTGCTTCGGAGGATTGAGCCATGGACTACGAAAGACACTACGAGCAGTACCGCGCGGCGGTGGAGGACTACCTTTCCGCCCTTTTTGCCGGCAGCGCCCCCTATGACCGTCTCTACGATGCCATGCGGTACAGCGTGCTCTCCGGCGGCAAACGTATCCGCCCGGTGCTGACGCTGGAATTTGCCCGTCTGGGCGGTATCGACTGGCACCTGGCGCTGCCCTATGCCTGCGCGCTGGAGCTGGTGCACAACTATTCCCTTATCCACGACGACCTGCCCTGCATGGACGACGACGATCTGCGCCGAGGCAAGCCCACCAACCACAAGGTCTACGGCGAGACGCTGGCCATTCTGGCCGGCGACGCCCTCCAGCCCGAGGCCTTTCGTCTCATTTCCCAGGCGCCCGGTCTTTCCGCCGATAGCCGCGTCGCGGCGGTCGAGGTCCTGGCCCGGGCCGCCGGTGCCGACGGCATGGTGGCCGGACAGGTGCTGGACACCCTTTGCGATGTCCGAGGTGAAGCCGGCCTGACCCAGCTGGACCGTCTCAAGACCTGCGCCATGATCTCCGCCGCAGCGGAGCTGGGCTGTGTGGCCGCCGGAATGAACGCCGACAAGCGCCGTCAGGCCCGTGAATTCGGCGATGGCCTTGGCCTGGCCTTCCAGCTCCGTGACGATATCCTGGATGTGACAGGCGCACAGGAGGTGTTCGGCAAGCCCATCGGCTCTGACAAGGCGGAGGGCAAGGTGACATTTGTGGATCTGCTGGGTGTAGACGGCTGCCAGAGGGAGGTCGAGGCGCAGACAAAACGCGCCAAGGCTGCGGTGGCCGGTTGGGCGGACAGCGATTTCCTGCGGGAACTGGCGGATCGAATGGTTCTGAGGGTGAAATAAAATGTGGTTTGTATTTGCTCTGCTGTCGGCGGTGTTTGCGGCCTTGACTTCGATATTGGCGAAAGTGGGTATCGACGGGGTGAACTCCAACCTCGCCACGGCTGTCCGAACGGTGGTCGTGGTGCTCATGGCGTGGGGGATGGTGTTCCTGACGAACGCGCAGGGCGGCATCGGGGATATCAGCCGAAAAAGCTGGCTGTTCCTTATTCTGTCGGGACTGGCTACAGGCGCCTCGTGGCTGTGCTATTACAAGGCGTTGCAGATGGGCGAAGCCTCCAAGGTCGTGCCCATCGACAAGCTGAGTGTGGTCATTACGCTGGTGCTGGCGTTTGTGTTTCTGCGGGAGCAGTTCACCGTCAAATCGCTGATAGGCTGCGTCCTTATCACCATCGGAACGCTGGTCATGGTGCTCTGATGGCGTACAAAGCTGAGAACCATGCCGGAGGGCATGGTTCTCAGCTTTATTTCCCGCTGCCGTGATCGCAGAGCGGTCGGAGGGAGCAGTCACCGCAGTCCGGCTTCCGTGCCATACACAGCGCGCGGCCATGGAGCACCATCCGGTGGCAGAAGTTGTTGGCCTCCTCCGGGGGAATGACCTTTCGCAGCTGCTGCTCCACCTTCAGCGGGTCCTTGCTGCCGTCCGTCAGTCCCAGCCGTCCGGTGATGCGGATGCAGTGGGTGTCGCAGACGTAGCCGTCCTTTCCGTAGATATCGCCCAGGATCAGATTGGCGGTCTTGCGCCCCACACCGGGCAGAGAGAGCAGGTCCTCCATGTTGTCCGGGACCTTTCCGCCGAAGCGCTCCACCAGCATTTTTGCGGAGCCAACGATGTCCCGGGCCTTGGCCCGCCAGAAGCCGCAGGACTGGATATATGTACCTACCTCGTCCACATCGGCGGCGGCAAAGGCCTCCAGGGTAGGAAACCGGGCAAACAGCGCCGGGGTCACCTGGTTCACCCGGGCGTCGGTGCACTGGGCCGCCAGGCGCACGGAAAACAGCAGCTCATAGTCCTTTCCATAGTCCAGGGAACACGCCGCGTCTGGATACAGCTCCTTCAGCCGCCGGATGATGGCGGCCACCTCCTGGGGAGATTTCATAACAGATCACCTCGCCCCCTATTGTACCAGACCCCCGGGAAAAATGCAAATCGGGGGTGCAAAAGCCGCCGGAGTGTGGTATAATACCTGAGGATTTCCCCGGCAGGGGCCTTGCGCCCCGGGCCACACGAAAGGAGGCTGCCGCCATGCGGCCATTGGCAGACGAAATACGGCCCCAGGCCCTGGATCAGGTGGCGGGGCAGAAGCACCTGTTGGGCCCCGGCGCCCTGCTGCGGCGGCTCATCGAGGGCGGGACCTCCGCCAACATGATCTTCTACGGCCCCTCCGGCACCGGCAAGACCACCATCGCCTCCATCATCGCCAAGCGCACGGAGAAGGCCCTGTATCACCTGAACGCCACCACGGCGTCCCTGCAGGACGTGAAGGCCATCATCGCGGACGTGGACACCATGCTGGCCCCCAACGGGGTGCTGCTGTACCTGGACGAGATCCAGTATTTCAACAAGAAGCAGCAGCAGAGCCTGCTGGAGTTCATGGAAAACGGCAAGATCACCCTCATCGCCTCCACCACGGAGAATCCCTATTTCTATGTGTACAACGCCCTGCTGTCCCGCAGCACGGTGTTTGAGTTCAAGGCCCTGACGACGGAGGAGACGCTGCCCGCCGTGCTGCGGGCCCTGGACATTGTCCGCAGCCGCAGTCCCCTGCCCCTGACCTGGGAGGAGGAGGTGCCGGGGCTTATCGCCGCCGGGTGCGGCGGCGACGTGCGCAAGGCCGTCAACGCCGTGGAGCTGCTGGACCGGGCCGCCCGGCCGGTGGACAGAGGTCTGCGCATCACGGCGGCGGACGCCGCCCAGGCTGCCCAGCGCAGCGCCATGCGCTATGACCGGGAGGGGGACGAGCATTACGACCTGCTGTCCGCCTTGCAGAAGTCCATCCGGGGCTCCGACCCGGACGCGGCGGTGTATTACCTGGGGCGG
>OHXQ01000056.1_pt1 | contig 20659 bp, 15 predicted proteins | sample 1580041 | NCBI WGS metagenome assembly OHXQ01 (sample SAMEA3882543, study PRJEB24775) | human gut metagenome | biome: human-associated habitat; feature: intestine environment; material: feces | place: Netherlands | collected 2009/2010 | reverse complement strand
GGGGGCGGCGTCGGCGCGTCGGGCGTCGTCTGCGTCGGATCGTTCAGCCCGCCGGCGCCGTCCGTGCCGCCGGCGCCGTCCGTGCCGTCCGTGTCGCCGGTGCCGTCCGTGTCGCCGGTGCCGTCCGTGCCGCCGGCGTCATCCACGAGCACCTGTCCGGCGTCCGTCGGAGAATAGACCGTGCCGCCGCGTGCGGAGAGGTACAGCGTACCCGCGCTGATGTTGGCGCTCATGAACTGCGGCAGGTTTTTCTGCAACGACAGCATCTTTTCGTCGAGGTCGGTCGGCTGGCCGACCTGGATTTTGAGCCCGTTCTGGGCGCGCATGACGATGGCCAGCGGCGTGGTCAGGTCGAGGGAAACGATGTCATCGAGCAGCGAGTACTGCTCGAGCTTCTGGATCATCGTGATGAGCGTCGCCGTGCCGAAGTCATCGGTCTGGCCGAGACGCTGGCCCACCTGGAACCCCGTCATGCTGACGCCCGTGACCTGCAACAGGTCGCTCAGGTCCGTACCGCCGCTCATGGAGAGCACGTAGCCGTTGTGGTCGATGATGATATTGTAGTCCAGACCGATAATGCCGGCGACCTCTTTGCGCTCGGTCACGCGGATGCGCACGCGCGCCGGGAAGATGTAGTCCACGGCATCCACCTGCAGGTAAGGGTCCTGTTCGATGCCGGCGCGCGCCGCCTCCAGATCGCACAGCAGCATGTGACGCCCGTACTGGAGCCCGGAAAGTTCGACGATGTAATCGCTCGAATAGGTCTCGTTGCCGATGACGACGATATCGTCGAGCAGGAAGGTAAAGTACAGCGCGGCAAGCACGGCGATTACGATGAAGGCGACGAACGCCACGTTGATCGCCATGCGTTTGACGGCGCGCTGGCGGCGCCGCTGGCGTTTCTGCCGCCGCACGTACGCCTCGTGCTTGAGGCGCGCCTGCTCCTCGCGCTGGCGGCGCATTGCCGCGTCGATGTTGCGCAGCGTTTCCGTCTCGTTCACGTTGATGCGCGCGGTGGTGCCGGTACCCGTGCGGAACATGCGTGTACGGCTGGCGCGGGAAGCGGCGCCGCTCTCGCCGGGGGCGTGGGCAGGCGGCGTCCCGCCGGCGCGTTGCTCCGCGCCGGGATACGCCTCCTCCGGGCTCTGCCCGTCTGCGGCAGGCACGGGGCGCTCTTCCGGCGTCTGCTCCCTTGCCGTGCCCTCCGCCGCCTGAGCGGGCGGTTGGCCGGGCGCAGGGACCGCATCGCGCGCAGGCGCGGCGTCGCGCGCAAGGAACGCCGCGGCATCCAGGGCGCCGTTGCCGGCATGCGGCTCGGGCGCCGCAGCCGGGGTTGCCTCCGGTTCGGGCTGCTGCGGCTGTTCGGCGTCTTCCAAATGCGATACGGGAACGGGCGCCATGCGGTGCGGCGAAGCGTGTTCCGCAGCCTGCCGGCTTTTGCGGCGGCGGGGCCGGGGCTTGTCCTCCGCATCCGGCTCCGCCGCTTCGCGGCGCCTGCGGCCGTGCGCTTCCCCGTTTTCCGCTTCCGGTTGCGGCAGCTCGTCCACCACGCGCTCGCCGTCGTCCCATGTCAGGTCGGACAGCGCAGCCGCGTCCTGTTCATCGGAGTAGTCCACCTCATCGTCGTCGAACAGGTGGACGAGCTCCTCCTCCATTTCGGGTTCGTCGAACAGACCCTCCGTTTCCGATTCCCCGGCGGGTTCAAACAGGCTGGCCAGCAGGCTCCGCCGTTTTTTCTGTTCGGCACCCCGTTTATTCTTTGCCATGAATCCTTCCTTTGTGATACGGACCGGCCTCAATCCGACGCGCGCCATACATGCGCGCCGAGGGAGGAGAGCGTCCGCTCCAGCCGCTCGTATCCGCGGTCGATGCGTTCGGCGTGCAGCACGGTAGTGATCCCCTCCGCGCGCAGGCCTGCGAGCACGAGCGCCGCGCCGCCGCGCAGATCATGCGCGGTCACGGTCGCGCCGACGAGCTTCGGCACGCCGCGGATGACGGCCGTCCGGTTCCGGATGGCGCTGACGGCGCCCATGCGCGAAAGCTCCTGCGCATGTTTGAACCGGTTTTCAAACACGTTTTCCACGATCACGCTCGTGCCCTCCGCCACGGAGCAGAGCGCAAACATCTGCGCCTGCATATCCGTGGGGAAGCCCGGATGCGGCAGCGTTTCCACGCGGCGAAGTTCCTTCGGCCGCGCCGGGCCGGTCAACCGGATGGTGCGGCCGCGCGCGTCCAGGGTGCAGCCGCACTCGCCGAGCTTGGCGAGCGTACCCGCCATGTGTTCCGGCACGGCGTTCTCCAGCGTGATCCGCCCGCCCGTGATGGCCGCTGCCACGAGCAGCGTGCCGGCGGCTATGCGGTCGGGCATGATGCGGTAAGTGACCTCCCGCGGTTCGCAGCCGCCGCGCACCACGACCGTGGAGGAGCCCGCTCCGCGCACGAAGAAGCCCGCTGCGTTCAAAAAGTTTTGCAAATCCACGATTTCCGGCTCGCGCGCGGCGTTGTGGATGCGCGTTTCCCCCTCCGCAGCCGTGGCCGCCATGAGGATGTTTTCCGTCGCGCCGACCGACGGGTAATCGAGGTGGATGGTCGCCCCGACGAGGCGCGCTCCGTCGCAACGGATGCGCCCGCCCTCCTCGCGGATGTCCGCGTTGAGCGCCGACAGGCCCGACAGATGCAGGTCAATCGGACGGTTCCCGATCTCACAGCCGCCCGGATACGTCACCACCGCGTGCCGGAAACGGCCGAGCACCGGCCCCAGCAGAAAGATGGAGGAGCGCAGCTCCTTGGACAGCTCCTCCGGCAGTTCCGAGCGGCAGGCGCTGGAAGCGTCGATAGACAGCGTTTCCCCCTCGCCGGCGATCCCGGCGGCGCGCTCGACGCCGCAACCGAGCAGGCGCAGGATGCCGAGCATGTTCTCCACGTCCGTCAGACGCGGACAGTCCAGCAGCCGCACGCTGCGGCGCGTCAGCATGCAGGCAGCAAGAATGGGCAGAACCGCATTCTTGGCGCCGCCAATGCGGCAAACGCCGTCGATCGGGTACCCGCCTTCCGCGATCAGTTTCGGCATGAAACACCTCCGCGCATCGATTGGATGCGGCGGCGCCTGCCATGGACGGCCGTGCCGGCGGCCCGCATTCCACACACGATATTGTATGCACGGAAGGTGTCGAATGTTCCCGTTTTTTCAAGGAGCGCCTTCCGCCCGCCCGTCAGCGGGGGGACGGATGGGGGCGGCGCGTGTTGACGGCGCGTCCGGCGCGCTCCGGCGCGTTGCGGCGGCTCTCGACCCCGGCCGGCAGCGCCTGGCGCTGCGTGGTAAAGCGCGAGATGTTGAGCAGCACGCCCATGGCGGAGAGGAAGATCAGCAGCGAGGACCCGCCCGCGCTGATGAACGGCAGCGCCTGCCCGGTGGTCGGCATGACGCCGGTGACGACGCCGATGTTGACGAATACCTGCAGCGAGAACACGATCGTGATGCCGGCCGCAAGCAGACAGCCGAAGCGATCGCGGCAACGGAGCGCGATGCGCATGCCGCGGTAGATGATGAAACCATAGGCGCACAGCACCGCCACGGCGCCCACAAAGCCCAGCTCCTCGCCGAGGATGGAGAAGATGAAGTCACTCTCGCCGTACGTCATGTACAGCAGTTTTTGCCGGCTGTTGTTGAGGCCGAGACCGAACAGCCCGCCGCTGCCAAGCGCATAGTAGGACTGGATGAGCTGATAGCCGCTGCCCAGGCCGTCCATGCCGTCGTTCCACGGATCGGTGAACGTGGTCAGGCGCGCAAGGCGATACGGCTCGATCCACGCCAGCAGGAAGAACAGCGCGATGAGCACCACGCCGAGCAACAGTAGCTGCTTCACATCCGCGCCGCCGACAAACAACAGCGCGTAGCCCATGAGGCCGACGATAACGGCCATGGACATATTCGGCTGCAGCATGATGAGACCGCAGATTACGCCGACGATGAGCAGCATGGGCAGCATGCCCCGCTTGAAATCGCGCATGACGGCGTGCTTGCGGGACATGAAGGCGCACATGTACAGCATCATGCCGAACTTGGCGATCTCGGAAGGCTGGATACTCTGCCCCGCGATGTCCAGCCAGCGCCGGGCGCCGTTGGTCGTATCGCCGAAAAAGAGCACCGCCACGAGCAGGCCCACCGAAACCAGGAAGCCGATCACCTTATACTTTTCAAGGCGGCGGTAATCGAAGAAGGACAGCAGCAGCATGATGGGGTAGCCGATGAGCATGTAGACGGCCTGTTTGCGCAGGTAGTAATAGCCGTCGTAATTGGTCACGGCACGGTTTTGCGCCGAATAATAGCTGGCGGAGAACACCATCACAAGGCCGAAGGCGCACAGCAGCGTCACCGTCAGCAGGATGCCGTAGTCCATCCGATGCATTTTAATCCGCGCCTGTCGTTCCATCGCGCCTCCGGGCAAGCGGCAGGGTACATGGCCGCACATGGCCATACGCCAAACCATTTTATCGCATTATACTATGATATCTATGCAATCGCAAGCCGGGCGACCACCAGGCCGCCCGATTGTTTCAAAATGTTTACCTTTCCCCTGCGCCGCGGCGCTATTGCCGCGGGGCATAGCCGTTGACGATCTCCTTGAAGACGCGGCCCCGCTGCTCAAAGTTGTCGAACATACCCCAGCTGGCGCTGGCGGGGGAGAGGAGCACCACGTCGCCGGGAACGGCGAGCGCGCGCGCCATATCCACCGCTTCACGGAACGTGTCGGCCATGTGGCACAGGTCAAGCATGCCGCAGTCGGCGGCGGTATGCAGGAGCTGGTCGCGCGTCGCGCCGAGCAGCACGAGCGCGCGTACACGGCCACGAAGCGCCTCGAACAGCTCGTGGAAGTCCAGATGCTTGTCGTAGCCGCCCAGCAGCAGCACCGCCGGGCGCGTCATCGCCTCAATGGCGCGGATGGTGCTCGCCGGGTTGGTACCCTTGCTGTCGTTGATGTACGAAACGCCGTCGAGCTCCCGTACGAATTCGATGCGGTGCTCCACGCCGGGGAACGTGCGCAGCGTTTCGCGCACGGCGTCCGCCGGCACGCCCATGGCGAGCGCGAGCAGTGCGGAGAGCATCGCGTTTTCCAGATTGTGGCCGCCCGGAATGCGAATCTCGGCGGCGCGCATCAGGGGCGCGTCCACCCCGTCGCGGCGGTAGATGACCTCCCCGTCGCGCACGAACATGCCGGCCGGCACCTCCTCGCGGCGGGAGAAGTACAGGCATGTCGCCGGGGTGAGCGTATACATGGCGCGCACCTCCGGATCGTCATAATTGAGCACGGCAAAATCGTCTGCCGTCTGGTTGGCGAACACCTTGCACTTGGCGGCGATGTAGTTGTCCATCGTGCCGAAATGGTCGAGATGGTCGGGCGTGATGTTGCAGCAGGCGGCGGCGCGCGCATGGAAGCGCGAACACCCTTCGAGCTGGAGGGCCGCCGTCTCCGCGACGATCACATCGCCCGGCCGCGTTTCCTCGGCATGCTCGGTGATGGCCACGCCGATGTTGCCGAGCACGAACGTGTGAAATCCGCCCGCCTTGAACAGTTCGCCCGTAAGAGCGGTGCAGGTGGTCTTGCCGTTGGTGCCCGTGATGCAGACAAAGTCCGCCCGGGCATAGCGGTACCCGAGCTCGATTTCAGAGACGACCTCCACACCGGCCTCCTGCGCCTGTGCGATGAACGGCGTGCTCATGGGGATGATGGGACTCGGCACGAGCAGGTCCACCCCGGTCAGCAGGGATGAGGGTTCTTCCCCCAGGCGGTTTTCCACCGAATAGCCGGCAAGCGCCTCTTCGAGGCCGTCGATCTGCGCTTTTTGGTCGTTGATAATGACGCGGTAGCCGTTGCGGCACAGCAGCTTGGCGGCGCCGATGCCGCTTTTGGCCATGCCGACGATGAGCGCGGTTTTCCGCTGATCCATACGCGTTCCCCCTTATCGGAAGTGCGGGCCGTCGCCCGCAGGTTGTTCCAGAGGCCGCCCGCCTATCGCAGATAGGAGAGCAGGCAGATGGCGCAAAGCACGGTCGTTACGAGCGTGTACATCGTTACGATGCGCGATTCGGAGTAGCCGCACAGCTCGAAGTGGTGGTGCAGCGGCGCCATTTTGAAAATACGCTTGCCGTGCCGCAGCTTGTAAGAGCCCACCTGCAGGATGACCGATACGGCCGAGGCGACAAAGCAGATGCCCATGATGGGAAACAGCAGGATCGATCGGCTCGTAATGACCATCATGGAGATCGCCCCGCCGAGCGCGAGGGAGCCGGTGTCGCCCATGAACACGCGCGCGGGGAATGTATTGTAGCGGATAAAGCCGAGGCAGGCGCCCGTGACCGCAGCCGCAAACACTGCCATGCCCTCCAGGTTGACGCCATAGAGCGTTTGGCCGAGCAACGCGGCCTGCGAGGCGAGCAGTGCAAATACGACCGTCATGGCGAGCGAGTAGATCATCGTCACGCCGGAGGCGAGCCCGTCAAGCCCGTCGGTCAGGTTGACGGCGTTGGTCGTGGCGATCACGAGGATCATGACCAGGGGGATGTAGTACGCGCCGATATCCCAGCTGCCGCCGGATATGGGCAGGTACAGCGACGGGCCGATGTGCGGCGAACGGTAGGCCCAGAGCGCGACCAGCAGCGCGATGGCGAACTGCGCGATGATTTTCTGATAGGCGCGCAGGCCGAGGTTGCGCTTGAGGCGCACCTTGATAAAGTCGTCGAGAAAACCCACAAGCGCAAACGCAAACGTGACCAGCAGCGCCGGCAGCACGAATTCCGCGCTTTCAAGGCCGAATATCAGCGTGGCCGTGAGGATGCCGCCGAGCGTCATCAACCCGCCCATCGTCGGCGTGCCCTGCTTGGCCTTGTGCGAGTCCGGCCCTTCCTCCCGCTCCACCTGGCCGAACTTGAGACGGCTGAGCATGGGGATTACGATGGGGCCGAGCACCAGAACGACGGCAAACGCGACGAGCGCGCTCAGCAAATAGGTCTGCATCATGGATGGTTGTCCGCTTTCCGCCCCGAAGGGCGGCCTTTCTGCCCGGTCAAGGGCGGGATGTATGGGCCCCGGCGTCAATCCGGATTGGCGAGCAGCTCCCTTACGATCTCCTTGTCGTCAAAGTGATAGCGTGTGCCGTTGATCTCCTGGTAATTCTCGTGCCCCTTGCCGGCGATGAGGATGACGTCATCCGGTTCCGCCACGGAGATGGCGTAGGCGATGGCTGCGCGGCGGTTTTCGATCACGACATATTTGGCCCCGGAGCGCTTGACGCCTTCTTCGATGGTCTCGATAATCGACATCGGCTCCTCCGTGCGCGGGTTGTCGGACGTAACGACCGCCAGCTCGGAGTACCGGCCGGCGATTTCGCCCATGATCGGGCGCTTGGCCCGGTCGCGGTCGCCGCCGCAGCCGAACACGCAGATCACGCGCTTTTTGGCGAATTCCCGCACCGTCTTGAGTACGTTCTCGAGCGCATCCGGCGTGTGCGCATAATCCACAAAGATGGAATACGGCCGGTCGGAGCCGACGGCTTCAAGCCGCCCGGACACGCTGGTCATGGATTCCAGCCCCTCCTTGATCGCCGAGAGGCGGATGCCGATGGACTGCGCCATGCCCACGGCGCCCATCGCGTTGAACACGGAAAACAGGCCGGGAATGGGCAGGTTCATGCGCACGTCACCCGCCGGCGTATGCAGGTCGAACTGCACGCCGCGCGTGGTGATGTCGATGTCCGAGGCGGCGATGTCGGCGCGGTCGCGCACGCCGAACGTCAGGATCGGGATGGAAAGCCCGGCCATGATGCGGTCGGCATATGGGTCGTCCACGTTGACAACGGCGCGCTTGGCGTTCAGGAACAGCGTCTTCTTGGCCTGCAAATAGTTTTCAAACGTCTTGTGGTAATCCAGATGATCCTGCGTCAGATTCGTGAACAGCGCCACGTCGAACTTGATGCCGTGGACCCGGAACTGTTCGAGCGCGTGGGAGGAGACCTCCATGACCACGAGGTCGACGCGCGCGTCGGCCATCGTGCGCAGCAGGCGAAACAGATCGACCGATTCCGGCGTGGTGCGGTCGGTGTGCAGGCTCTCGCTGCCGATCATGTTGCGGATGGTACCGATGATACCCACCTTGCGGCCGGCCTGCTCGGCGATGGCCTTGACCATATAGGTCGTGGTCGTCTTGCCGTTGGTGCCGGTGACGCCCAGCATCTGCATCTCGCGCTGCGGATAGCCGTAAAACGCGGCCGACATCTCCGCCATGGATTTGCGCGCGTTTTTCACCACGACCTGCGGCACGGGCAGCGGCAGCTCGCGCTCAACCAGCAGGGCGACGGCGCCCTGCGCCACGGCGGCCTCCGCGAAGGAGTGCCCGTCGAACATCTGCCCCACGATGCAGCAGAACATGCTGCCGGGGGTGACGCGGCGCGAGTCGTATTCGATGGAACGAATATCGACGTTCTCGCCGGTATAGCGCAAGCCGGTGGACATGGCAAGCTCGGATAACAGCATGGACAAAGTTCCTCCCAATTTCCCTGAAGTTCCGTTGTTCCTTCTGCTTCGCCCGTGCGCCGCTATGGCGACGGGGTCGTCGTGGGCGTCGTATTCAGCGCCGGCGTGATCGTGCCGGAAGGCGTGGAGTCGAACTCCACATAGATCTCCGTACCGGGCGCCACCTCGGTCCCCTCCGGGATGGACTGCGTCATGATCTTCCCGAGGCAGGCGGTCTTATCGTACACGAGCACAAGGCCCAACTTGTCCAGCTTATCGAAGGCGTCCTGCCTCCGGTCGTTGATGAGGTTCGGCACCTTCACCAGATCCTTGACGGTCCCTTCGTCGCTGTACGTGGTCATCGTGGTATAGATCACCACGCGCGTGCCCTCCGGCACCTCGGTGCCGGCCTCCGGCACCTGCGCGATCACGGTCGCCTGCTCCTCGGAGGGGACGTAAATCGTCTCCGGGAAACCGCGCCGCGTCAGGATATAGGCTGCCTGCTTGGCGGTTTCGCCCACGACGTTCGGCACCTCTACCAGCTCGGTGTTCTCCTCCGTGTTCGGGCGGATGCTGTAGTACTGCACGAGGTTGGACAGCGCCCGCTGTACGAACGGGGCGGCCACCGTACTGCCGTAGACGACCGGTACGCATGGTTCGTCAACCGTAATGAGACAGATCAGCTGCGGGTCGTCCGCCGGCACAAAACCGATGAATGAGGCGATCAGCAGCGTGCTGGAGACCTTGCCGTTCTCATCATATTTCTGCGCCGTGCCGGTCTTGCCGCCCACGGTGTAGCCGGCGATCTGCGCGTTGCTGCCGCTGCCGTTATCCACGACCGACTGCAGGATCTGCCGCACCTTGGCCGAGGTATCGGAGCTGATGACGCGGCGCAGCTCCTTCGGTTCGTTCTGTTCAATGTAGGTGTTCGCGCTGGTCTCGCTGTCGGTCGAGGAGATCGACTTGACCACATACGGCTGCATCAGGATGCCGCCGTTGATGGCGGCCGACGCGGCTGTGAGGATCTGCAGCGGCGTGGTGGTGATGCTCTGCCCAAACCCGATACGCGCCAGATCCGTATCGCGCACATACTTGCGGTGGATGACCTCGCCGGTGTCCTCGCCGGGGATGCCGCTCTCGGTCGATGTGCCAAAGCCGAAGGCGTAGATATAGTCGTAAAACGTATCCACGCCCATCGCCAGCGCCATCTGCATGAACGCGCAGTTGCACGAGTTTTCGCATGCTTCCGTCAGCGTCTGATGCCCATGCTTGCTCCAGCAGTGGATCGTTTCGGTGCGGAAGGTCAGCGACCCGGAGCACTCAAACGTGCTGTCCATCGTGACGACGCCGGAATCGAGCGCGGCGGCCAGCGTGATGATCTTAAAGATCGAGCCCGGCTCGAACGTGTCGGTGACGGAGCGGTTGCGGGACATGGCCATGAGCGTCGTCACGTCGCTGCGATCCGGGCTGTTGAGGTCGAACGTCGGATTCGTGGCCGTAGCCAGGATCTCGCCGGTGGACGGGTCCATGACGATGCCCGTCACGGTCTTGGCGTTGTTGACCGACATGCACTCGGCCAGCGCCGTTTCCAGATAGCCCTGCACCGCCGTATCGACCGTGAGCGTCACGTCGTAGCCGTTCGTCGGCGCGATGTATTCCTCCTCGCCATAGGGCAACGGATTGCCATAGGCGTCCTTCGGCGTGACGAGGCGGCCGTTTTCCCCGGCCAGATATTTGTCGAGCGAGGCCTCAAGGCCCGTCTGCCCTTCGCCGTCTATTCCGGTGAACCCGATGAGCTGCGCAAACAGCTTGCCGTTGGAGTATTTGCGCGTCATGTCGGTCGAGAAGGTGATGATGCCGTTGTCAAAGTTCAGCGCGATGATCTCGTTCACCACGTCGCTGGAGACCTGGCGCTTGAGCACAAGCTGTTGCTTGTCGGTGCGGGACACCTTTTCGTACACCTCGTCATAGCTGAGGTCGAGGATGTCCGAAACGAGCAGCGACACGCGCACGCGCTCGGCTTCCTCCTCCGCTTCGTCGTCCTCGTCGATGACGCGCGGGTTGACCAGTACGCGGTACGAGTTGCCGCTCTGGGCAAGCACCGTGCCGTTGGTGTCGAGGATACGGCCGCGCTGCGCCTGAATGGCGCTTCTGCGGGTCTGCTGTGTGAGCGCCATGCTCTCATAGCGCGGACCGTCGATGATCTGCACCTGGAACAGGCGGAACACGAGCAGCAGAAACAGGACCGCTGCAAACCCCAACAGGATCAGCAGGCGTTTTTTCAGTTTTGGCGCAGGTACTGCCATCGCGGCTCCTTCCTGCGGGCGGTTCTTTGCGGCTGTGCGACGGCGCCGGCCTTACGGCTCGGCGGGTTCGTCGTCGCCGTCGTCCTCCGGCGCGTCCTCAGGAGAGGTTGCATTGCCGGTAGCGGGGATCGGACTGCCCGATTGCACGTATTGCGACTGAACCGGATAGCGCATGCCGCGGCTCTCGGCAAAAGCCTGCGCATCCTCCATCGTTACTGCACACTCGATATCGGCTTCCAGCGTGTTGATGCGCAGCCGGATCTCCTCGATTTCATCGTTGAGCGCGTTGATTCCCGCATAAGCGCGGGAGATGCGCTCGTAGCCGGACAGCACGAATACGAGCATGCCGGCAAAAATGAATGCGCAGACCATGATGCCGATGCGCGAACTGAGCTTCATCTCACTGCGTGGACGCAGCGAAATGGGCGTCGCTTTCATCGGCGCGGCGGCAAGCCGCTCTCCGGTTTCGGGATCGTATGCATATGCCTCACTGTCGCGTGTGGGCGCATACAGCCTGGTGGACGGGGCGTCGGCACGCCGCTCGTCGCGCTCAAAACGGATTTTCTCCATCAGGATCCCTCACTATCTCTATGCGGTCGAATGCGTGCGTTAGCACGCGGGTTTTCTTCGCCGTCCGCATGAGCGGGCAGCTTTTCGATGGCGCGCAGCTTGGCGCAGGCGGCGCGGCTGTTGGCCGCCGCTTCCTCTGCCGTGCAGGCAAGAGGCTTCTTCGTCAGCACGCGCGCGGTAGGGCGCCTGCCGCAGGTGCACACGGGCGCCTTCGGCGGGCAGATACAGGGGTTCTCGTAGGAACGGAACGCCTGCTTCACGATGCGATCCTCGAGCGAGTGGAACGTGAGGATCACAAGCCGCCCGCCGGGAGCGAGCAGGTCGTGCGCGCCGTCGATGGCGGCGCGCAGGCCCTCCAACTCGCCGTTGACGGCGATGCGGATGGCCTGGAAGGTCCGCCGTGCCGGATGCTGCGCTTCGCGGCGGCTTCTGGCGGGCATGGCCGCGCAGACAAGGGCGGCCAGTTCCGCGGTGGTCTCGATCGGCGCGCGCTCCCGCTGCTGGACGATGCGCGACGCGATGCGCGCGGCATAGCGTTCCTCTCCATATTCGCGCAGGATGCGGCACAGCTCCTCGAACGAGTCGCCGTTGACCACGTCGCGCGCGGTGAGCGGCGCCGTGCGATCCATGCGCATGTCGAGGGGAGCGTCCGCATGGTAGGAAAATCCGCGCTCCGGCGTATCGAGCTGATGGCTCGACACCCCCAGATCCAGCAGGATGCCGTCCGCGGCCGTGACGCCCAGGGGCGCAAGCAACGTCCGCATCTCAAAAAAATTGCCATGAACAGCGAGGAAGCGACCTTCGTATCTGCGCAGGCGCTCCTCCGATGCTGCCACGGCCTCCCGGTCCCGGTCGATCCCAATGAGCCGTCCGCCCGCCGGCAGACGCTCGAGGACCATCTCCGCATGCCCGCCGCCGCCCAGCGTCCCATCGACGAACACACCGCCCCTCTCGGGCGCGAGATATGACAAGACTTCCCGGCACATCACCGGGGTATGCGAAAAACTCATATGCCGAGCTGCTGCAGGTGCTGCAGCGCGTCGGAAAAGCCGGCTTCCGCCGCTTCGCTGTGGCGGCGCAGCTGCTCCGGGTCCCAGAACTCGATGCGGTTGCCTACGCCGATGAGGGTCGCCTCGCGCGTCAGGCCCGCGATCTCGCGCAGCGGGGCGGGGATGAGCACGCGGCCCTGCTTGTCCGTCTCGCAGGCGGCGGCCATCGCGTACAGCCTGCGCCGGACCGCCTGTCCAGCCACGTCCGTCACCGGCAGGGCGGCCAGCTTTTCAGAAAACAGCTCCCACTCCGACACGGACATGCCGAACAGGCAGGTGGTGCTGCCGTCCCCCAGCAGGCCGAGCGTGACGATGAGCAGATCGCCCACGTCGTCGCGCCACTTGGCGGGCACGAATACACGCCCCTTGGCGTCGAGCGTATGCGAAAACGAACCGATCAGCACCCGGCCGCGCCTCCTTCCTGCAACGGTACTGGCCCGGCGTTTTCCTCCCCAGGGCGGACGTGCCGCCCCGCGAGGAAGGAAACGCCGTCCTCTTGTGCTGTTAGTATACACCACTTTGCCCCATTTGTCACCACCTGAATGGTCAATTTACCCGATTTTTTTGAACAAATTATAAATTCGACCCGCTTCGCACCCGTTTCCCCTTCCGAGGGGAGGGGGGAGGGATACCAAAATGTACAATTTGTGGTATACTATGTTTTCGGAAAGACATATATCTTGGGGGTATTCATGGCGAAGGACTATACCGTATCCGATATCAAGGTGATGGAGGGGCTGGACGCGGTGCGCATGCGCCCGGGCATGTACATCGGCTCGACCGGACAACGCGGCCTGCACCACCTGCTCTGGGAGATTGTGGACAATTCCATCGACGAGGCGGCCAACGGTTATGCCTCCGAGGTGTGCGTCACGCTCAACCGCGACGGTTCCGTCACCGTGTCCGACAACGGGCGCGGCATTCCGGTCGGCATCCACGAGAAGCTGGGCGTATCCGGCGTGGAGGTCGTATTCACTCAGCTGCACGCCGGCGGCAAGTTCGGCAACGACAGCTACGGCTATTCGGGCGGTCTTCACGGGGTGGGCGCGTCGGTCGTGAACGCGCTTTCAGAGTGGCTGACGGTGGAAGTGTTTTACGAGAACCGGGCGTACAGGATGGAGTTTGAGAGCGTGGACGACGGCACGGGCCATATCGTCTCCGGCAGGCCGAAGTACCCGCTCACCGAGGTGGGGCGTACGCGCCGGCAGGGGACGGTGGTCACGTTCAAGCCGGATGCGCGCGTGTTTGAAACGACGGAGATGCATTTTGAGACCGTCTCCCGCCGCCTGCGCGAGCTGGCGTATCTCAATCGCGGCGTGCGCATGTCGCTCACCGACAACCGCAAGCGCACCGCCCCCGCCGAGGAGGGCGAGGCGGAACGGCCGCGCGCGGTCGAATACCGGTTCGACGGCGGCCTGTCGGATTTTGTGACCTATCTCAACGCGGACAAGACCGTGCTGTACGAGCCGCCCGTCCACATCCAGGGCACGAGCGGCGACATCGTGGTCGAGCTTGCCATGCAGCACAACGACGGCTATGCCGACAGCATCTTCTCGTATGTGAACAACATCCCCACCACCGAGGGCGGCACGCATGAGACGGGGTTCAAGGCGGCGTTGACCAAGGTGATGAACGACTTCTGCCGCCGCACGGGCGTGCTCAAGGAAAAGGACGCCTCCCTCACCGGCGAGGATTTCCGCGAGGGGATCACCGCCGTGCTGAGCCTCAAGATGCGCTCCATCCAGTTTGAGGGCCAGACCAAGACGCGCCTTGGCAACACGGAGGCGCGCCCGGCCGTGGAGGCCGTGGTGGGCGAGGCGCTCGCGCATTATCTGGAGGATCTCAAAAATGCGGCCGTCGGCGCCGCCATCGCGGAGAAGGCGGTCAAGTCCGCCAAGGTGCGCGAGGCGGCGCGCAAGGCAAAGGCCACCGCCCGCGAGAAGAACAAGCTCGAAAACGCGCCGCTGGTGGGCAAGCTGTCCAGCTGCACCGGGCGCAACGCGGCGATCAACGAGCTGTTCATCGTCGAGGGCGATTCGGCCGGCGGCAGCGCCAAGCAGGGGCGCGACCGGCGCTTCCAGGCCATCCTGCCGCTGTGGGGCAAGATGCTGAACGTGGAAAAGGCCCGGGCGGATAAGGTCTACGGCAACGACAAGCTTCAGCCGGTGATCACGGCTCTGGGGGCCGGGATCGGCGACGAGCTGGACCTGAACCGGCTGCGGTATCACAAGATCATCATCATGGCCGATGCCGATGTGGACGGCGCCCATATCCGCACCCTGCTGCTGACCTTCTTCTTCCGGTATATGCGGCCCCTCATCGAGGAGGGCTACGTCTACTCCGCCGTGCCGCCGCTCTATAAGCTGACCCGTGGCAAGACCTCCCGGGTGGCCTACTCCGACGAGGAACGGGACCGCATCTCCGCGGAGATGCGCGGCGGCAACCCCAATGTGACCATCAACATTAGCCGGTTTAAGGGTCTGGGCGAGATGGACGCCCACGAGCTGTGGGAGACCACCATGGATCCCACCACCCGTACCCTACGGCGCATCACGCTGGATGACGCGGTGAAGGCCGATGCCACGTTCACCGTCCTCATGGGCGAGAAGGTGGAGCCGCGCAAGGAATTTATCGAGCGCAAAGCACAGTACGCTGTGAATCTGGATTATTAAGGAGGGCTGGAATCTATGAGCAAAAAGCCCCAATACGACCCTGCGGAGATCCGCTTCCCCGACCAGCATATCGTGGAGTCCCCGCTGGTCCCGGAGATGGAGAAGTCCTATATCGAGTACGCCATGTCCGTTATCGTGGGCCGCGCCCTGCCTGACGTGCGGGACGGCCTGAAGCCCGTGCACCGGCGTATCCTCTACGCCATGTACGAGGATAACCTGACCAGCGACAAGCCCTTCAAGAAATCCGCCACCTGCGTGGGCGATGTGCTGGGCCGGTATCACCCTCACGGCGACGCCTCCGTGTACGACGCGCTGGTGCGTCTGGCGCAGGATTTCTCCATGCGCTATATGCTGGTGGACGGCCACGGCAACTTCGGCTCCGTGGATGGCGACCCCCCGGCCGCCTACCGTTACACCGAAGCCCGTCTCAGTAAGATCTCCAACGAGATGCTCCGCGACATCGAAAAGGACACGGTGGATTGGGACCCCAACTTCGATGAGAGCCGCAAGGAGCCCCGTGTGCTGCCCTGCCGGTTCCCCAATCTGCTGGTGAACGGCTCCAGCGGTATCGCCGTGGGCATGGCCACCAACATCCCGCCCCACAACCTGCGGGAGGTCATCGGCGCGTGCATCTGCGTGCTGGATAACCCAGACGCCACCCTCAGCGACCTGATGGAGCACGTCAAGGGCCCCGACTTCCCTACCCGCGGCATCATCATGGGCCGCAGCGGTATCCGCGCCGCCTACGCCACGGGCCGGGGCAGGCTCATGGTCCGTGCCCGGCATGAGTTTGAGGAGTTCAACAACGGCCGCACCCGTATCATCATCACGGAGCTGCCCTATCAGGTGAACAAGCGGATGCTCATCAAGGCCATCGCCGATCAGGTGGAGGACAAGCGCCTGGAGGGTATCTCCGACATCCGGGACGAGTCCGACCGCAACGGTATGCGAATGGTCATCGAGCTCAAGCGCGATGCCAATCCCCAGGTAGTGCTGAACCGCCTGTTCGCCCAGACCCAGCTGCAGACCACCTTTGCCATCAATATGCTGGCGCTTGTGGAAAACCAGCGGCAGCCGAAAATACTGTCCCTGCGGCACATCATCGACGAGTACCTGAAGTTCCAGGAGGAGATCATCGTCCGCCGGACCCGCTTCGACCTGAAAAAGGCACAGGAGCGCGCCCACCTGCTGGAGGGCCTGCTGATCGCCCAGGACAACATCGACGAGGTCATCAAGATCATCCGCAGCAGCTACGACAACGCCAAGGAGAACCTGATGCAGCGCTTCGGGTTGGACGACGTGCAGGCCCAGGCCATTCTGGATATGCGCCTGAAGGCGCTGCAGGGTCTTGACCGGGAAAAGCTCCAGACCGAGTACAAGGAGCTGGAGGAGAAGATCGCCTACTTCCTGCGTATCCTCAGCGACGAGGGACTGGTGAAGTCCATCCTCAAGGAGGAGCTGACCGCCATTGCCGACAAGTTCGGCGACGACCGCAAGACCGAGATCCAGGACGTGGAGGACGAGCTGGACATCGAGGACCTGATCGAGGAGGAGCAGTGCGTCTTCACCCTGACGGAGAACGGCTACATCAAGCGCACGCCGGTCAGCGAATACGCCGCTCAGAGTAAGGGCGGCATGGGCAAGAAGGGCATCACCACCCGTGAGGAGGACACGGTGGTGGACGTGTTCACCGCGTCTACCCACGACTATATTCTGTTCTTTACCGACACCGGCAAGGTCTACCGCAAGAAGGGCTATCAGATCCCCGAGAGCGGCAAGGCCGCCAAGGGCGTGAACATCGTCAACATCATTCAGGTGGAGACGGGCGAGCGTGTGCAGGCTATGCTCCACTTCCGGGAGACGGGCGACGAGGAGCTGTACCTGTTCATGACCACCCGGAACGGCACGGTGAAGCGTCTGGAGGTCAGTGCCCTGAAGAACCTGCGGAACAACGGCATCCGCGCCCTGACGCTGGACGAGGGCGATGAGCTGATCTCCGTGACGGAGACGCGGGGGCATGACCGTATGCTTATCGCCACCCACGACGGACAGGCGGTGTGCTTCGACGAGACGGATGTGCGCGCCATGGGACGTACCGCCGTGGGCGTCCGGGGCATTCGCCTGCGGGAGGGCGATTATGTTATCGGGGCTGCCCGCGCCGACGCGGACAAGACCGTGCTGTCCATCACCGAGAACGGCTACGGCAAGCGGACGCCTATTGAGGAGTACCGCATTACCAACCGCGGCGGCATGGGTATCCGCAACTATATGGTCACGGACAAGACCGGCCCGGTGGTGGGCATGAAGGTGGTGGACGGTACCGAGGACCTGCTGCTGGTAACGGCGGCGGGCATCCTGATCCGCACACCTGTGGAAAATATCCGCGTGGCGGGACGTGCCACCCAGGGCGTCATCGTCATGCGCTTCAAGGAGGAGGGCGACCGGGTCATCTCGCTGGCACTGGCCGATCCCGAGGAGAAGGAGCAGCCAGCGCCGGAGGAGGCCCCGCTGTGAACGGCTCCGGGCTGGACATCATCGCGCGGATAGAGACGCCCTTTGCGGAGAAGTTCGGCGTGCCGCGGCAGAGCGGCATTGCCGACTGCCCCGGACGCATCGTGTTCGAAAAGCCCTTCCGGGACGTGGACGCGGTGCGGGGCCTGGAGGGCTTTTCACACATCTGGCTCATCTGGCAGTTTGACCGGGCGCTGCGGCAGGGCTGGTCGCCCACCGTGCGGCCGCCCCGGCTGGGCGGCAACGAGCGCGTGGGCGTGTTCGCCACCCGTTCGCCCTTCCGGCCTAACAGCCTGGGGCTCTCCGCTGTGGAGCTGGAGCGTGTGGCCTTGGACGAGCCGGATTCTCCGGTGCTGTATGTCCGCGGCGCGGATATGGTCAGCGGAACGCCCATCGTAGACATCAAACCCTATCTGGCCTACGCGGACAGCTATCCCGACGCCGCCGGCGGCTTTACCGGCGGCGATGCCGGCGCGGTGCTGACGGTGGACTTTCCCCCGGAGCTGCTGGCGCAATTTGACAGCGGACAGCGCCATGGGCTGCTGAGCGCCCTGGCCGCCGACCCGCGGCCCCGGTATCAGGACGACCCCGACCGCGTGTACGGCATGGCTTACGCAGGAAAGAACGTGCGCTTTACCGTGCAGGACGGAACGGTGCGGGTCGTTGGGGTGGAGTGAAGGAAGGATATATGAGAACCGTTACGATCTACACCGACGGAGCCTGCTCCGGCAATCCCGGCCCGGGCGGCTGGGGGGCGATACTCAGCTATAAGGGTGCGGAGAAGGCACTCTCCGGCGGCGCGGCCCAGACCACCAACAACCGCATGGAGCTGACCGCCGTCATCGAGGCGCTGCGGCTTTTGAAGGAGCCGTGCGTGGTGGAGCTGTACAGCGACAGCAAGTACGTCATCGACGCGCTGGAAAAGGGCTGGGCCAGAAGCTGGCAGCAGCGGGGCTGGGTGAAGAGCGACAAAAAGCCGGCGCTGAACCCGGACCTGTGGGAGCAGCTGCTGGCGCTGACCGATATCCACGAGGTGCGCTGCCACTGGGTGAAGGGCCACGCGGAGAACGAAAAAAACAACCGCTGTGACCAGATGGCTGTGGCCGAGAGCAGAAAGTTTCAGTGAAATGCGCTGTCTGCTGTGGAAAAAACGCGGCGTAAAAGGCAGAATTCACAAATTGTTCATGGTCGCTTCAAGATTCGGCCAAAATTAGAGGGTATTATAACATCATCCAAAGGAACAACACTTCCTGATGTGATTTTCTCTCTCTCCTAACAAACACACAGAAAACTCCCTCTGCCGCTGGCGGAGGGAGTTTTCTGTTGGAAAAAAATTCCGGTGCCGAAGCACCGGAATTTTTTTGCGGTCAGATTTACCGGGTCAGGAAGAACATCAGGGCGAAGAGGATCGTGATGACCCAGGTGCCAGCATTGATCTCCTTGATCTTGCCGGTGAAGATCTTCACGAAAACGTAGGAGATCAGGCCGAAGGCAATACCGTAGGAAATGTTTTAGGTCAGGGGCATGAAGGCCACGGTGACAAAGCCGGTGACGGCGGCGGCGGGATCGTCCCAGTTGATGTTGCGGACGTTGGACATCATCAGAACGCCCACATAGATCAGGGCCGCGGCGCAGGCATAGGTGGGGATCAGCTGAGCCACCGGGGACAGGAACATGGCGATGAAGAACATCACGGCCGTGGCCATGGAGGCCAGACCCGTGCGGCCGCCCTCGGCCACGCCGGCGGAGGACTCCACGAAGGTGGTGACGGTGGAGGTGCCGCAGACGGCGCCGGCACAGGTAGCGCAGGCATCGGCCAGCATAGCACGGTCCATGTTGGGGACGTTGCCGTCCTTATCCAGCATGTTGCCGGCAGAGCAGGCGCCGTACAGGGTGCCCAGGGTGTCGAACATATCCACCATGCAGAAGGCCAGCATCGTGGTCAGCAGCATCACCACAAAAGCGCCGGTGCCGTTGGCGGCAATGAAGGCAGAGAAGTCAAAGCCGGACTTGAACACCGCGGCGAAGGCCTGGGTGCCGAAATCGCGGAAAGCGCCGAAGAAGTCGGAGGTCAGGTTGGGAGCCACGGCGGAGGCATAGAAGCCGGGAACGGTGATCAGGCCGATGGCATAGTACAGCAGGGCAGCGCCCAGAATACCCCACAGCACCGCGCCGCGGACCTTCTTCTTGCTCATGGCGCCGATGGCGAACACGGCGATCAGGGTGATGAGCATGGGGAAGATGGTGGCCCAGGTCTGCTCACCGGTGAACACGTTGAAGGAGTGCAGATTCACGCAGGTGGAGGCGTCGTTGACCACGATGCCGGCGTTCTGCAGGCCGATGAAGGCGATGAACAGGCCGATACCGGCGGAGATGGCCACCTTGACCTCGTGGGGAATGGATTTGGGGAATTTCTGTTATACTGAGCTTGTAACGAGTGTATATTGTTACAGAGAGAATAAGAGAAAAAGGAGAACAAATTATGCTTTTGGAAATTATCGGAGCGATTTTGTCCATGGTGGGTTCCTGGATGATCTTCAAGAAGATGGGCCGCCAGGGCTGGGAGGGCATCGTCCCCATCTACAACACCTATGTGCTGTGTCAGGAGCTGTACGGCAACGGCTGGAAGTTCCTGCTGCTGCTGATCCCCTTCTACAACATCTATTTCGCCATCAAGATGATGGTGGACCTGGCCAAGGCCTTCAACCAGGGTGTGGGCTTTGCCATCGGTCTGCTGCTGCTGCCCTTCGTGTTCAACCTGATTCTGGCCTTTGGCGGGGCTCAGTATATGGACGGCAGCTTTGCCAATACCCAGCCTGACATGGTGGAGGACGTGGTCAACAAGGCCAGGGATGCCGTGTCCGGCGACCAGAACGACCGGTAAATATCAAAAAGCTCCGGCCCGACCGGAGCTTTTTGACGCTTGATCGCATAAAAAGGGGAGAGACTTGCAGCCTCTCCCCTTTTTATGCGATTCCTTACTTCCCGAAGTACCGGTTCAGCAGACCCTCAAAGGCCTTGCCGTGTCTCGCCTCGTCCCGG
>OHXQ01000053.1_pt1 | contig 22665 bp, 15 predicted proteins | sample 1580041 | NCBI WGS metagenome assembly OHXQ01 (sample SAMEA3882543, study PRJEB24775) | human gut metagenome | biome: human-associated habitat; feature: intestine environment; material: feces | place: Netherlands | collected 2009/2010 | reverse complement strand
AGAATAATGAATAAAGAATAATGTTGGTGCGCCGCCCGCGGCGGCGCGAATAAAATAGGCGGACAGCTCCGGTTAGGATATTGGTTTACCGGAGAAATAGCCCTAATTGAAATGTGACGCCGCGGGCGTCACTCAACCATTATTCTCTATTCTTTATTCATTCTTAATTACAACCAAAGGAGTTCTGCTATGACTACGCATGAAATTCTGTTAGCGGCGCAGGCGGCAAAGCTGCCGCTGGCGCTGGCGGATACCGATACCAAAAACGCTGCGCTGGAAGCCATGGCAGTTGCCCTGGTGGAAAACAGCGATGCAATTCTGGCCGCTAACAAGCAGGATCTGGCCGCCGCACGCGGGCGCATCAGCGATGTAATGCTGGACCGTCTTGCCCTGACCCCTGCCCGGCTGGCCGCCATAGCCAAGGGCATGCGTGAGGTTGCCGCCCTGCCGGACCCGGTGGGTGCCGTACTACGCAAAATTGTGCGGCCGAACGGGCTGCTGATTGAAAAAACCTCGGTGCCCATGGGCGTGATCGCCATCATCTACGAGAGCCGCCCCAACGTGACCAGCGATGCCGCCGCCCTTGCCATCAAGAGCGGCAATGCCTGCATCCTGCGGTGCGGCAGGGAGGCATGGCGCAGTGCCAACGCCATTGTAACGGCTCTGCGGGAGGGCCTGCGGGCAAACGGCCTGCCCGAAACAGTGGTCTGCCTGATCGAGGACACCACCCACGCCTCGGCCAACGCCCTGATGACCGCCGTGGGCTATGTGGACCTGCTGATCCCCCGCGGCGGCAAGGGGCTCATCCGCGCGTGCGTGGAAAATGCAAGCGTTCCCTGCATCGAGACCGGCACGGGCATCTGCCATGTGTACGTCGACAGGGACGCTGACCTCAACATGGCGGTAAAGATCATCGAAAACGCCAAGACGAGCCGCCCGTCCGTCTGCAACGCGGAGGAGGTCTGCCTTGTCCACCGCGACATTGCAAAGGAATTTCTCCCCAAGCTCAAGGCCGCGCTTGTCGACAAGCGTAGGGAAGCGGGCCTTGTCCCCGTCGAGCTGCGGCTCGACGAAGCCGCGGCGGAGATCATTCCCGGCACGGCGGCAACGGAGCTCGACTTCGACACGGAATTTCTCGATTACATCCTTGCAGTCAAGGTCGTCTCCGACGCGGACGAGGCCATCCGGCACATCGCCGCGCACTCCACGCATCACTCCGACGCCATCGTCACCGAAAACGCGCAGACGGCTGAACGCTTCACCCGTCTGGTCGACAGCGCGGCAGTCTACGTCAACGCGTCGACGCGCTTTACCGACGGCGGCGAGTTCGGCCTCGGCTGCGAGATGGGCATTTCCACGCAGAAGCTCCACGCCCGGGGCCCGATGGGCCTGCGTGAGCTGACCACCTACAAATATATCGTCACGGGCGACGGACAGACCCGGTAAGGAGGCGCTTTTATGGCAGAATACAAGATGGGCTTCATCGGCACCGGCAACATGGGCAGCGCCCTGGCCCGGGCCGCGGCAAAGAGCAGCGAGCGCATGCTGCTCGCCAACCGGACGCCGGAAAAGGCGGAGGCGCTGGCCGCCGTCGGCGCGTCCTCCGCGCTCACAACGATCTTCATCTGCGTGGCCATCGGCGGCGGCATCGGTCAGTCGCGGCTCTGTATGCTCCTGCTGGAAAAAGCGCACATCGGCGAGGTGCAGTCCTCCGTGTGGGATGCGCAGACCATCGCCGCCTGCACGCACGCCGGCGTCACGCTGCTCTAAGGACGGAGGGCGGGCGTTCCGTTCTTTCTTTTCTTTCGGAAAAAGAAAAGAAAGAACCAAAGAAAAGAAACCTTAACGGATAAGTAAAACAGGAGCGGGCAAACACGCCCGCTCCCTTTTTATTCGTTGACTTTCTTTTGGTCCTTTTCTTTCCAGAAAGAAAAGGACGGAGAAAAAGACGAAACCGCCCCTGAAAATAGGCGCCGCTTCCTGTCAAAGCGCGTAGCATGCCCGAACGCTGCCCGCCTTTGCGTGCGCGGTGCAACTGCGCGCCGATTTTGGGGCAGGCTATGGGCATGGTGCGTTTCTGCGATGCGGCCGTCAAGGCCGGAACCTATCAAACCCCCTATCGCCGCGTGCTGGCGCTGTTCTTTCCGCGCTGCGCGCCGCCGCGCCGGACGGTGCTGGCGGGCGTCACGCTGCAGCTGGCGCGGGGCGCAGCGCTTGCGGTATTGGGCGATGCGGAAGCGCTGCTCCGTCTGGCCGCCGGGGAGGTGACCTGCGCGGCCGGCACGGCGGAGCTGCGCGGACATACCGCGCGCGCCGACGGCGACGGCGACACATTGCTGCCGTTCCTGTCCGGGCGGACAAATGCGCGCCTGTTTGCGCGGCTGGGGGGCCTGCGCGGGTCGGAAGTCGCCGCACGGGTACGCGAAGCACAGGCCGTCTATGAAGAGATTGCCGCGTTGCAACCGTCGCCGCAAACGGCGCGGCGTGGGGCGGAGCGGTTTGACGCGGCGGTGGCCGGGTATTCGCCGCCGGCGCGCGCGGCGCTCGCGCTGGCCATCGCGCTTTCGCAGGAACCGGATACGCTGCTGCTGGACGGTTGTCTCACACGGTTCGCCCCGCCGGCGCTCGCCGCGGTTTGCGCACGCATTGTCGCCCGCCGGGCGGGCGGCATGTGTCTGCTGGTCCACGAGTCGCAGGAAATCGCCCAACTGCTGTGTCCGCGTGCCATCTGGATTGAACACGGCGCCGTGCAGGGCATAGGCCCGCTCGCCCGTATCGCGGCGATGCGGCGCGCCGCCCGCTGCTCCCGTCCGGTCATGATCTGTACGCTTGCGGTACGCGCCAGTGCACGCCCCCTTGCCCGACGCGGCGCACGGAAGCCTGACGGCACGCCGCCGGACGCTGCCAAATGAATGTAAGGCCGCCTAAAAAATCATCTGGACCCCCGCAATTCGCCTGTTTTTTGAAAAGCGCACCGCTTTTTGCAGGTATTCCTGCAATTCTGCCCTGCCGTTCCTGCAAAATATATGAAAAATTCTCCTCTTTTCGATTGACACGGGTCCTGCAAAATGCTAAAGTAAAACCATCGGAAACATCGTTCGGACGCATCGTCATCCATCACCCGTCGAGAACTACAGATTCTGGAGGATTTTTATGGAGAAACTGGTCATTGCATTGGGCGGCAACGCATTGCAGGAGGGCAAGGGCCCGGCGACGGCAGAAGCGCAGCTTGCGGTCGTGGAAAAGACAGCGGAATACATTGCGGACATCATCGAGGGCGGGTATCAGGTCGTCATCGCGCATGGCAACGGGCCGCAGGTAGGCCGCATCGTGCTGCAGAACGAGCATTCGGTGGACATTACGCCCGCCATGCCGTTTGACGTGTGCGGCGCCATGAGCCAGGGCATGATCGGCTATCACATCCAGCAGGGCCTGTCCAAGGCATTGCGCCGGCGCGGCATCGACACGCCCGTTGCCACCATCGTCACACAGGTCGTCGTCGATCGGGACGATCCGGCGTTTCAAAGCCCCTCCAAGCCGATCGGCCCGTTTTATTCCGAGGCCGACGCCAAGCGGCTGCAGGCGGAAAAGGGCTATTCCGTCAGGGAGGATGCCGGCCGTGGCTGGCGGCGCGTGGTGGCGTCGCCGCAGCCGGTCGCCATCGTGGAACTGCCCGTTGTGGAGGCCATGATCGAAAAGGGCTTCGTCGTCATCACCGTGGGCGGCGGCGGTATCCCCGTCGTGCGCGACGCGCAGGGCAACCTCGCGGGGACGGCAGCCGTCATCGACAAGGATCTTGCCTCCGAGCGCCTTTCCGAGGATATCGACGCCGACGCGCTGCTCATCCTCACGGCGGTCGAACAGGTCTGCCTGAATTACGGCAAGCCCAACGAACAGCGGCTCTCGCGCATCACGGTAGCCGACTGCCAGCGTTACATCGACGAAAAGCATTTTGCTCCCGGATCGATGCTGCCCAAGATCCAGGCCGCCATGCGCTTCGCATCGTCCAAGCCCGGCCGCCGTGCGATCATCACTTCGCTCGACAAAGCGGTGGACGCGCTCGCCGGCAAGGCGGGCACGGTCATCGTCCTGTAAATCGCCCCCCCTGCGTCCCGCCGCTTCCCCCGGCGGGACGGAAAAAGCCCCGCTTCCGGCGCGGGGCTTTTCCATTTTGGCCGTCGGTTCGCGGCGCGCCCGTACGGGCCGTTGCGCCTCCGGCCCGCGTCCCGCCCGTCCGTTTTCGAAAGAGCGGAACCGCCGGACAAAAAACCGGCCCGACGGGGGCCGCCGCCTCCGTCGGGCCGGAAAGACTTGTCCGGGGTCCGCTCAGAACACGGGCAGGACGGCGCCGGAATACGTGTTGGTGATGAATTCGCGCACCTCGTCGCTCTGCAGCGCGGCAACGAGCTTCTGGATGCGCTCATCGTTCTCGTTGCCCTCCTTGACGGCGACGATGTTCGCATAGGTCTGCGCGGCGTCGCTGTTCGGGTCTTCGGTGACCAGCGCGTCGGTCGACGCGTTCAGGCCGGCCTGCAGCGCATAGTTGCCGTTGATGACGGCCAGGTCCACATCGGGCAGCGAGATGGTGAGCTGCGCCGCTTCCATTTCAACGATGTTCAGATTCTTCGGGTTCTCCGCGATATCGAGCACGGTCGCGGCAAAGCCGGCGTCCTCCTTGAGCTTGATCAGGCCCTGCGCCTCCAGCAGCATCAGCGCGCGCGCCTCGTTCGTGCCGTCGTTGGGGACGGAGATGGTTGCGCCGTCGGCCAGCGCGTCGATGGACGCGGTCCTGCCGGCGTAGATGCCGAACGGCTCATAGTGGATAGCGGCGACGGAGACCAGGTGCGTATTGTGGCCTACGTTGAAGTCATCCATGTACGGCTTATGCTGGAAGTAATTGGCGTCGAGATCGCCGCTCTCCAGGCTTGTGTTGGGGATCACGTAATCGGCAAACTCGACGATTTCGAGTTCGATGCCCTCTTCGGCCAGGATCTCCTTGGCCACTTCGAGGATCTCGGCGTGCGGCGTGGCGCTGGCGCCGACTTTCAGGGTCTTGGGCTGCGAGGCGCACGCGGCAAACGGCAACGCGAGCACGAGGCAGAGCGCGATGGCGATGAGTCTTTTCATAACTGTTTTCCTCCGTTTTTCTATTGTTTCTGTATCGTTTGGGCCGGCGCACCGGCCGGGGTCTGAAAAGCGTATCTGTCCCGCCGTCCTCCGGTTCAGCGAATGCGCTTGTCCGTGCGACGCATCACGCGCTCGCCGATGAACTGGAACGCCTGCACCACGAGGATCAGGATGACGACCATGACGAGCATCACATCCGTCTCGCCCCGGTAATATCCGTAGTTGATGGCGATGGCGCCCAGGCCGCCGCCGCCGCAGATGCCGGCCATGGCGGAGTAGCCCAGGAGCGTCGTCGTAGCGATGGCCGCGCCGTTGATGAGCGACGGCAGCGCCTCCGGCAGCAGCACGTGCCACACCACCTGCAGCGGGGACGCGCCCATGGACAGGGACGCTTCGATCACGCCCCGGTCCACCTCCTTGAGCGAACCCTCCACCATGCGCGCGATAAACGGCGCCGCCGCGATGGTCAGCGGCACGATGGTGGCGGTCGGCCCGATGGTGGTGCCGGTAACGAACCGCGTCACGGGGATGACCGTGAACAGCAGGATCAGGAACGGCACCGACCGCAGCGCATTGACGATCGTGCCCAGCACGCGGTTGACCGGCGCGCACGGCCGCACGCCGTCCGCATCCGTCACCACGAGGATGACGCCGAGGGGCAGCCCCAGCACGTAGGACAGCGCCGCCGCCATGAGCGTCATGTACAGCGTTTCCAGCAGGCCCTCGCCCATGAGCAGGAACATTTCTTCGTTAAACATGTCAATGCACCTCCTCGTAACCGATCCGCTCGCTGTCCAGGTAGGCGAGCATGTGGGCCGTGGCGCTCTCATCCTCCGGGAACTGCAACAGCATCTGCCCGTAGATGCGGCCGTCGATGATCTTGGTGTCCGCAAAGGCGATGTTCACCGGCGTGCCGCAGCGAAGGATCATATCCGCCACAACCGGCCGGTCGGCGCTGCTGCCGTCGAACACGATGCGGTAGAGCGGCCCGCCCATGCGGAACGGCTCCGTATGCCCGCCCTGTGGGAACAGCAGCCGCCGCGCCGCATCGGTCTTCGGCCGCCGGAACACCTCCTCCACCGCGCCGATCTCGCTGATGCGGCTCTCGCTGATGATGGCCACACGGTTGCAGATCTGCTCGACCACGCGCATCTCGTGCGTGATGACGAGCACCGTCACCCCCAGCGTGCGGTTGAGCTCCTTGATCAGCGCGAGGATCGACTGCGTCGTGGTCGGGTCGAGCGCGCTGGTCGCCTCGTCGCACAGCAGCACCTTCGGGTTGGTTGCCAGCGCGCGCGCGATGGCCACGCGCTGCTTCTGCCCGCCGGAGAGCTGCGCCGGGTAGGCGTCCGCGCGGTCGGCCAGCCCCACGATCTCCAGCAGTTCGGCCGCCCGGCGCTTCGCCTCGCGCCGCGGCGTGCCGGCAAGCAGCAGCGGGAAGCAGATGTTCTGCTCCGCCGTGCGCTGCATGAGCAGGTTGAAGCTCTGGAAAATCATCCCGATGGAACGGCGCGCCTGCCGCAACTGCACCTCGGCGAGCGACGTCATGTCCGCCCCGTCCACGACAACGCTGCCGGCCGTCGGCCTTTCGAGCAGGTTGATGCAGCGCACCAGCGTGCTCTTGCCCGCGCCGGACAGGCCGATGATGCCGAAGACCTCGCCCCGCCGCACGGAAAGGTTGATATCCGACAGCGCCGTGACCGCGCCCTCGCCCGAGCCGAACGTTTTGCTCAGCCCCGTGATCTCAATAATCGTATCCGTTTCCATGCCGCTTCCTGTTAACCTCCCGTCCCGGTTTCGGCCCGTCGCGCGCCGCCGCCCACCTGTACGCAGGCCCCTGCCGGCTGCGCCTGCCGTTTGTCGCGCTCCATATGCGCCAGCAAAAGAAAACGCCCCCGATGAACCCTTCATCAAGGACGATACAGTTGCGCTGTTCGTGGTGCCACCCTGTTTCGCGCCCGTCTCGCGGCGGACGCCTCGTGGAGTACGGCCGCACGGCCAATGCCGGCGATACCCCTGCGCTGTCACGGGCGCGCCCGTCGCAGCCTATGCCGGTCGCCCGGCGGTCGGTGCGCGGCTCCGGAGCCATGTTCGATCGCTACCCGCCCGCCCCGTCCCACCAAACCGGGGCTCTCTTTGCGGCGGAAAAACGCCTACTCTTTCCTTCCCTGCCTTTTTGATCGCTATTCGATTGGGTTAGAGTATAGCCCATTTTCCCCCGTTTGTCAACAGGGTTGCCGCGCTCGGTCCGTCGCGCGCCCGGTCTCCCCGCCGGACGCTGTCCGGGGGACATGATCGCGGCCCCGGCCCGCCTCCGGCAGCCCCGGCCGCCTCGCTGCCTGCGTCGCCGTCCCGCCGCTGTTTCCGCCCCGCTCCTTGCCCGGGCGCGAAACGGCGGGCGCAGCCCGTGGGGGCGGCGCAGGGCCGGCGACGCAACGGCCCCCGGCACCTGCCGGGGGCCTGCGCAGGTGCAGCCGCTAACCGATCACGGCTTGCGGATGCGGTTGAGCTGTTCGTTGAGGGACAGGAGCTGCTCCTTGGTGAGCTTGATGCCGGCCATGCCGAGCATCCCGGTCAGGCGCAGCACGGTAAACCCGCCCATCATGCGCATCATGCCCTTGTTGAGCTGGAAGCCGGCGAACTCCTGCCTGCCCTCGCCCATTTTGGCCAGGAGCTGCTCAAACAGGGCCTTGCCCTCCGGCGCGGCGAGGATGGCGCCGACCTTGTCGTTGAGCGAGAAGTATCCCTCCGGGGCGGTAACGTCGAACCAGTTGAGCACGGCGCCGGCCTCGCGCAGGCGGTACTTCTCGTTGAATTTGGCGACCTTGCGGATCTCGCCCTCGTCGCGGCAGCGCCCGGCGACGGCGGTCAGGCGGGTGCGGCCGACGTTGGGCACGTCGAAGCGGAAGAACAGATCGCCCTGCTGACGGGCAAACGGCTTGCCGTTGACCAGCAGCTCCACCTCGGGCTGGTTTGAATAGACGGTCACGCGCGTGACGTCCTCCACGCGATCCACATATCGCTTGCCGCACAGATGGACGAACGGCTCGTCGCTCAGCCAGGCCTTGTACGCATAGAACGCATCCTTCTTGTATGCGCGGTCGAACGTGACAAGGCCCTTGTGGTTCTGCCCGTTCTCGCCGCCCTCGTTCCGCGCGTCGGCGCCGAAGTCGAACATGTTCCACACATGCGTGGCCCAGAGGTACGGGCGCTCGCGGATCTGGCGGATCAGTTCCTCGTGATAATGCGCCTGGTATTCCTCGGTATAATCGCCCTGCTGCGGGTCGGAGGTATGCCAGTTGAGCGCCTCGCAGCCGTATTCGCTGATGCCGACGGCCAGTGCGGGCCGCTGCGCGTGGAAGTTGTCAAACCACGGGCCGTTCATGTCCGTATCGCCGCCGTACCAGCCGAAGTAATGGTTGTAGGACACCACGTCCGGGATGTCGAGATACGGGGCGTGGATGTCGCACATCGACACCACGGCGACGGTCGTTTTGCGCGTCGGGTCCAGACCGTGGCACAGCTCGTTGAGCTGGCGGTGGTTCTCCAGCAGATCGGGATCGTTCTCGCCGTTCATGGTGATCTCGTTGGACAGGCCCCACACGACGATGGACGGGTGGTTGTAGTTCTGCACGACCAGTTCGCGCATCTGCGAGAGCGTGTTCTCCCGGCCGGCGGGCATGTGCTTGGAGATGTAAGGGATTTCCGCCCAGACGACCAGGCCCCGCTCGTCGCACAGGTCGTAGAAGGTCTGGCTGTGCTGGTAGTGGGCAAGGCGCACCGTCGTCGCGCCGAGCTCGCAGATGAGGTCGATATCGCGGCGGTGGTGCTCGAAAAGCAGCGCGTTGCCCAGGCCCTTCCAGTCCTGATGGCGGGACACGCCGCGCAGCGGATACGCCTCGCCGTTGAGCAGGAAGCCCCGCTCCGGGTCGATCTCAAACGTGCGGCAGCCGAAACGGGCGCTCACGCAGTCGAGCTCGGCTTCCCCGTCGAGCAGCGCCACGCGGGCGGTGTACAGGTACGGGTCCCTGCGGCCATGCCAGCGATGCACGCCCGCGATGCGCAGCGCAACCTCGCGCTGCTCCACGGGGACGACCCGTTCGGCGACGGCGTCGCCCGTGGCGTCGAGCAGGGTGTAGCGCAGCGTCTGGCCGGGCCTTGCGTCCGTGAGCCACACGCGCACCTCCACCTGCGCGTCGTCTCCCGCGAGCGCGGGCGTGACGGCGATGCCGGGGCTGCCGAAGTAATCGAGGTCGAAGTGCGACGCCGGCACGCCGATGAGGCTGACCGCGCGGTACAGGCCGCCGTAGAACGTGAAGTCCGCCATCTGCGGATAGACGCGCTCGTTCACGCCGTTGTCCACGTCCACGGTGAGCACGTTCTCCTCGGCGAGCGCATTTGTCAGCTCCACGCGCCAGGTGGAGTACCCGCCGTCGTGGTGGGCCAGCGGCCGGCCGTTGAGCGTCACGTCCGCGGAGGCGTTGGCCCCCTGCAATTCGAGGTACACCCGCTCGCCCGCCGGCAGCTCGCCGCGCGCGATGCGGCGCTCATAGCGGCACGTGCCGCGGTAATAGTCGTTGCCGCCGTCCTGCCCGTCCAGGGCGTTCCAGGTGTGCGGCAGCGCCACGGGGCGCGCCTTCTCGCCGGGCTTGTGGAACGTCCAGCCCTCCATCAGCGGGCGCACGTCGCGCCCGCAGGGCTGCTTGGCATCATGGGTCATATGCGCATCCTCCTCCTGCCCGCTCACTGCGCGGCGGGCTCCGCGGCCGCCTCGGCGAGCTCCTCGGCGCGGCGCGCCTCGAGCTCGGCGTTCATGTGGGCGAGCGTCTTTTTGTCGATGTTATAGATGATCGCAAGCGAGACGAACTGCATCAGCGCGCTGAACAGGTACAGCCCCGCGACCAGGTAGCGCATGTTGAGCGCCACGTCGGGCGTCTGCGAGCCCTGGTTGGCCTCCACATAGCCCAGCGCCACCATGATGACCAGCACCAGCGAGGGCCCGAGGCCCTGCGCCAGCTTGCGGAAGAAGGAGTGGAGCGAGTACACCGTGCCCTCCTCGCGCACGCCGAAGCGCCACTGGTTGTAGTCGATGGCGTCGGCCATGAGCGACCAGCTCACGCAGCTGTACACGCCCATGCCGAGGCTGTTGATCAGCATGCAGCCCACGTAGATGATCAGGCCCGTCGTATCCGGCGTGACGGGCAGCACCAGCAGCAGCGCGCACGCGACCACGCTGCACAGCGCGCCCACGACGGAGATCTCCTTCTTGCCGTACTTGACGGACAGCTTGCGGATGAACGGCGCAAAGAGGATCATCGGCAGCATGGCGAACATCTGCACCACGCCGGAGAGCTGCACGTTCTTGAAATAGGACTGGAACAGCACCGTCACGGCCGCGGTCGCGCCCTGCATGCCGATGAACATGCCCATGGCCGCGAGCGTCGCGCCGACGGCGGCGCGGTTTTTGACGAAGTTGCCCATGGCCTTGAACACGTTGAACTTCTGCTTCTCGGCCTTGGCGGGCGGCTCCGCCTCCACGCGCTCGACGGTGTTGCGGATCATGAACTGGAAGGCGGCAAAGCCGATCACGCCCATGATCAGCGCCACAAAGAACACGCGCGTGCCGATGATGTTCTGGTTCGCGTCGAAGATCAGCAGCGGGATGAGCACTATCGTGGCGATGTTGCCCAGCAGCGAGCCGATGCTGCGCCACGTGGACAGCGCCGCGCGGTCGCCCGGGTCGGACGAGATCAGCGACAGCAGCGAGCCGTAGGGCACGTTGGCCACGGTGTAGAACGCGTCCCAGATGATGTAGCCGGCCACGAACAGGATGTTCTTGGCGATGTCCGGCGCGCTCGGCCACGGGATGAAGCACAGCGCGCCCGCGACCACCAGGCCGATGGAGCCGGCGAAGATGTACGCCTTGAACTTGCCGAGCTTGTAGCGGCGGCGGTCGGCGTCGATCAGCGCGCCGATGAGCGGGTCGTTGATCGCGTCCCAGACCTGCACGATGAGCAGCAGCGCCGCATAGAGCAGCGAATCCATGCCCATGTACTGCGTCCAGAAGATGACCAGCGTGCCCTTGAGCGCGAAGCTCATGTTGCAGCCGAAGTCGCCGGCGGCATAGGCAAGGTTGTCCCGCATACCGAACGGACGGCGGATAGCGGTCGGTTTGCCTTCCATTTTTGTGGGTCCTCCTTTTCGTGTGGCGTGGTTGTGTATGGTTCCGGCACGGGGCCGGTCGAATCCGCAGGGACCGTTGCGCCGCAGGGCGGCAGAAATGCACAAAATGCGCATAAAATCGGGGGTTACGCGATTGGGATAAATACAGTATAATAAAGATGTCTCTCGTACAGATAGTAAAAAACATTCGTTTATTTGTATAATTTTCATGCCTTTTCGGCATTGCCGCCCTTTCTCCCTTCCCCGACCAATCCCCTCCCGCACGGCGGGCATTTGCAGATGGAGGCTGTCGCCCATGGACTATGAAAACGAGCTCCGATTCCTGCAGCGGCTGCTTGGCCGGCTCAACGTGCAGATGCTGCGCTTTGCGCCGGATTCACCGCCGGAGGTCGACCTCGGCCTGCGCCGCCTCGCGGGGTTGCCGCCGTTCCCGGCCGTATCCGGATTCGAGCCGCAAACCGTCTATCTGGCAACCGACGGCCTTGCCTGCCGCTATGCCGGCGCGCTGCTGCCGGGCGGGGCGGAGGCGCTGCTGCTCGGCCCGTATCTGGAGGGGGAGATGCGCGACGAGGCGATCATCCCGCTGCTCGACCGGCTGCGCCTGCCCCCGCGCTGCTGCCCGCGCTGCGCCGCTACTACTGCAGCCTGGCGCAACTGCGCGACGGCGTCATGGAAGCGATCGTGACCGCGCTTGGCGAAGCGCTTTTCGGCGGGCCGGACGCCTTTTCGCTGCAGCATCTCGACCTTGCCGCCGCGCCCGTCGCCGAGCCGGCCGTCGTGCAGTCCACCGAGCCGTTTGAAGCGCGGCTGCTCGAAGAACGGTATGCCTACGAGGGGCGGCTTCTGCGCGCCGTGTCGCTCGGGCGGACGCAGGAGGCGCTGCGCCTCGTCGCCATGGCGGGTTCGTCCGCAATGGAGAGCCGCACGCCGGACCCGCTGCGCAATTTCAAAAACTACGCCATTATCATGAACACGCTGCTGCGCAAGGCGGCCGAGGAGGGAAACGTCCATCCGGTACACATCGACGGCCTTTCCCGCCAGTTTGCCCTTCGCATCGAGGGCCTGCGCTCCGCCGCGCAGTCGCGGCGGCTGTTCCTTTCGATGGTGAAGGCGTACTGCGAGCTGGTCAACGCGCACGCCATGCCGTATCATTCTGCGCCGGTGCGGGACGTGATCCTGTGCGTGGACGCGGACCTGACGGCCGACCTCAGCCTGCGCGCGCTCTCGCAACAGCTGAACGTCAGCCCGGGCTACCTGTCGCTCCTGTTCCGGCGGGAAACGGGCAAAACGCTGACCGACTATGTGGCGCGCCGCCGCATCGACCGCGCCGCCTACCTGCTCGCCTCCACCGACCTGCAGGTGCAGGCCGTGGGCGCGCATTGCGGGATACCGGACCCGAACTACTTTTGCAAAACCTTTAAGCGGTATATGGGAAAAACGCCGCGGGATTACCGCGCCGCTGCCCGGCAGCCGTGACCGTCCGGCGCCCGGAAGACGCCGCACAGCAGATCATGAGGAAAGGAAGCGCAGGCAATGGTGAAAATGAACCCGGAATACGCCCCGCTGTTCACGCCGTGGAAGATCGGCGCGGTGGAGATCAAAAACCGCATCGTGCTCTGCCCGATGGGCGGCACGTCGCTGTTTGGCTGGATGGAACCAAACCATTTCGACGAGGAAGCGGCCGCCTTCTTCCTCGACCGGGCGAAACAAAACGTCGGTCTCATCATCCCCGGTATCGCGCCGGTCCGGGATACCATGGGCGGCCGGTGGCTCTGGCAGAACCGGCGCATGTTCGAGCAGCTCAAACCGTTCATGGAGCAGATCCACCGCACCGGCGCAAAGCTGTTCGTGCAGATCACGGCCGGCATGGGCCGCTCGTGGGCGATCACCACGCCGCTGGTCGCCGTACACAACAATCCGGTGCTGCGCGCGCTGTGCAAACCGTTTGTCGACGTGCAGTACCAGTCCGCAAGCCCGAGCGAGCTGCCCTCCCGCTGGTCGGACAAGGTTATTTGCCGGCAGATCACCACGGATGAGATCCGCCAGATCGTCGACGGTTTTGCCAAAACCGCCCGCCTGTGCCGGGACGCCGGCGTGGACGGCGTCGAAGTGCACGCCGTCCACGAGGGGTACCTGCTCGACCAGTTCACGCTGCCGTATACCAACCGGCGCGACGACGAATACGGCGGCTCCTTCGAAAACCGCTACCGCTTCGCCACGGATATCGTGCGGGCGATCAAGGCCGCCTGCGGCGTCGATTTTCCGGTTTCGCTGCGGTATTCGGTCGTTTCCAAAACCAAGGGCTTCTGCTATGGCGCGCTGCCCGGGGAAACCTATGAGGAGATCGGGCGCGACCTGACCGAGAGCGAGCGCGCCGCCCGCTATCTGCAGGACGCCGGCTACGACATGCTCAACGCCGATAACGGCACCTACGACGCCTGGTACTGGGCGCACCCGCCGCAATACATGCCGGAGAACTGCAACCTCGAGGAAGTCGCGCACATCCGGCGCTTTGTGGACATCCCGGTCGTCTGCGCCGGGCGCATGGACCCTGCCGTTGGCGCAAAGGCCATCGCGGAGGGCCGCATCGACGCGCTGGGCGTGGCGCGCCAGTTCCTTGCCGACGGGGAGTGGGTCACCAAGCTCCTCGAAAACCGTCTGGAGGAGATCCGGCCCTGCATCTGCTGCCACAACGGCTGCTTCAACCTCACGCACTACCGCGGCGTGGCCAACGACCAGAGCCTTTACGACGCCGGACACATGGCCCGCTGCGCGCTCAACCCGCCGACCATGCAGCGCGGCCGGTACCGCATCGAACCGGCGGCCAGGCGCAAGCGCGTGGCCGTCGTGGGCGGCGGCATCGGCGGCATGGAGACGGCGCTCGTCGCGGCGCAGCGCGGCCACAGCGTCACCCTCTATGAAAAGAGCGACCGGCTGGGCGGCGTGTTCATCGCGGCGGCGGCGCCCTCGTTCAAGGAGAAGGACCGGGCGCTCATCGCCTGGTATCGCCGCGCCGTCGCATCGCAGCCGGGCATCACGGTGCGGCTCAACACCGAGGTGCGCGACGTCGCCTCGCTCGATGCGGACGAGGTCGTCGTCGCTACGGGCGCGCAGGCGCGCAAGCTGCCGGTGCGCGGCATTTCCCGCGCGATGGACGCCGTGGACTACCTGCTCGGCCGCCCGGTGGGCCGGCGCGTCGTCGTGGTCGGCGGCGGGCTGACCGGCTGTGAAATCGCCTACGACCTGTACGGCAAGGGCCATGAACCGGTTATCCTCGAGATGAAGGACGACCTCATCGCCGTACGGGGCGTGTGCCTGGCCAACGCCAGCTATCTGCGGGACTTTTTCCGCACCAATCGCGTGCCCGTCCACCTGGAGACGCGGCTCGGCGAGGTGCTCGAGGACGGCGTGACGGCCGTCGGCAGGGATGGCCGCGCATTCAAGATCGAGGCTGACAGCGTCATCCTCTCCGTCGGTTATGCGCCGGCGCCGCTCCCGGCCAACGGCCGCCGCATCCGGCTGGTCGGCGACGCAAAGGCCGTCGGCAACCTGCGCACCGTCATCTGGGGCGCCTGGGATGTGGCCATGCGGCTCTGAGCGGCGCCGGGTTGCGCCGGATGCGATTATGGTGTAAGATAGCACACACCCGGATCGGCGGCGGCGCTTCCCGTTCCGATCCGGGTCCGATTTCCACGCCCGCTGAAAACCCGGCGTGCCGGCGTGGCCAGGCGCTGTGCGCCTCTGCCATGTCGCAAAACTGTGAAAAAGGAGAAGACCCGTGGAACCCATTTATGTGACCGGACACCGGAACCCGGATACCGACTCCATCGTCTCCGCCATCGCGTATGCGTCGCTGCGCAACGCGCTTGGCGAACGGTCTTACATGGCCGCCCGCATCGGCGAGATCAGCGACCAGACGCAGCTCGTGCTGGACAAGTTCGGCTTTGCGCCGCCGCCGCTGCTGCGCGATGTGCGCACGCAGGTGCGCGACCTCGACTACGATACCCCGCCCGTCCTCTCGGGCGCGGTGACGGTACACCACGCCTGGGAGCTCATGCAGGGCAACGAGCGGCATATCGAATCCATGCCGGTGGCCACGGAGGACGGGCGCCTGTTCGGGATGCTGACCACCTCGGATATCGCGGCGTATGAGATGCACTTCGTGTCCGACGCGACCGTGACCGGCATCCCGCTGTTCAACCTGCTCTCAAGTCTCGACGGGCGGCTGTTCTGCGATGGCGCGCAGCCGGGCGAGCTGTCCGGTGAGCTGGTCGTTGCGCTGCCGGGCGCCGCCGCACGGCCGATTCCGTCCGGGGCCATCGTGCTCTGCGGCGACCAGCCGGATGCGGTGCGCGCCGCAATGGAGGCGGGCGCCGCCTGCGTCATCGTATGCGAGGCCCCGGTTGACCGGGAGCTGGCCGCCGCCGGCGGCGACACCTGCGTGATCGGTACGCCGTTCGACGCATACCGGGCGGCGCGCCTGATCATCCAGTCCGTCCCGGTCTCGCGCCTGTGCCAGAAGGACAACCTCGTCACCTTCCACCTCGACGACTATCTCGACGATGTGCGCGACACCACGTTGCGCACACGCTACCGCAGCTACCCGATCCTCGACGAGAACGACCGCGTGGTCGGCACGCTCTCGCGCTATCATCTGCTGCGGCCCAACCGCAAGCGCGTCGTGCTCGTCGACCACAACGAGACGGCGCAATCCGTCGCCGGGCTGGAGCAGGCGGAGATCATGGAGATCATCGACCACCACCGCCTCGCCGACGTGCAGACCGCCGGGCCGGTGTACATGCGCAACGAGCCGGTCGGCAGCACGTGCACGATCGTCACCTCCATGTTCCAGGAGCACGGCGTCATGCCCAGCCCCAAGCTGGCCGGCCTGCTCGCCGCCGGCATCATTTCGGATACGATCCTGTTCAAGTCGCCCACCAGCACGGACAAGGACCGCACCATGGCCGAACGCATGGCCCGCCGCGCCGGGCTCTCGCTCGAGGCGCTCGGGCAGGAGATCTTCTCCGTGTCCGCCGCCGGCAACCACAACCCGGAGGAGCTGCTCTTTTCCGATTTCAAAAAATTCCAGATCGCCGGGCACTTCCTCGGCATCGGGCAGGTCATCTGCCTCGACTCGCTCGATCTCAACGCCAACCGGGAGGCGCTGCTGGCCGTCATGGAGCGCGAACAGCAGGAAAAGGGATACGATACGCTGCTGCTCATGCTCACGGATGTGCTGCGCGTCGGCACCGAGCTGCTCGTGGTCGGCGATATCGATACGGTCGAACAGGCGTTCAACGTCCGCGTCGTCAACCACGGCGCGTACCTGCCCGGCGTGATTTCGCGCAAAAAGCAGGTCGTCCCCGCGCTCTCGCTGCTCTGGGGCTGAGCGGCTCCGGTCCACCGGGCAGGACGGAAGGGGCGCGTCGCCTTTGCAGGCGGCGCGCCCCGCTTTTCTCTGGAAAAGCCGGCAACGGGGAATCCTTCGAAGCGGAAAACAGGAGCGGGCAAGCTTGCCCGCTCCTGTTTCTCGTCATCCCCCGTTTCGGTTCCGCCTTATAAAAGCGTTCGTTCCGTCCTTTGAAAGCGTTCCGTGGATGACGCCGGCGTGCGTCCAGATCGCCCGTCCGTCCCCCCCCTCCCTGTCCTTCGGGGTGCGAATCGGTGCCAATCGGACGCCGTGGGCGGAACGGACGGCCTTCCCCGCATCCCCGCCTTTATTGCCCTTTCGGAAGCATTTTTCAATTTTATGCATTCTCTCTTTTCCCAACAAAATAACGCGAACGCCGCAAAGCAAGCGGGCGAAACGGCGCGCGCGCGGCATGCCGCAAAAGTCGAAAAATGTTCAAAAAATCCGTCGAATTAACATGGTATACTGATATAAAAAGGTATCGCCCCTGTTGGAAACGCCGCGGGGCGAACGGGCGAAAAGGAGGCGGAACGATGGGCCGTTGGAACCGGGCGCAGCGCACGGCAATCCTTGCGGCGACGGCGGTGCTCGGCTTGCTGGTGGGCCTGTTGCTGTTGCGGCGCACCGGAACGGCCGCCGGCGGGGGGCAGACGCCAAACCAGATGCAGTTGCTGCCGCAGGAGGTGTCGGAAGCGGCGCCCTCGATGATGTTCGTCGAGGATGCGTCGCAGCCGATGCTCGATGCCGGCTGCCGCTATGCGCAGGGCAGCGGCTTCCCGCTTGCGGGTGAAGTGCGCGCCAACCGGCCGCTGACGGGCGTAACGGTTACGATCGACTGCGCGTATAACAGCGATCCGTTTTACCCCTATCGCAGCTCCGTCTATTTCCCGGAGGGCAGCGAGATCTATACCTGCCGGCTTGACCAGAGCGAGGGCACGATCGAAGGCGTCTCCATCGCATCGCGGCTCGACCTGTCGCAACTGCGCACGGGCGTACACACGCTCAAAATCATCGCCTCCTGCCAGGGCGCCAAATCGGTCGAACTGTTGCGCGTGCGCTTTTATGTGATCGGGCCGGAGTGGGAGCAGTTGACGCCGGAGGATTTCAACGATTCCTATGACGAGGCGCTTTCGTTCTTTGGCGACGAAGCGCGCTTCTGCTACCGCTATCAGTGGGTCAGCGGACGGTATACCATGGCCGATCCGGATTGGGAGGAAACCTACATCACGACCATAGCCGGGCTGCCGGAGGGGACGGACTGGACCGTACACGTCGATGCGGTGCCGTACTTTGAGCAGGCGCTCGCCTACCTGCGCGGCACCCATGTGCGCGTATCCGGTACGAACGGCGACTCCGGGGTGATCCCGCTTGCCTCCCTTGTCGGGACATACAACGGCTGCTATGTTTCGCGCTTCACCTCCAGCCTGCGCACGATCAGCCACCACGCGTTCGGCACGGCGATCGATCTCAACGCCACCCTGGCGCCAAACCTCAACACGGCGGAAAACATCGCCCTCATCGACGACGAAGTGGGCGACCATCTTGTCTATAACGGCGTGAAGAGCGAAAACGGCCTCTCCTATTATGATTTTACCTATTCGGGCGGTTACGAGGCGCTGCTGGCCGGCGTGCCGGAGACCGTGGTCAACTATCTGCTCTATGAACTGGCGTTCTACCGGGCCGGTTTCCTCTGGGCGCACTATTACCGCTCCACGAGCGATGGGATGCACTTCACGCTTTCCGAATTCGTCTACCGCAAACACGACGACGGCAGCGGCCTTAAAAAGGTGTTCGACTATCTCGACGCACCGGCCGGCTGACCCGCGCCACCCGGCGGGCGGAGCGCCTTCCCTTCCTGCGGAAGAATGCGCCGAAGAAACGAGGGGAAACAGAAGCGGGCTAACACGCCCGCTCCCTTTTTATTTCGTTGACTTTCTTTTGGTCCTTTTCTTTCCAGAAAGAAAGGGACGGAGGGCGGACGTTCTTTCTTTTCTTTCAGAAAAAGAAAAGAAAGAACCAAAGAAAAGAAACCTTAACGGATAAAGAAAACAGGAGCGGGCCTATGAACCCGCTCCCTTATTATCCGTTGACTTTCTTTTGGTCCTTTTCTTTCCAGAAAGAAAAGGACGGAGGGAGGACGTTCTTTCTTTTCTTTCGGGAAAAGAAAAGAAAGAACCAAAGAAAAGAAACCTCAACGGATAAAGAAAACAGGGGCGGGCCTACGCCCGCTCCCTTATTATCCGTTGACTTTCTTTTGGTCCTTTTCTTTCTAGAAAGAAAAGGACGAAAGAAAAGGACGAGAAGCCGCCGGCTCCGAACGGCGCTACATCACCTGAACGAGGAGCAGGGGCAAAAACACGGCGGGCAGGTAATTGGCCAGCTTGAGCTTGGTGACGCCGAGAAGGTTCAGCCCGATGCCGACGATGAGCAGCGAGCCGACGCAGGTCATCTCCGCCACGGCGGCGTCGGAGAGGACGGGCGCGAGGAGCGAGGCCAGCAGAGTAATTGCGCCCTGATAGACGAACACGGCGACGGCTGCGAGCAGCACGCCGGCGCCCATGGCGGAGGCGAACACCATGGCGGAGATGCCGTCGATGAGCGATTTGGCAAACAGCGTGGCGTGGTCGCCGGTGAGCCCGCTCTGCAGCGAGCCGACGACGGCCATTGCGCCGACGCAGAACAGCAGGCTGGCCGAGACGAACCCCTGTGCAAAGGCGCTGCCGCCACCCGTCGCGTCCTTGCCGGCAAAGGCCGTCTGCGCGCGCTCCCCGAGGCGATTGAGCGCGCGGTCAATGTCGATCCATGCGCCGAGCGCGCCGCCCGCGACGACGGAAAGCACCGCGATGAGCACGTTTTCGCCGCTGAGCGCGCCGCTCACGCCGATATACAGGACGACCAGTCCGACGCCGCCCATGATCGCATCCGATATGAGCGGCGGCAAACCCTTCTTCAGCAGCAGCCCGACGCAGCCGCCTGCGACGATTGCCGCCGCATTGACAATGGTTCCCAGCATGGTTGTTACCGTTTGTTTTCGTTTCTCCCGTTCTTTCCCGGTTCCATCCGTTCTTTCAGAAAGAGGAAGGGAAGGAGCAAAGGAAAGAACCCCTACATGGTGGACGTTGGTGGACGTTGATGGACGACGGCGGACGCGCCGCCCGCCCTTTGCGGGAAGCCGTTGCACGTCCAAACGCCTTGCTTTTGCTGCGGGCAACGGGCGCGCCGCTGCCGGATGGGCGTTCCGGTTCTGCTCCGGGCGGGCTTCCTTTGTTGCAAAGGGAGTGCCGGCGGCGAGAAACAGGACGTCCGGCAGGGGCGGCATGCCCATGCCGGACGCTTGGCTACACCCGTTTTACGCCGAGCGTGACCGGCTCGCCGTTGATGTCCCAATCCTTGACGTAGCCGTCCGGCTCTCCGTCCGCAAGGGCGTCGCCGAGCACGCCGGCGAGGATTTCCCCGCCATGTGCTGCGAGGATGGCGGCGATGCGCGCGCCGCCGCGGCAGGAGAGCACGATATGGTCGGCGACCTCGAATCCCGCCTCCTTGCGCATGGTCTGCACCTTGGACACGAGTTCGCGCACGAAGCCCTCTTCGATGAGCGCGTTGGTGAGGTTGGTGTCGAGCACCACGGTGAGCCCATGGTCGCTGGCGCTGACGAGCCCGGCCTTCTGCCGCGTGGACACGAGCACGTCCGCTTCGGACAGCTCGATTTCGGCGCCGTCCACCACGGTACGATAGAGGCCCCCGTCCCGCGTGGCGGCGACAACCGCGTCGCCTACGCCGTCGGAAGCGAGGTGCCGGCTGATCGCGCCGAGCAGCTTGCCGTAGCGCGGGCCGAGCGTGCGGAGCTGCGGCTTGACCTCATAGGAGAGCAGACTCGTGGCGTCCTCGACAAACGCAACCTCCTTGACATTGAGCTCCTCGGCGATGATGCGGCAGAAGCCTTCGGCAAGCGGCGCGCCCTGCACGTACAGGCGGGGCAGCGGCTGGCGGATCTTTTTGCCGGCGTCGGCGCGGGCGCTGCGGCCGAGCGTGACGATATCGAGCACGCGGGCCATGTTCTCCTCGAGCGCCGCGTCGATGAAGGACTCGTCGCAGGCGGGGTAATCACACAGGTGGACGGAGAGCGGCGCCGACGCATCGACCGTGCGCACGATGTTCTGGTAGACGCTCTCGCACAGGAACGGCAGAAACGGCGCGGTGATCAGCGTGAGCGTCCTGAGCGCGGTGAACAGCGTCATATATGCCGCCTCCTTGTCCGCGGTCATCTCCTTGCCCCAATAGCGTTCGCGGCAGCGGCGCACGTACCAGTTGGACAGCTCGTCCACAAACCGCTGCAGCGCGCGGCCGGCCTCGGTGATGCGCAGGTTTTCGAGGTGCGCATCCACCGTCCGGACGAGCGTATTGAGCCGGGAGAGCAGGAAGCGATCCATCTCGGAGAGATTTTCGCGCACGAGCGAGTGCCGGGTCGGGTCGAACCCGTCGATATCGGCATAGAGCACGTAGAACGCATAGGTATTCCAGAGCGTGCCCATGAACTTGCGCTGCGCCTCGGACACGGCTTCGCCGGAGAAGCGGTTTGGCAGCCACGGCATGGAGCTGGTGTAGAAGTACCAGCGCACGGCGTCGGCTCCCTGCCGGTCGAGCACTTCCCAGGGATCGACGACGTTGCCGAGGTGCTTGCTCATCTTGCGGCCGTCCTTGTCCTGCACGTGGCCGAGCACGAGACAGTTCTGGAACGACGGCACGTCGAACAGGCAGGTGGAGATGGCCAGCAGCGTGTAGAACCAGCCGCGGGTCTGGCCGATGTATTCCACGATGTAGTCGCACGGGAAGTGCTGTTCGAAGGTTTCCTTGTTCTCGAACGGGTAATGGTACTGGGCGAAGCTCATCGAACCGGATTCGAACCAGCAGTCCATCACGTCGCTGATGCGGTGCATGTGGCTCTTGCCGGTCGGATCGTCCGGGTTGACGCGGGTCAGCTCGTCGATGTACGGGCGGTGCATGTTGATGTTGCCCTCATGATCGCGCGGGTAGTCACCGAAGTCGGCCTTCAGCTCGTCGAGCGAGGCGTAGTCGGGGGCGTATTTGGCCAGCTGCTCCGGCGTGCAGAAGGCGTCGAGGTAGGTGAAGACCGTGTTGCCTTCGATCTTGCCCGGGTCGTCGACGCGCAGGTGGTCCGGATCGGTGTACATGCTCATGACCTTCTTCTTCACCTCGTCGGCCGTATCCGAGAGGTAGATGCAGTTGCCCAGCGACTTCGACATCTTGGCCTTGCCGTCGGTGCCCGGCAGACGCAGGCAGACGGAGTTCTCGGGCAGCAGGATCTGCGGCTCGACGAGCGTCGGCCCGTAGATGGCGTTGAACTTGTGGACGATCTCGCGCGTCTGCTCGATCATCGGCTCCTGGTCCTCGCCCGCCGGGACGGTCGTCGCCTTGAAGGCCGTGATGTCCGACGCCTGGCTGATGGGGTAGGTGAAGAAGCCCACGGGAATACCCTGGCGCTGCGTCGTGTCGCCCTCGGCCGCCCCCTCGGCAAAGCCGCGCAGCTGAATTTCGGCCTTGACCGTCGGGTTGCGCTGCAGGCGCTGCACGGTCACGAGGTTCATGTAGTAGAAGGCCAGCTCGCACAGCTCGGGCACCTGCGACTGGATGAAGAGCGTCGAACGTGCGGGGTCGAGCCCGGCCGAGAGGTAGTCGAGGGCCACCTCGATGATGTTCTGCCGGATCTTTTCGGGGTTGTCGGCGTTGTCTGTGAGGGCCTGTGCGTCGGCAATCATGATGAAGATTTTGTCGTATTCTCCCGAGTTCTGCAGCTCGACGCGGCGGCGCAGCGAACCCACGTAGTGTCCCAAGTGGAGGCGGCCCGTCGGGCGGTCGCCGGTGAGGATGATCTTTTCCATGTGCGGCTTGGTTGTATTGTCCATGTGAATGTTGTCCTGTTGATC
>OHXQ01000052.1_pt1 | contig 23033 bp, 14 predicted proteins | sample 1580041 | NCBI WGS metagenome assembly OHXQ01 (sample SAMEA3882543, study PRJEB24775) | human gut metagenome | biome: human-associated habitat; feature: intestine environment; material: feces | place: Netherlands | collected 2009/2010 | reverse complement strand
GTGCTCCCGCTCGAGCGCGCGCAGGATCTGCATGGCGTTCTCCAGCGCCGTTTTGGAGAGGTTCCGGATGCTCGTCTCCGTCACGTCGAAGAAATAGCTGGGGTAGACATACGGCAGGATCATATTGACCGACGGGAGCATCCGCTCCTTCTGCCGCCGGCCGGCGACGCTGTCGCCGCCGATGAAGGGATAGAGCGTGGACTCGACGAAGCGCAGGCGCAGGTTGGGCAGGTAGTAGATGGCGTCCACGTCGTAGCCCAGCTGCTCCATGAGGTCGCGGCCCATGCCGGTGAGGTAGCCCACCAGCACCTGATCCACGGGGGTGTTCGTCTCGGCGAGCAGCGGGGCCAGGCGGCGGATGCGCTTGCCGTCGTGGAGCATATCGTCCACGAGAATGACGGGGCGGGCAAAGGCGTGGATGGTGCGGACCTGGTCGGGCAGGGGCGAGTAGTCCGGGTAGGCTTCGATGGAGTAGGTGCTGAGGTCCGGCTCGTAGACCTTGTCGGTACGCAGGGTCTTGGTGACGGTGTTGGGCACGGCCACGCCGCGGAGGATCTTGCCGTAGGGGACGCAGATGTCCGGGCCGAGGACGCGGGGCGTGGTGGGCTCCGCGGGGACGCCGTTGCGGCCGGTGATACGCTGGAGCAGCCGGTGGTAGATGACGCCGGCGGACAGGCTGAGCACCAGAGATCCGGGCTGCAGCTTTGTCAGCGCCGCCTGCAGGCGGCGGTGGGCGGCGGCGATGGCGGCAAGCACCCGGGGCGAGGAGCTGAAGGGCGCCTTCACCGCGGTGTCCACGTTGCGGCTGAGGACGATGGGGCAGCGCATATCCACGGCCAGGGCGTCCGTGCTTTCACCAGCCGGGACGAAGCCCTGGAGCGTCAGCAGCTGGCGGCCGTAGCCGGAGACGGCGCCCTCCAGGGGAAGGTAGAGGGCATAGGTGAACTCACGGCTGAGAGCCAGGGTCAGCACCTCGGTGATGAGCAGCTGGCAGAGGTCGCTCTGGCGCTCGCCCCGGGGCACGAACAGCCCGCTGATGAGCAGGGTGCGGCCACCGGCGTTCTGGCGGACCAGACCGGAGAGGGCCGGGTCGCCCAGGCGGGCGAAGAGGCGGGCGGAGTCCAGGCAGGCGTAGCTGGCCGCGCCCAGAATGGTGCCGTCGGTGTCCCGGCAGACCATCACGTCGTCGCCGCGGCTCTCGATCTGCGTCCGCAGCGCCGCGGCGGTAGGCACGGAGAGCATGGTGCGAAGGAATTTCTCCGCCGTCTCCGGCGAGGCGGGCAGGAAGCTCAGGTCCTCGGTGCGGAGAACGGGCTTGTCCTGGGGCTCGCGGAGGTACAGGCCGCGGCGATAGATGAACTCCTGCACCGTGGGATCGATGAGGTTGGAGATGTCGCGGTTGGCATCCACCGCCTCGCGGATGCGGGTGGAGCTGATCTCCTCCAGCTGGGGCGGGAGCGTCAGCTCCAGCACCTTGCCGGTGATGCAGCTGTAATCCGCCGGCTCGGCGTCCGGCTCGGTGCGGCGGAAGACCACGTGGTCGAAGGTGTGGATGGAGTCCGGCGTGACGGACTTTTTGTAGGATGAGGCGTGGAGCACCACGTCGCTGCCCACCACGATGGACACGCTGCGGCCAGGGAAAGCGGCGCGCAGCTCGTGGAGGTTCTCCGGGTTGGCGATGTTCACCGGGAAGTCCTCCGGGAAAATGCTGACGTGGAACACGTCGGCCACGGCCATGGCGGCGATGCGCCGGCGCAGGCGGTAGGGCTGGGTCTTTTTGGACCAGGAGAACTCGTCAATGGCCAGCAGGACCTCGAAGCCCTGGTCGCGGATGGCCCGGACGATGCCCTTGTGGGACAGGGTGAAGGGGTCGAAGGTACCGGGGAAGAAGGCCACGGGGCGGGGCGCGCCGAAGTCAAAGCCCTTGTGGAACAGGCGCTCCTCGGTGATGAAGCGGTAGAGCTTGCCCAACATGGCGGCCCGGTAGTAGAACGTCAGGCCCTCGCCGGGGAATTCGTCCTGGGCGGAGAGCAGCTTGCGCTGGGTGAGCATAAAGGCGCGGCGCTTTTCGTGGCGGCCCAGCTCTCCGGAGCCGAAGACCCGGCGGCCCAACACGAACAGGGCCTCCTGCCGGGTGGCGCCGTCAATGCCGCTGAGGCCCCGCATCAGCAGGCCCAGCAGCCGTTCACGGCGGCGGCGGTAGGCGTCGTCCGTCTCCGGGAAGCGGGAGCGATAGGCATCGTACGCCTCATAGATGACGCCCACGGTATCCAGCACGGAGGCGGTAACGCGGCTGTCGGAGGAGCTGAGGTTCACGCGAAGGTCGTCCAGCACCTCATCCAGCTCCGCCGGGGGCAGCCACAGGGCAAAACGGCCCAGGTAGTCGGGGATATACTTGGTGAACTCCTGCTGGCCCAGCTCCAGGCCGCGGCACAGCTCCACCGCCACCTCGTTGCGCTGGTCGGCCGTCAGGCGGGGCGCCAGGGCCAGCAGGGCGTTGCCGGCACTGTGGCGGACGGTGACGCGGTCGCTGACCTTGATGAGATTGGACAGGTGGGTGGCGATATGGAGGGCGGGGCTTTTGCCGCTGCGGGCAAAGTCCGTCAGCAGGCGCAGGTTGCCCTGCTTGGTGATCCACGGCGTGGCAGTCTTCAGGTTGTCCAGGAAGATCTCGGAGACCACGTCCTCCGGCAGAAGAAGGGGCGCGCCCTGAGAGAGCACATCCTGCTTGAGATAGCGCAGGGTGCCGCTGTCGCCGTCGGGGACGGCGGTCACGGCCTCCAGCGCGCGGCCGTCCTCCGGGTACAGGCGGGCGAGACGGTCCAGCAGCAGCACGGCGGCCATGCGGATGGTCAGGTCCTTACGCAGGGACAGGGCGGCGGCAAAGTCCGTCATCTGCCGGGCGCGGCTGGCCGTATAGGCCGTATCCGGCAGAGCGGCGGCGGTATCCAGCAGCTGGAAGGCGGTGTAGTCGTCCAGATCCTCCGGCCTGCGGTAGTAGGCGAACACCGGGGCCAGGAAGCGCTCCTCCCGGCCGGGGCAGTGGCTCAGCAGGGAGCCGACGGCGAATTTCAGGGTATAGCCGATCCAGCGGCGGTGCTGGGGCATGAGCTTATGGTCGGGATACAGTATCTTGTCCAGATAGAGCCTCCACTGGTCCACATCGGTGATGGCCCGGGGGTCCGGGCGGATGTCGGCGGGGCGCTCCTTGGCGTAGCCGGCGTGGAAGCCGGCGATGATCTCGCCCAGCAGCGCCGCCGCCTGACGGCGGATATCGCCCTCGCGGTGCATCAGCAGCTCGTAGAGGAACGTCAGGGTCTGGACCTTCTGTGGGATATGCAGATAGAGGGAGTAGGACTCCATCACCGCCAGATAAGCGCGGAGACGGCGCCAATCCGTCTCGCCGCGGGCCTCCTCCAGCAGACGGGCGAAGCTGCGCTGGTCGGTGAGGCGGTGCATCAGCTCCATATTGTGGCCCACGCAGCGGAGCGTCAGGGCGCGGAGGGCCTCGTCGTCGGTCATAAGGGCGGTGTGCTTCTCCGGCAGCGGGGGCGTATCGCCGCCGGACATGGTGACATCCACGCCGCAGCTGACCATGAACTGCTCAAAGTCCTCCAGCCGGGCGTAGACCCGGGTATAGCGCTTCTGCTTCTCGCCGTCCACGTCATCCAGCTTATCCAGGATCACCTGAAAGGCCTGAGCCAGGGTGGAGATACGTGTGATCTCCCGGCCCTGCGCATCGTGGAGCTGCTTGACGCGGAAGTCGGCGTAGATCAGCAGCAGCGCCTCCACGGAGAGGTAGTCGGGCTCCAAGTCCCAGACGGAGTGGTTGGCGGCCACGTGGCCGATATCGGTCATCCGGCGGCGGCGGAACCACTGGTCGGTGTAGAAATAGTGCAGGTAGGGCACGCGCTCGCCGGGGCGGCAGCCGAACTTGCCCAGATCGTGGCCGGCGGCGGCGCCGGAGACCAGGGCCACGTCCACGGCCACGCCGCTTTTCCGCAGGGCGCGGGCGGCGGTGACGGCGATGTGGTGGACGCCGGCGATATGCTCAAGGGTGCGGTAGGGCGTGACCTCCAGGCCCAAACGCATCAGCTCATAGACGAACTCCCGCCTCCACAGGCGCAGGAAGCGCTGATAGGACGGGGCACAGGGACTGCCGGCCAGCTCATCATCGGTCAGGAAATCGAAGGTCCAGGCCGGGTCGTGGGGCAGCAGCTCCGCCTCGGCGGCAAACAGCACCTGCAGCACCGACAGCAGGAACACCGCACCGGGGGCGAAGGGCTCCGCATCGGTCTTTTCCGGGTAGAGCAGGCGGCGGGCATAGTCGTAGGCATAGGCCAGCCAGCCCTCGGACGGTTCGCCGGGGCACAGCGTCTCCAGCTCCGGGCGGCAGAGGGCCAGCACGTCGGCGCAGCGGAGGCGCGCGCCGCTGAACAGCCCGGCAAAGCGCTGCATATAGCCCTCGGCCTCAATGGCGCGGAGCAGGGCGTCCCCGGGAGCAAAATAGTCCGCGGCGGGACGGTCGGAAAGGCGGCGGCGCAGGGCCAGGTCCATCTGGCGGATACGTTTTTTGTTCATGGCAAAACCTCCTGCCGGTGGTGTCGTACGCGGGCCGTGTCCGCCGAAAGGCGCCCGTACACCGGTAAGATGTCCGGGATGGACACGGCACACCATAATAATAGGACACTCCCCCGCACGCTGTCAATATTCCGCGGGGCGTTTTGCCACCGTTTTGATACGGAACCTTAGTAAGGTCTTAAGCGTGTGTTCACGATTTGTTCACATTTTGAGGGCCAGGCGCATGATATGATATTGTCGGGGGCAGCGGCGGAACGGAATGACAATTTCTGCCGTCTAAGTAAATAGGCAAATCATCCCGCGGGCGCGCGGGAAAGAAAAAGGAGAACACGACATGAAAAAAGCGGCTTTTGTACTGGCGCTGGTGATGCTGCTGGGCTGTGTGTCCGGCTGCGGCGCAGCGGAGGGCGAGGCCTCCGTGCAGTCGGTGTCTATGATCTGCGGGCTGGGGTCCGTAGGTCTGGCGGACCGGTTCGCAGGCATCGTCAGCCCGCTGGGCGAGACGACCATCAAGAAAAACGACGCCATGACCATCGACACCATCAAGGTGAAGGTGGGCGACAGCGTGAAAAAGGGCGACGTGCTGCTGACCTATGACCTCAGCCAGATCCGCACCGACCTGGAGATGGCCCAGCTGGAGCTGGAGCAGCTGAACGCCACGCTGGAGGACCAGCAGGCGGAGCTGGAGCGTATACAGAAGCTGATGGACAGCACCTATGACGACGCCACCAAGCGGCAGTACGCCCTGGATCTGCGGGAGCAGAACGTGAAGGTGCTGGAGACGAAGGCCAACATCGCCACCAAGAAAAAGGACATTGAGAAGCTGAAGGCCAACACCGCCGACAGCACCGTCAAGTCCCCGGTGGACGGCGAGGTGCAGTCCCTGAACCCGGACGGCGGCACGGACAACTCCGGCAACGCCCTGCCGTTCATGACCATCGTGGAGACGGGCGGCTTCCGCATCAAGGGCTATGTGAATGAAAACAACGCCAGCGTGCTGACCGAGGGCACGGCGGTGGTCATCCGCTCCCGGGTCAGCGACCAGACGTGGAAGGGCAGCATCAGCTCTATCGACTGGAACAACGCCCAGCAGAGCCGCAGCGACTACGGCGACAGCGACACGGCCATGTCCAGCAAGTACCCCTTCTATGTGACGCTGGAGGGCGACGGCGAGGGCCTGCTGATGGGCCAGCACGTGTACATAGAGCCGGACTACGGTCAGGAGGACACCCAGGACGAAAGCCTGATCAACCTGCCCAGCTACTTCATCAACGACGCCGAGGGCAAGCCCTGGGTGTGGGCTCAGAACAGCAAGGGCAAGCTGGAGAAGCGGAGCATCACCCTGGGCGAGTACAACACGGAGACGGACACCTATCCCGTGACGGACGGCCTGACGGCGGAGGACTATATCGCCTATCCCGACGACAGCCTGAAGGCGGGCATGACGTGCATCACCTATGACGACGCCACCTTTGACCCCAGCGCCAGCGGCGGCGAGGTATACCCCGAGGGCGGCGGTGAAAAAATCGACGAAAACGTGCCCATGGACGGCATGGACGGCGGCGATATGCCCGCTGAGAACGACACCGTCACGGACGACGGCAGCACCGCAGCCGTGATTCCCGGCGGCGAGGCCGCCTCCGCGTCAGCGGTCATCCCGCCGATGGAGGGCTGAGCATGATTTTGGAAATGCGCGATATATGCAAGGACTACCCCATGGGAAAGTCCGTGGCACATATCCTGAAAAACGTGAACCTTGACGTGGAGGAGGGGGAATACCTGGCTATCATGGGTCCCTCCGGCAGCGGCAAGACCACGCTGATGAACCTGATCGGGTGTCTGGACGTGCCCACCAGCGGCAGCTATCTGCTGGGCGGGCGGGACGTGACCACCTGCAACAACAAGCAGCTGGCGGAGGTGCGGAACAAGGAGCTGGGCTTCGTGTTCCAGAGCTTTAATCTGCTGCCGAAGCTGACGGCGCTGGAAAACGTGGCGCTGCCCCTGCTGTACGGCGGGGTGAAGAAGGCGGAACGGCTGGAACGGGCCAGGGCCGCGCTGGAGACGGTGGGGCTTTCCGACCGGGTGGAGCACCGCCCTGACCAGCTGTCCGGCGGACAGTGCCAGCGGGTGGCCATCGCACGGGCCATCGTGGGCAAGCCGAAGCTGCTGCTGGCCGACGAGCCCACCGGTGCGCTGGACAGCGCAAGCGGCGCGGCGGTGATGGAGCTGTTTCAGCAGCTGCATGACGGCGGCTCCACCATCATCATGATCACCCACGACCATTCCATCGCCAACCACGCCGCCAAGGTCATGACCATACGGGACGGCGTACTGTCGGGAGGTGACGACTATGAGTGAGAAGCTGACGCTGCGGGAAAAGCTGCATATCGGCGAAAAGCGCCCCGACGGCGAAAAGCCCCGCATGAGCAAGAAGCTGAAAAAGGGCATTATCGCCGCCGCCTGCGTGGTGGGCGTGTGCGGCGCGGTGTGGGGCGGACTGACCATCGCCCGGAACGCCCAGCGGGGCGACGTGAACGTATACGCCGTCAACGAGTGCGCCATGACCGACTACTGGGGGGACACCTCCAACACCAGCGGCATGGTGACCACGGACAAATTGCAGAAGATCTACATCTCCCAGAGCCAGACGGTGAAGAAGGTGTGGGTCAAGGAGGGCGACAGCGTCAAGAAGGGCACGGCGCTGGTGAGCTATGACTCCACCCTGACACAGGCCACCGTGGAGCGCGCCAAGATCGACTATGACCGGCAGACGGAGAACCTGGAGGTCATGAAAAACGAGCTGGAGCTGCTGAAGAAGGCGAAGAACAAGGAGACGCTGGAGGCGGAAAAAACGAAGCTGGAGGCGGAGCTGCAAGCGGAGATCAGCCGGCTGGACGGCGCCGGCGGGTACGACCCCGAGAAGGCCGTGGAGCCCGGACTGGTGACGCCTATGGCCGAGGGCTCGGGCAACAGCAAGGATAAGCCCATTTACTACTACTGGCTGACCGACGAGCCTCTGAGCGATAAAGTGCTGCGGAACCTCCTGCATGGTACGGAGATAAACCGGGCCACACCTATGGATAAGACCCCGACAGTGAGCACCTATCTGGTATTGGTGTCCCGGGACAAGGATAAGATGGGCGGTATGCCCACCAGCCGCGGCCTGCTGATAACAGAGACATTTACACCGGACAGCACAAAGCAGCCTGTTGAGGGTGCACCCATTTCCGGCACGGTGAGCATTTCCTTCCGGTTCTGCGATCTGCCGGAGTACATCGACCCGGAGCGCACCTACGACAGCGACAAGTACAAAGAGCTGACCCGGAAGATTGCCCAAATTCAGGAGCTGCTGGATGCCTCCATGACCCAGTTGGAGATCAACAAGGCCATTCTGGAGAAGGCTCAGGCGGTAAAGGAGCAGGAGGTCAACCTGAAGGTGGCGAAGCTGAAGCTGGACAAGAAGCTGGCGGAGCTGGGCGACGGCAACGTGTACGCGGAGTTCGACGGCACGGTGAAGGCCGTGCGGGACCCGGACGAGGCCTATAACAACAGCGAGGCCGTGGTGGAGCTGTCCGGCGGCGGCGGTTACTACGTCACCGGCACCCTCAGCGAGATGGATCTGGGCAGCGTGCAGGTGGGCGACAGCGTATCCATCAGCAGCTGGATGACCGGAGCGGCCTGCGAGGGCACCATCGTGTCCATCGACGACTATCCCACCAGCAACGGCAACAACTGGGGCGACGGCAACAGTAACGTGTCCTACTACCCCTTCAAGGTGTTTGTCACCGAGGACGCGAATTTGCAGCCCAATGACTATGTGGATATACAGTACCAGAAGGACACCAGCGCGGAAGAAAGCGGCAGCTCACTGTATTTGCAGAGTATGTTCATCCGGACCGACAACGGCAAGAGCTATGTGATGGCCCGGGGCGAGGACGGCAGACTGGAGCAGCGGTGGGTGCAGACCGGCCGGGATCTGTGGGGCAGCTACACCCAGATACGGGGCGGGCTGACCATCGACGACTACGTGGCGTTCCCCTATGGGCGCGACGTGGTGGAGGGTGCCCACACCCAGGAGGCCACGACCGACCAGCTGTACAACTACGGCATATAAAGGAGGCGGGATAACCATATGTTGGAAAATATAAATCTCGCCTTTCAGGGCGTGTGGAGCCACAAGCTGCGGTCGTTTCTGACCATGCTGGGCATTATTATCGGTATCGCCGCGATCATCACCATCGTGTCCACCATTCAGGGCACCAACGAGCAGATCAAGCAGAACCTGATCGGCGCGGGCAACAACGTGGTGCGGGTGACCATCGGCGCCACGGACAGCCAAAACTATTTCGACCTGAACTACTCGGCGCTGCCGGAGGGTATCGACCCAGTGACCCGGGAGATGCGGGATGAGATGGAGAAGCTGGGCAGCGTGTCGCTGGTGAGTATGTACTACTCCCGGGATTGGTGCGACAACGTGTACGTGGGCAATACAGCGTTCAGCGGGTCGCTGTACGGCGTGGACGACCACTATCTGACGGCCGTGGACTACGCGGTGAACTACGGACGCTCCTTCACGGCGGCGGACTATGAGAACCGGCGGAATGTGGCGCTGATCGACGCAAAGTCGGCAAAGTCGCTGTTCCAGGGCGAGAACCCCATCGGCGGCACCATCGAGATCAACGGGATGCCGTTCACCGTGGTGGGTGTGGTGTCCTCCCGGTCCAGCAGCGGACCGGTGATCAACAACTTTAAGGATTATCAGATGTACGCCGGCAGCACAGCGGGGACCATTTTCATCCCGGACGTGTGCTGGTCGGTGCCGTACCGGTATGATGAGCCCCAGTACGCGGCGGTGCGGGCCACCAGCACCAACGACATGACCGCCGCCGGCGACAATGTGGCCAAGTACCTGAACGAGAACGCCATCCGGACCACGAAGTACAAGTACGAGTCCAAGGACCTTCTGCAGCAGGCCAGCGATCTGCAGAGCCTGTCGGAGAGCACCAACAAGCAGCTGATCTGGATCGCCGCCATCTCTCTGGTGGTGGGCGGCATCGGCGTGATGAACATCATGCTGGTGTCCGTGACAGAGCGCACCCGCGAGATCGGATTGAAGATCGCCATCGGCGCGCAGCAGAGCCGCATCCTCTGGCAGTTCCTGACGGAGGCGGCGGTGCTGACCAGCATGGGCGGCATACTGGGCGTGGCTACGGGCATCGGCCTGGCGGAGATGATGTCCCACATCATGGGAACACCGGTGGCCATCAGCATACCGGCGTGCATCATCGCCGTGGCCTTCTCCATGGTCATCGGCGTGGTGTTCGGCCTGGTGCCGGCCATGAAGGCATCGAAGCTGAACCCCATCGAAGCCCTGCGGAGAGAATGATACGCAGAAAGAAAAGACCGGCTTTCGCCGGTCTTTTTCTCTGTCTGCTCCCGGCGAGGACACAGCGAAAGCAGAAAACAGCCCCCGGCAGGGGGCTGTTTCTTTATTTACTGCGGCAGCTCGCCGGGGGCGACCAGGATGATCTTGTCGGCCCGGTCATAGTCGCTGTACGCCTCCTTGGTGCTGCGGAGGAGCGTACCGTCGCCGGCGTAGACGTTGCGGTAGGTCTGGACGGCGTAGCCGTTGTGGCCGTACTGCTCCACCTCGCTGGTGCCGGGGGCGATGCGCTCGGACTCCTGATAGACCGTCTTGCGCTCGGAGTAGGAGAGGAACTGGTTGGTCATCTCCACATAGTGGTCGTCGGTCTTGGTGCCCAGCAGGGTGATGGTCAGCTGGTTGGTCTCGTCGTTGTAGCTGGTGGTGATCTTGATGGGGTAGTTGGTGCTGTTGCGGAAGGCAAAGTCCGGGCCGCCCCAGCTGACCGTGGCGTCACAGCCCGTGACGGGCATATAGCCGGGGTCGAACATATGGGCGTAGCGCAGGACGATCTGCAGGTCCGACATGAGGGCGGAATAGTACAGCGTGGAGGATACCTGGCAGATACCGCCGCCGATGGAGGTAACGGTCTTGCCGCCGGAGTAGGCGGCGGCGGGCTGGAAGCCCCGGGCCTCGGTGCGCTGGCCCACAGTGGCGTTGTACCAGAACTCCTCGCCGGGGTTATAGATGCGGCCATTGATGGCGGCAGAGGCCAGCTTGATGTTCTGGCGGCGGCCCCAGGGGCCGGCGCAGGTGGTGGTGCAGGTGCCGATCACATCCCGGAACATGGCCTGCTCCAACTCCTCGGTGGCGGCGGGCGGGAACTGCACCTGGGCGTCAGCCAGGAATTCCTCGCCCGGCTGGGCGGCGTCCAGTTGCTTTTGCACCGTCTCCTCATCGAACTGTACGCCCACGCGGGACTGGGTGGGCTTGCCGGTGGATTTGTCGCAGATGGCGGCGGCCATGGTGCCGGCGATCTCGTCGTGGAGCGCCTGCACGTCCATGGGCGCGGCGGTGTGGGCCGCGAACACACATTCCACGGACCGGGCTGCCGCGGACAGGTCGCGGCTCTCGAAGCGCTGCGCCAACTCGGCGCGCAGCGCCGCCGCGTCCAGCTTCTCGCCGTCCTGCGGCTTGGTGATGTACAGGCCCTCACCCTCCGCCAGCCGGTAGCCGCCGTCCGTTACGGTGCAGCCCACGGTGTCGGACAGCTGTTCACAGGCGGCGGTAAGCTTCGCCTCGTCCACGTCCAGCTGGGGCGTGACATCCACGGCCCTGAACCAGCTCTCGATAAAGCGCCAGCCGCCGCGGAGGAACGCGGTCACATCGCTGCCCCAGCCCCGGTCCTGCACGTCGCAGCCGGCAGCCTTGGAGACATAGACGGGAAGAACGGTGACGCCCAGGTCGGAAAGGGTGGTGCTGCCGATCTCCTGCCCGTCACGGGTCAGGCGGATGGTCATGCCGTCCAGCAGGGCACTCCCCTGCTCCGTCCAGCGCTGCTCGGCCTCCTGCGCCGACAGGCCGGACACATCCATGCCCAGCACGGACGTGCCGGAAAACGCCGTGTGGGAATACAGCGCGTTGGCGGCCACACAGCAGCCCGCGTAGGCCAGCACCAGCACCGCCGCGGCGATGCCGATGATCAGTCCGGCTCTTTTGCCGGGGGTCTTGGGAGGCTTTTCTTCCGGGGCCGCGCGCTTGCCGGCCGTCTCCGGCGCGGGATCGGCGGTAACAGAGGACATATTCAACTCGTCGCTCATGGTGTCCCCTCCTTTGTATCATCAGGTTTGGGCAATACCGGCAAAATGCCGTGCCGTTACTGCATTGTATCACGGTTTGTCAAGGAATGGGTTACAAAAGCGTTACGACACATCTTTCTGCGGCTTTGCGCGGGGGATGGTGACGGTGAGGCAGATGGCGTCCTCCGTGTCCCGGCGGGAGACTTTGGCGCCGACGCCGGCGGTCTGCATGAGCCGGACGCCCCGGTCCACGCTGTTGAGAAACAGCCGGACGTCTTTTAGGATATAGGTGCTGCGGCGGCGGGGCTGCGTCGTCTGATTTTGCGCGACCAGACGGTCTATGTAGGCCTCGGCATCGGCGACGTTCAGCTGGTTTTTGCCGATGTGTTCGACGGCGGCAAGACGCTGCTCCGGGTCCTCCAGACGCAGGAGGGCACGGGCGTGGCGCTCGGTCAGGCCGTAGCGGTGCAGAGCCTCCGCTACCGGCTCCTCCAGCCGCAGCAGACGCAGCTTGTTGGCCACGGCGGACTGGCTGCGGCCCAGCTTTTCCGCCGCCTGCTGCTGGCTGAGGCCGTAGCGGCGGAGCAGGCGGGCGATGGCGGCCGCCTCCTCCATGTAGTCCAGGTCGCGGCGCTGGAGGTTCTCGATCAGGGCCAGCAGGGCGGCGTCCTCCTCATCCACCCGGGCCAGCAGACAGGGCACCTGCCGCAGCCCGGCGATCCGCGCCGCCCGCCAGCGGCGCTCGCCGGCCACCAGCTCGTAGACTGCGCCCTGCTGCCGGACGGTGATGGGCTGCAGAATGCCGTAGGCGGCGATGCTGGCCGCCAGCTCCTGCAAACTCTCCGAGTCGAACCGGCGGCGGGGCTGCTGGGGATTGGGACGGATATCGTTGATGGGTATGTATCGCACGCGGGCAGAGAGGAAATCGGTCTTCTGGTCTTTTTTCATGGCGGTCGCCTCCTTTTTTTGCCTATTGTACGGCGGGAGGCCTGTCGAAAGCGGGCGAAGACCGTCGGGAAATAAAAAAATGCACCCGCCCCTGTCGGGACGGGTGCGGCGGTCACTGCTTTGTGCGGATATCCTCGCCGAAGAAGGGCAGGATCTGGTAGGCACCCTCGATACGGGAGAGGATGGGCGCGCCGTAGCGATGGCCCAGCTCCTCCGGGGCCAGGTTGGTGCTGATGATGGTGGACCTGCCGGAGAGCATACGGCCGTTGACGATCTGATAGAGGGCGCTCTGGACAAAGGCGGTGGTCATCTCGGTGCCCAGGTCGTCCAGGATCAGCAGGTCGCAGCTCTCGCAGCGGCGGACGTCGGCATCGCTGACCTCGTCGGGGCGGAACTTGGCGTCCTCATAGCGGGAGAAAACGCTGATCGCGGTGTCGTAGACCACGGAGAAGCCGGCGTCGCTGACCTCCCGGGCGATGCAGGCGGAGAGGAACGTCTTGCCCAGACCGGTGCCGCCGGAGAGCAGCAGGCTGCCGCTGCCCCGGGAGAACTGGCGGGCAAAATCCCGGCAGACGTCGAAGTTGCGCTCCATGTTGGCCCGGGGTGAAACGCCGTAGCTGTCCCACACGGCGCTGTCGTACAGGTCGAAGCGGAAGGTGTCGAACCGGGCCTCGCCCAGCGGCAGGAGCCGGGAGAGCTCCGCCAGCTGCTCGCGGGCATAGTACTGCTTCAGGCAGGCGCAGACGCCGGACCGGGTATAGCCGGTGTCGCCGCAGAGGGAGCAGGCAGGCTTGTCCTCCAGGTAGTCGGCGGGATAGCCCATGTCCTCCAACAGGGCGGCGCGCTCGCGCTGCAGGGAGAGATTTTCGTCCCGCAGGACCCGCAGGGCGGGCAGCGGGTCCTCGCCCTTTTTGGCGGCGGCGGCCACGATGCGGCTCATGGTGGTGCGGAGGGTGCGGTCAATGTCCCGCAGGCGGGGCTGGCGGGCAAAGACCTCCCGGCGGCGCTGGTCCAGCTCGGCCTCCCGGCGCTGGCGGGCCTGGTCAAAGCGGGCAATGGCCCGCTGCATGATGATACCGTCGTATGACATATTCTCACCTCTTGATATAGCGGCGCATCCAGGCGTCCTTGTCCCCGGCGGGGGCGGCGGACTTACCGGCGGCAGCGGGCCGCTTGCCGGCCGCCTCGCCCTCCTCTACCTGGCGGGGCGTATGCCAGCCGGCGTCGTGCCAGCGGCGCAGGATGCCGTTAAGATAGCGCCAGTTCAGGTCCTTCTTGTAGAACACCGTGCGCTCATAGGCCAGAGCCACCGTCTCCGGTGGGAAGCCCATGTCCATCCACTGGTCGATGTAGCGGCGTTCGGCCTCCACCGGCGGCCTGTTAAGAATTCGTAAATTCGACAAATAGGAAGTGTACTTCCTGTTGCGCTCTGCCCATTTTTTCAGGTATACCGCGGCAGAATTCTGGTCAAATATGCCAAGTTGTGCCCAGCGATAGCCCTCTTTTTCCACCTGGCGCATGGTTGGTCGTCTGCCCTCGCCCCACTGGCTGCGGGCCCGTTCGACACAGTGGCACACCAGGAGATAGATCACGTCGGCGGGCATACCCAAATCATCGTAAAGACCGGCCAATATCTGCAAGTCGGCGGTGCGGAGTTTCTTGCCCAGCTGCTGCTCCGTCTGGGGCACCAGCAGGCGGAAGCCCTCGTTGTCCGTCAGCAGTCCGGCGATGTCCTGGGCAGTGTAGACCGGGCGTTCGTCCGCCGGATCGGGCGGTGCCTGGCGGGCCGGTCGAGGCAGCAGGTCCAGGTCCTGAAGGACCTTCTCCGCCGCGTCGATCCGCAGGCGGCTGATGGGCAGGACCTTTTCCAGCTCCTCCGGCGTGACGCCCCGGCCGAAGCGGCGCAGGGCCAGATACAGCAGGGCGGCGTCGCCCTGACCGCTTTGCAGCAGCTTGTCGGCCGCATCGGCGGACAGCGTCAGCTGCTCCTGCCTGTTCCGAAGTATATAGCCGTCCATGGCGATGACCTCCCTTCTCATTCGTGCTCTCCATTCTACACGAAAAAGGGGGCGGCGTAAAGCGGGGCGGGACAACTTTTTACAAATTTCCGCTTTTCGCCAAAATAGACTTTTCTCCGGCGGGTTTTGTGGTATAATGCTATTTGTATAAGTATATATACCCAACGAAATGAATTAAGGAGGGTTTTGGCATGGCGAACCGGGTAACGATGTCTATCTGCGGCACGGAGTATATCCTCGTAGCGGAGGAGGACGCCGCCTACATGGAGAAGATCGGCAACATGGTGGATGCGGAGATGCAGAAGCTGATGGACAGCGCCCACATGAGCCGTGACGCGGCGGCGGTGCTGGCGGCGGTCAATCTGGCGGACCAGCTCACCAAGGCGCAGGAGGGCGCGGAAAATCTGCGCCGGCAGTTGAAGACATATCTGGACGAGGCCAGCCGCGCCAAGAACGAGGCGGCGGAGCTGCGCCGGAAGCTGCAGAACGCCCAGAACCAGAATAACCGCCGGTGATGATGGAGCTTTTGGCCCCCGCGGGGGGATATGAGGCACTGACCGCCGCGGTGCAGAACGGCGCGGACGCGGTGTATATGGGCTTTGGCGCGTTCAACGCGCGGCGAAGCGCGAAAAACTTTACCGACGAGGAATTCGCGTCGGCGGTGCGGTATTGCCATCTGCGGGGCGTGCGGGTCTTTTTGACCCTGAACACCCTGCTGACCGACCGGGAGCTGCCTGGGGCGGCCGCGGCGCTGCGGAAGGCCAGCGCCATGGGCGTGGACGCGGTGCTGGTGCAGGACTGGGGCCTGCTGACCCTGGCAAAGGAGATCGTGCCGGACCTGCCTCTTCACGCCAGCACGCAGATGAGCCTGTTCACGCTGGGCGGCGCCAATGCGGCCGCGGCGTTGGGCATGGAGCGCGTGGTGCTGGCCCGGGAGCTGGACCGGGACGAGGTACGGGAGATCTGCGCCGGCTGCGGCGCGGAGATCGAGGTGTTCGGCCACGGGGCGCTGTGTATGTGCTACTCCGGCCAGTGCGAGATGAGCGCCGTGCTGGGACAGCGCAGCGGCAACCGGGGCGCCTGCGCCCAGCCCTGCCGTCTGCCCTACGGCGTGAACGGCCCCTGCCGGGACGCGCATCCCCTGAGCCTGAAGGACGCCAACCTGTCCGCCTATCTGCGGGATATGGCGTCTATGGGCGTGGACTGCCTGAAGCTGGAGGGACGGCTGAAGCGGCCGGAATACGTGGCCGTGGTAACGGGCATCTACCGCCGCCTGCTGGACGAAAGGCGGCTGCCCACGGCGGAGGAGTCCCGGGCGCTGGAGCAAGCCTTCTCCCGCAGCGGCTTCACCGACGGCTACTGGCTTGGTAAAAAGGGCAAGGCCATGTTCGGCACCCGGCCGGAGAACGTACCGGAGCCGAAGGCGCTGTTCGCCGCGGCCCGTGAGACCTATGAAAACGGAAAAGAAAACCGGAAAATACCGGTGAACCTCCGTCTGACGGTGCGCCGGGGCGAACCGGTGCGGCTGGGCGGCGCGTGCGCCGTCCCGGGCGGCGTCACCATAGTCATGGCCACGGGCGATATGCCGGAGGAGGCGCGAAACCGCGCCGTGACGGAGGAGGAACTGCGGCAGCGGCTGACCAAGACCGGCGGCACGGTGTTCGCGGCGGATCAGATCGAAATAGAGCTGGACGAGGGGCTGATGGTGTCCGCCAGCGCGGTGAACGCGCTGCGGCGGGAGCTGCTGGACGAGCTGGCGGATCGGCGGATGGACACTCCGAAGCGCCGTGAACTGCCCGCCTCTCCCCTGCCGGAGGCCCCGGCGGGCGCGGCGGAGCTGGACTTTACCGTGTCCATCAGCAGGCCCGATCAGCTGACGGCCGAGCTGCTGGCGGAACGGCCCGCCATCGTGTATATCCCGGCGGAGCTGCTGGATAAGATGGACCTGATGCCCTATACCGGGCAGGCGGAGTTCTGCGCGGTGCTGCCCCGGATATTCCGCACGGCGGACGAACCGGTGTTCCGGGATATTCTGCAGCGGCACCCGGAGGTCGCCTCCGCGGCCATCGGCAACCTGGGCCATCTGGCCATCGTGAAGGGACTGGGCAAAACGCTCCGCGGCGACTTCGGCCTGAACGTGTACAACAGCCGGGCGGTGCGCTTCTGGCAGGAGCAGGGGCTGTCGTCCGTGACGGCCAGCTTTGAGCTGCGGTGGCAGCAGGTGCGGGACCTGGGAAAATATGTGGACTGCGAGGCCCTTGTCTATGGCCGCCTGCCGCTGATGATCACCGAAAACTGCGTGACGAAGAACAGCGTGGGCTGCGCCCATGGGATGGGCAGCGTGCTGACCGACCGGCGGGGCGAGCAGTTCCCGGTGCTGTGCGCCTACGGGTGCCGGTGCGAGATCGAGAACGGAAAGACGCTGGTGCTGGCGGACAAGCCGGAGGTGTTCCGGTGCGGCCTGCGGTACGGACGCCTGCGGTTTACCACAGAGACGGCGGCGGAGTGCGCGGCGCTTCTCCGCGCCCACAGGGCCGGGACCGTCACCGCCGACGACAACAGCACACGCGGGCTGTTCTACCGGGGCGTAGAGTAAAACAAATGGTATAACACTCGTTATAATTTACAAACCGTATTCAATTTCAGGAGAAAAAGGTGTTACTATGGAGCTGAAGATCAAAGCCCTGTCCCCCAAGATCGGGACGGAGATACCCCTCCCCCGCTTTGCCACCGCCGGCGCGGCCTGCATGGACCTGTGTGCCTGCATCGACGAGGCGTTGACGCTGGCAGCCGGGGAACGGCGGCTGGTGCCCACCGGCATCGCCATCGCCCTGCCGTCGGCGGACTACGCGGCGCTGGTGTTCGCCCGCAGCGGGCTGGGCATCAAGAAGGGCGTGTGCCTTTCCAACGGCGTGGGCGTCATCGACAGCGACTACCGGGGCGAGATCGGCGTGGGGCTGGTAAACCTGGGAGGCGAACCGTACACGGTGCAGCCCGGGGACCGGATCGCCCAGCTGATGGTGGTGCCGGTGGTGCAGCCCACGGTGACGGTGGCGGAGGACCTGGACGAGACGGACCGGGGCGCCGGCGGCTTCGGCTCCACAGGCAGGTGACGTATATGGCAAAGATCGTGCTGGCCTCCGGGTCCCCCCGGCGGCAGGAGCTTTTGCGTCGGATGGGCATCACCGACTTTACCGTCCGGGTGCCGGAGGTGGAGGAATACTTCCCCGCCGGGCTGACGCCGGAGGAGACGGTGTGCTACATCTCCCGGGAGAAATCCCAGGCGGTGGCGTCCGACGCGGGCGAGATCGTCATCACGGCGGATACGATGGTGTTTCTGGACGACAGGAAGCTGGGCAAGCCAGCCGACGAGGCGGAGGCCCTGCAAATGCTGACGGCCCTGCAGGGTCGGCGCCACACCGTCTGTACCGGTGTGACGGTGCGGCAGGGGGAGAAAGCCCTGACCCGCGCCCAGCACACGGACGTGTATTTCCGTCCGGCCACACAGCGGGAGCTGATGGCCTACATCGCCGGGGGTGAACCCATGGACAAGGCCGGGGCCTACGGCGTACAGGGGCAGGGCGCGCTGCTGGTAGAGCGCATCGACGGCGACTTTTTCAACGTGATGGGGCTGCCGGTGGTGCTGCTGGCGGAGATGCTGGGCGAATTCGGGATACAGCTGCTGGGATAATGCCCCTTTCGCTCCCTCTGAGAGGGTGCGCTGCCGCCTCCCCTGCCGGGGGAGACTTCAGAGAGGAACAAACGACACATGAAGCGATTTTTTACGAAAACGGGAATATGGCTGCTGGCCGCGGCGGCCACCATCGCGGTGGTGCTGTGCGTGGTGTCGGCCCTGAGCTCCGGAACGGGGCTGCTGCACAACGCCCTGGGCGTGATCGCCTCGCCCTTCCGGGCGGCGGGTTCCGCCGTGGCGGGCTGGGTCGGCGGCATTAGCCAGCGGTTTGAGGACGTGGAGACCCTGCAGCAGGAGAACGACGAGCTGCGGCAGCAGATCGCGGAGCTGGAGGAGCAGCTGCGGCAGATGGAGCCGGCGGCGACCGAAAATAAAGAGCTGCGCCAGCTGCTGGGCCTGCGGCAGCAGCGCAGCGACCTGGTGTTCGAGGCGGCCCGCGTCACCCAGCGCGACGTGTCCAACTGGGCCAGCACGCTGGTGCTGGACCGGGGCAGTCAGCACGGTGTGGCCATAGGCGACTGCGCGGTGGACAGCGCCGGGAACCTGGTGGGTGTGGTCACAGACGTGGGCCTGAACTGGTGCCGGCTGTCCACGGTGTTGGACACGGACTCCCAGTTCGGCGCGCGGGTATTCCGCACCGGCGAGACGGCGGTGGCTGGCGGCGACCTGGCCCTGATGTCCGAGGGCAGGCTGCGGCTGCAATACCTCAGCGACAGCGCGAACCTGATCAAGGGTGATGTGATCGTCACGTCCGGACTGGGCGGCTACTATCCCGCCGGGCTGGTCATCGGCACGGTGGAGTCCGTGCAGACGGATGACGGCGGGCTGGCGCGGTACGCGGTGCTCTCGCCCAAGTGCGATGTGGCGGCGATACAGGAGATGTTTATTATCACGGATTTTGACGTGATCCAATGACGGAGGACGGCTATGACACGGCGGGCGATACTGCTGAAGTGGATATTGTACTGTCTGTGCGCGCTGGCGCTGGCACTGCTGCAGGGGCTGGTGCTGGTATACGTGCGGGTATGGGGCGTGCACCCGTTCCTGCTGCCGGCCATCGCGGTGATACCGGCCACGCTGGAGCGCAACGAGCAGGCGCTGCTGTACGCGGTATTTTTCGGGCTGGCGTGCGACCTTCTCTCGCCGGTGGCGGGCCTGCCGTGCTTTTACGCGCTGGCGTTCCTGCTTGGCGCGGCGGCAGCGTGGCTGCTGAGCGGGCAGGTCATCATGGCGGGCGTGGTGTGCTCGCTGGTGGTGACAGGCGTATGTATGCTGCTCTGCGGACTGCTGCACATGGCGGTGCTGGCGGGACACAGCGGCGCGGGGCTGACCGCGGCGGGCCTGCTGCTGGGCAGGGAGCTTTTGGTATCGCTGCCCTTCGCGGCGGCAGCGCACCCGCTATTTCGGTGGGCCCAGCGACGGGCACTGAGCGAATGACCATAGGAGAACCAAACTATGATGAAAAATCCTCACCCCTCCCGGCGGCGGGTATATGTGCTGCTGGGGTTTTTCTGTGCGTTTCTGGTGCTGTTTTTTGCGGTGCTGTATGACGCACAGGTGGTGCACGGCAGCGAAAATCGGGCCAGATCCATCACCAGCAATACCGCCAGCGAAACGGTGACCGCCTCCCGGGGCATCATCACCGACCGGAATGGCAAGGTGCTGGTGAGCAACCGGCTGGCCTATACGCTGGTGGTAGACAAGAGCAGCTTCGGCAAGGACGAGGCCGCGCTGAACGACGCCATCTGGCAGCTGATACAGCTGTGTCAGGAGCAGGGCGTCACATGGAACGACACCCTGCCCATGACCACAGGGTCCTCTCCCCAGCTGACCAGCAAAAGCCTGACCGAGAGCTTCCGGGAGTATCTGGACGACAACAAGCTGCCCACGGACGGCGGCAGCGCGGAAGTGCTGGCCGCCATGCGGAAGCTCTACAAGGTCGATGACAGCTATACCGACGCGCAGGCGCGTCTGATCGTGGGCGTGCGGTATGAACTGGACGGGCGCAGCAGCTACACCTTTGCCGAGGATGTATCCACGGAGTTGCTGGGCCGCATCACCGACGGAAAGTACCGGGGCGTGACCATCAAGACAGCGGCGGCGCGGGTGTACAACACCAAGCTGGCGGCGCACATTCTGGGCACCGTGGGCGCCATATGGCAGGAGGAGTGGCGCAGCGACGAGAGCACCGGCTATGTGGGCTACGCCGACAAGGGCTACAATATGAATGACCTGGTGGGCAAGGACGGCGTGGAGAAGGCCTTTGAGGAATATCTCCACGGCAATGACGGCAAGCGGCTCATCACCACCGACGAGAACGGCAAGATCACCGGCGAGCTGTACACCCGGGAGCCCCAGCCCGGCGGCACCGTGGCGCTGACCATCGACATCGACCTGCAGCAGGTGGTGGAGGACACGCTGGCCAGTACCATTCAGGGCATGATCGACAAGGACAGCAACGAGCGCGGCGGCGCGGCGGCGGTCATTCAGGTCGGCACCGGCGAGGTACTGGCCATGGCCAGCTACCCCACCTACGATCTGGAGACGTTCAACCAGGACTATGATGAGCTGGTGAAGGACGAACGCCTGCCCATGTTCAACCGGGCCACCCAGGGCGTGTACGCCCCCGGCTCCACCTTCAAGCTGTGCACGTCCGTGGCGGCGCTGGAGGAGGGCATCATCACCCCCAGCACCATTATCGAAGACAAGGGTATCTACACCTACTATGTGGACCCGCAGCCCATGTGCTGGATCTGGCGGCAGGCCCACACCACCCACGGGCGCATCAACGTCAGTCAGGCCATCGTGGACTCCTGCAACTACTTCTACTACGAGGTGGGCCGGCTGACAGGCATCAAGAAGCTGGACGAGTACGCCACAGCCTTCGGCCTGGGGCAGTCCACGGGCATTGAGATCGGCGACGTCAGCGGCGTGCTGGCCTCCCCGGAGTGGGCGGAGGCCCACGACCGGGAGTGGACCGACGGCCAGACCCTGACCGCCGCCATCGGCCAGAGCTATGACCTGTTCACGCCCCTGCAGCTGGCCAACTACATTGCCACCCTGGTGGGCAGCGGCCAGCACTATGAGGCCCATCTGCTGAAAAACGTGAAATCCTACGACAACTCCTCGGTGATCTACGCCTATGACAAGGCACCGCTGAACACCGTGGAGATGAGCGACAGCACCTTGCAGGCGGTGAAGGAGGGCATGCACAACCTGACCACCGGGAGCCTGTCCTACTACTTCTCCAATTGCGTGGTGTCCGCCGGCGCCAAGACCGGTACCGCAGAAACCGGTATCGCCAATACCAACAACGGCGTGTTCGTGTGCTTCGCCCCCTATGACGATCCCCAGATCGCCGTGGCCGTGGTCATCGAGAAGGGCGGCTCCGGTGCGGCCCTGGCCTCCACCGCCGTGGACATTGTGAACTCCTATTTCTCCCAGGAGGAGATCGGCGCCGTGGTCATCGGCGAAAATACCCTGCTGAAATGAGGCATTCCATGAGCAAGATCTTTGACTCCCGCGATACGGAATATAAGTCCCCCTTTGGCGCCGCCGTGTGCGGCGCCACTGTCCGTTTCGCGGTTCGACCGGGGGATGAAAACGTTACCGGCGTGACGCTGCTCCTGCGGCGGGAATTTGCGGGTACGGAGCAGGAGGTGGCCCTGTCCCCCGGCGATGACGGCCGGTGGCAGGGGGTATACACCGCCCCGGAGGAGCCGGAGCTGGTGTGGTACGCCTTCCGGTTTTCGTATCCGGAGGGGCAGCGGCTATACGGCCTTCACGGCTTCGATGACCAGGCCCGGTGGCAGCTGACGGTTTATGACGACAGCCGCCCTACCCCCGCCTGGTTTGGCCGGGGGATCACCTATCAGATCTTCCCGGACCGGTTCTGCCGCACCCGGGTGCCGGACCCCGCCGGGATGGTGGGGGACCGGGTGGTCCATCAGGATTGGGACGACACCCCGGTGTGGCGGCCCGACGCCCAGGGGATCATCCGCAACAACGATTTCTTCGGCGGCAGTCTGGCGGGGATCACCTCCCGATTAGACTACCTACAGAGTATGGGAGTAGGTACGTTGTACCTGTGCCCGATTTTTGAGTCCGACAGCAACCACCGGTACGACACGGCGGACTACCGGCGGATTGACCCCATGCTGGGCACCGAGGAGGACTTCCGCACCCTGTGCCGGGAGGCCGGGTGCCGGGGCATCCGGGTGATGCTGGACGGAGTGTTCAACCACACCGGCAGCAACAGCCGATATTTCAACACCCAGGGATTCTATCCGGAGCTGGGGGCGGCCCAGAGCCGGGAGTCCCAGTATTATAATTGGTACTCCTTCCACCCCTGGCCGGAGGATTACGACGCCTGGTGGGGCATCAAGACCCTGCCGGCGGTGCAGGAGTCCGCGGACAGCTATCGCCGGTTCATCATCCGGGACGGAGACTCCGTGGTGCGGCACTGGCTGCGGCAGGGGGCCTCCGGCTGGCGGCTGGACGTGGCCGACGAGCTGCCCGACGATTTTATTGAAAAAATTCGCGCTGCCGTCAAATCCCACGGCGAGGACAAGCTGCTGCTGGGCGAAGTGTGGGAAGATGCGACGACGAAGGAGGCCTTTGGCCGCCGCCGC
>OHXQ01000042.1_pt1 | contig 28210 bp, 21 predicted proteins | sample 1580041 | NCBI WGS metagenome assembly OHXQ01 (sample SAMEA3882543, study PRJEB24775) | human gut metagenome | biome: human-associated habitat; feature: intestine environment; material: feces | place: Netherlands | collected 2009/2010 | reverse complement strand
CAACCGTCCGGGCAATGGAGAAGAAAGGCATACGCACCGAGAAAGGCGAGTTCAATCGCTGGATCAGAGCGACCAATGCCGTTATCCGGGACATTAAGAAGAAAATCGCTCTCCTGTTTGATTGGATTGCCGAAGCAAAAGCGGAGCTTGCCAAGCCGCAGGCACCCGACCTTGTTTCTCTGCTGAACGCCTATTACACCCAGCGCAGAGCCGGGGCATATTCGCAGAAAGGCAAGGTCAGCAATCTAAAGGAGATGAACGAGACTTTCAATTATCTCCGGGCAAACGGCATTTACTCCCTTGAAGATTTGGAACGCCGTGTCAGCGAACACAGTGCTGCCACAGAGAGCTTGAAGAAAACGCTGGACGAACAGACCGCCCGAATGAAAGCAATTAAGCAGCTCTATGACAGCTCCGCTGCTTTCCAGAGCTTGAAGCCTGTCTATGACGGCTTGCAGAAAATCAAGTTTGAGAAGCCCAGAGCCAAGTACAAGGCAGAGCATGAAGCGGAACTGAAACAGTTCTACGCCGCCAGACGCAAGCTGACCGGAGAGTTCCCGGACGGCAAGGTGGATATGAAAAAGCTGACCGAAGAGTATGACGAGCTGGAACAGGCGCACAACACCACCTATGGCGAGTTTAAGACCGTCAGAGACGATTTACACCGCCTTTGGAAGGTCAAGTCATGCGTAGATACTGCCGCCCGATTTAACGAGCGCACAGAGGAACAAAAGCTCCAAAATCGACCCCAAACACGACAGAAAAAGGAGGAACTATCCCGATGAATTACACCCAAGCACAGATTGACCGGGCAAACGCCGTCAGTCTGGAAGATTTTCTCCGCACACAGGGAGAGACACTTATCAAAAGCGGACGGGAATACCGCTGGAAAGAACATGACAGCCTGACCGTCCGGGGAAACAAGTGGTTTCGCCACAGCCAGAGCAAGGGCGGCTATCCCATTGATTTTGTCATGGAGTTTTACGGCAAGTCCTTTCCCGAAGCTGTCCAGATGTTGACAGGCGAAAACGGCGAGGGACAGACCGAAGCCACCACAGCACCGCCCACAGCGTTCCACTTGCCCTTGCACAACAGAACAGCCGACAGAGCAATTCAATATCTTTGCGAAAGCCGAGGTCTCAACCCGAAACTGGTTGAGGCTTTTCTTCTTTCCGGGGATATTTACGAGGACGCAAAGCGGCACAATGTTGTGTTTGTCGGCAGAGACCGAAACGGCACACCGAGATACGCCCATGTGCGAGGAACGGCAGACCCATTCAGACAGGACATTGCCGGGTCTGACAAGTCCTATCCGTTCCGCTATGAGGGAAACGGCAACCAGCTCTTTGTCTTTGAAGCACCGATTGACCTTTTGTCCTTTATCTGCCTTTATCCGCAGGACTGGCAGACAAGGAGCTACCTTGCCCTGGGCGGCGTTTCAGGCAAAGCCCTTGACCGTTTTCTTTCTGAACGCAAGGACACCCGAAAAGTGTTCCTCTGCCTTGACAGCGACACCGCAGGAAGCGAAGCCTGTACCCGACTGGCACAGTCCATTCCCGGCGAGATCGCCGTCATTCGCCTTGTCCCGGCAAGGAAAGACTGGAACGATGTTCTCCGTCAGCAAGGGGACATTCCCAGCCGCAAATTCATAGCCGAGACAATCACGCTGCGAGAGCTGCCCACCGCCCAGCCTGTTCCCATGCTCCGCATGGCAGATGTGGAGCTGACGAGCGTGGATTGGCTATGGTTTCCCTATATCCCCTTTGGAAAGCTGACGATCATACAGGGCAACCCCGGCGAGGGCAAGACCTACTTTGCCATGCGTCTTGCGGCGGCTTGTACCAACCGAAAGCCTTTACCCGGTATGGAGACCCTTGAGCCTTTCAACATCATCTACCAGACCGCAGAGGACGGTCTGGGCGATACCGTCAAGCCCCGACTGATGGAAGCGGAAGCAGACCTTGAAAGAGTGCTTGTCATTGACGATAGGGACACACCGCTGACCCTTGCCGATGAGCGCATAGCAAGGGCAATCCGGGAAAACAACGCAAGGCTGGTTATCATTGACCCGGTACAGGCGTTTCTGGGCGCAGATGTGGACATGAACAGAGCAAACGAGGTGCGCCCGATATTCCGCAGTCTGGGAGACATTGCACAGGCTACCGGGTGCGCTATCGTGCTGATCGGACACCTCAACAAAGCCGCAGGAACGCAAAGCACCTACCGGGGATTAGGGTCTATCGACATTACGGCGGCAGTCCGCAGTCTGCTCTTTATCGGCAAGCTGAAGGACAGCCCCACAACGAGGGTGCTTATCCATGAGAAAAGCTCCCTTGCGCCGCCCGGACAGTCCCTTGCCTTTTCTCTGGGAGACGAGAAAGGCTTTGAATGGATAGGAGCTTATGACATTACCGCTGACGAGCTTCTTGCCGGGACGGACACCGCCAAGACCGAAAGCAAGACCGCACAGGCGCAAATGCTCATTCTGGAACTGCTTGCGGACGGAAAGCGTATGCCGAGCGCAGAGCTGGAAAAGGCAGTCAATGAGCGTGGGATTTCCTCACGCACCATGAGAACGGCAAAGAGCCGTATCGGGGACAGACTTGTGACCGAGAAAGACGGCACAGCATGGGTCTGCTATCTCCGAAACTGACAACAGGAACACGGCAAGCGTGGCAAAGACGGCAAGGTTTTTATAGATACCTTAATGTTGCCGCCTTGCCTTGTTCCATCATACCGACACCGCCCGATGATGAACAGTCACCGGGCATTTTTCATTTACAGGAGGATTTTGAATGAACAATACCGCAACCCACAGCACCACCACCAACACCCCTTGCCCGACTGTCAGAAAGCAGATCGGCAAGACCACCTATATCGTCCGTGTGCATTTCAGCCAGACCGCAAAAGAGACGATGGAGGACAAAATCAAGCGTCTGCTCCGTGAGGAAGTCCGCAAAATGTGACTGCTTTTTGAATTTGATGAAAAAGTCCTTGACTTTTCGTCTCTGGCAAGACGGCAAAATCCATTCTGATTTCTCTTGGCGTTCGGCTGGAAAAATTCAATATTCCGCAGGTTGCTTCCTTTATGTGCCATGACGAGCTGGGTATCCGTTCTCTTGGCGAAAGAAAGACCGCGCTGTTTGCCATTATACCGGACAGCGATAGCAGCCTTAACTTTATTATCGGCATGATGTACTCCTGTATATTTCAGGAATTGTATTTTATTGCCGACCATGTTCACGCAGGAAGGTTGCCAATCCATGTGCATTGCGTGATGGACGAATTTGCCAATGGGACACAGTTATAAAGATGACAACCTTGAATTGAGAGACAAAAGAAGGATGTAATAATTCACAATGTATCGTTAAAAAATTATCTCGTGGTCTTTTCTCAAAAAAGCATTGAAAACCAACCGTTTTTTTTGATATGATAATTATGTATAATTATATGTAAAGAGAGGACTTGACAATGGATAAGAAAAGGAGGACAATGCTAATAGCCAGCCAGCCAGCCAGCCAAGTATAATTCCGTCCTTTTTTCCTGTCAAGCGAAAACTGCAAATTATTTAAGGCGTATTATGCCCGTTGCTAAACGGGCGTGATGCGCCTTTTTCTGTTTTGCAGTAAAAATCTGAAAAAAGGACAGGAGGACAGACCATGAAACCAAAAAGCAAACTACTAAGTTTACTGCTTGCAATCTGCCTTGTTGCAGGGCTTATGCCAACAACGGCGTTTGCGGCAGACGGTGACAAAACCATTATGCTGGGGACAAGTGGGATCAGCGGCTATGACAGCACGAACGGCTACGACTATATCTATTACGGCACATGGAACGGCAGCCCCATCAAATGGCGGGTGCTGGACGACCAGACCAATACAGGGGAAAACGGACTTTTCCTGCTCTCCGATGTCCTGTTAGGCAGTGGTGATTCCGGAGATGTATATTTTGATAATTCTTCCCCGTACAGCAACGCATGGCAGGGCAGCGACGCGCAAAAGTGGTGCCAGGATTTTTACAGCAGTAAATTTTCCACAGGCGAACAGAGCGAGGTAATTGCAACCACGAAAAGCGATGAGGCGTTTACAAGCAGCACATATAGCCTTCCGTTTGCAGCGTCTGTAAATATTCTAAACGGGGACAAGGTATTTTTCCTCTCGGCAGAGGAAGCGGAAAAAAGCGAGTACGGTTTTTATAGTAATACGACGCGTGTCGCCAATTATGGCGACAGCGCCGGTGTGTGGTGGCTCCGCTCGCCTTACGCGGACTACACGTACATTGCGGGCGTGGTCCACCTTTATGGTACTGTGCACAATCACGGCGTGGACGGTGGCTGGGCTGCTCGTCCCGCTTTTAATTTAGATCTGAAATCTGTCCTCTTCACATCTGCCGCCGAAGGCGGCAAATCCGCAAACGGCATGGACAGCGGATTAACGGCGGTAGACGATTATACCGGCAGCGAATGGAAGCTGACGCTTTTGGATAATAGCCGCAATTTTGCCGCAGCGACAACGGCGGTAACTGACGACACGCTGACCCTTTCCTACTCCGGCGCGGCGACAGGCGCGAATGAATACATTTCCGCAATCATCAAAGACAACAGCGGCAATATTACACATTATGGCAGACTGAAAAATACCACCGAAGCAGCAGACGCAAGCGGTACGGTGAACATCGACCTTTCCGGCATTGATATGACAAGCAAAACGCTCTATGTCTTTTCCGAGCAGTATAACGGCGATTACATGACCGATTATGCCAGCGCCTTGCAGGAAATTTCGCTGAATGTCCTGTCAAAGGAAACAACGCCGCAGGCAGTCTTTACCGCAGCGGGCGATAGCAGCGGTACATTGTCTAATGTGGACGCTTCCATGAAATACAGCACGGACGGCGGCGCAAGCTGGACGGATATTACCGGCACAACGGCGGAGATCACCGGCGTGAAAGCCGATAAGGATATTCAAGTCGTCAAAAAAGGCGACGGCACAGCGACAGCGGATTCCGACGCGCAAATCATCGATGTGACGCAGGCGGCAACGCCTACGGGACTCGGCAAGACAGACTGCACCACCGCCGCCCAGAATGACGGTACCATCACCGGTGTGGACAGCACCATGGAATACAGACTGTCCTCGGCTTCCGAATGGACTTCGATCAGCGGAAATACAGTTTCAGGGCTTGCAAACGGCACTTATGATGTCCGTGTAAAGGTAAACGGAACCGTCCTTGCCTCTGAGGTCGCCACGGTTACCATCGGTGCGCACACCTGTGCGGCACAGGGCGACTGGCATTCCGATGAAACCGGCCATTGGAACACCTGTGAATGCGGCGAGAAGCTGAACGAGGCGGCTCATACTTTTGAGTGGGTAATCGACAAAGAGGCAACCGCAGCCGAGGCAGGCTCCAAGCATGAGGAATGCACTGTTTGCGGATATGCAAAAGCAGCGGTTGAAATCCCGGCCACCGGCGAAACCACTTCCCCTGAAACCGGCGACAACAGCAATATTGCTCTTTGGATTGCGGTTATGCTGGCTGCGGGTACTGCTCTGACCGGCACAGCCGTTTACAGCCGCAAGAGAAGATACAGCAGATAATCAGCAAAAAATACAGCACATTCGCAAAGCTCCCTCCTATCGGGTACAATGTATCTGACAGGAGGGATTTTTTATGGAACGAAAAGCGCATATCACAGATGAGCGGACAGGTATCGGATATACGCTCTGTGGGGACTACTATCTTCCCGACCTGACGCTGCCTGAAGAAAAGGCTTACGAGCTTGGCCGTTTCGGCAGGGCAAAATACCGGCACTTACAAAACTGCCATAAGGTATTGCTGACTACCCTGCGGACAAGCGGAAAGCTCGGTGAATACCTGCACGGCATAGACGCCGCCTGCGAGGAAACCTTCTCCCGGCTGGTAAAGCAGTATGCCGAGCGTGAGGGCGTGACCGAGCAGTTGAAAGCCGCCGATATGATGAAATGGGTTGGGCTTATGAACAATATCCGAAGCCGTGCGGAAGAAGTAGTTATGAGGGAGTATGTCTATGAAGAAGATTAAAATCAGGATGGACGATTTCGAGCTGCGCCTTATCATTCGGGCGCTGGCGGAATGGCGGAACAGCCTGCTCAAAGAGGATAAGCCGACGGAGGATGTTGACGATCTTCTGATACGCTTCTGCAAATAGCCTTTACAACTGAATAGCGAATAACATAGCGTCTGTTTTCAAGCAAATTTCAAGCAGGAAAACAGGCGCTTTTTTAATACCCTGAAACGCACATTTCGGAGAAACCGGCCAAAAGGTATCCTTCCCTTGCCCGCCTTTTGAAAACGCCTTACAGGGCAAAAAAAAGGCGAAAATCGCCCCGGCAATGTGCAGATTTGGAAGCGTATGCGTAACACCATACGCTTTCTTTTTTTTGTCCGCCGAACATTCCAAAAAAATTTTTGAAGATTTTTTCAGAAAACAGGGTGCGTTTCGGCTTCTCAATTCCAAATAAGTGAGAGGACTTTTCAAATTCAAAATATTTTTCCCGTTTAGGGTGTGCATTTGGCTGCTCCCAGTGGGAATAAGTGAGGAGATTTTTTCAAAATCAGGGTTGGAATTTGCCCTCTCCCAGTGGGAATAAGTGAAAGACCTTTTCATTGCACCTTGAAAACGGAATAACAGAGCGAATGGGATACGACTTTGCGATGACAGGAGCGAAGCGACGCCGCCTGACGGGGGCAGGGATAGAAAAACAGGGTTCGGAGTTACATACCCTCGCCTTACGGCTTGGGTTAAAAAATGATGGGAGGTGGTCATATTGCCACGAATGAGTAAAAAGCGGAAACAGGAATGGGCGCTGTTTCTGAATGAGCGAAACCGTATCGCCTACAACGAGCTTTGCAGGAAGTGCCAGCATTTGTGCAAGCAGAGCTTTAAGGCGCTGGTTATCGAATGCCCGAAATTTTTAAGGAAGGAGCGGAAACGGAAATGAAGCTTGAAATCACAAAGGCGAGCGAAGTCAAAGTCAAAAGCGTGGAATGGCTGTGGTATCCGTATATCCCCTACGGCAAGGTAACAGTCATTCAGGGCGAAGCAGGCGACGGGAAAAGCACCTTTATCCTGAAGCTTGCCGCTATGCTGACACGGGGCGAGCCTATGCCCTTTACCGACGGCGAAGGCGCAGAGCCGGTCAATGTGATTTACCAGTCCACCGAAGATGACGCAGACGATACCATCGTCCCCCGCTTTATTGCGGCTGGCGGCGATACGGACAGGTTGCTGTTCATCAGCGAAAAGGAACGGTATCTGAGCTTCTCGGACGAGCGGCTGCTGGAAGCGATCAGGCAGACGGAAGCGAAGCTCATTATCCTCGATCCTCTTTCCGCATATATCGGGGAGACAACCTCGATCAATTCCGCAAACGAAGTCCGCAGGCAGTTCCGTCCGCTTATTGACATTGCGAAGGAACAGGGCTGCGCTATTGTCATCGTCCACCATATGAACAAGGCAATCGGACAGAAAGCCCTGAACCGAAGCGTCGGCTCGGTGGATATCGTAAGCGCTGCAAGGAGCGTCCTGCTTGTGGGAAGGACGGATAAAGACCGCCCCGATGAGCGGATACTGGCGCAGGTAAAGAGCAACCTTGCGCCGACAGGGAACGCTATTCTTTTTTCGGTTGACGAAAGCGGCGTGAAATGGATTGAGGAAACCGCACGGACAGCCGATGAGGTTTTGGGGAATGTGTTTGCGCAGGCAGGCAGACCTGACGGGCAAATGCAGAAAGCAAGGGAAATGCTGTCCGCCCTTCTTGCCGACGGGACGCCGAAGCCGCAGAGCGAAGTGATGGAGAAGCTGACTGCGGCGGGCGTCGGCAAGAGCACGGCAACAAAGGCAAAAGCACTGCTGGGCATACGCTCCGTGAAACAGGGTATGCAGTGGTTTTGGGTGTTGCCGGACAGCGAAGAATGAGCTGTCTTAGGGGGTCAAGGGGGAACGCCTTGCCCACCACCTTGTCTGCAAGGTGTAGTGGGTTACACTGCAATGCGCCGTGAACAAAATCCTGCGGTTTTGTTCGGCTGGCAGTGATTTTTTGCGAGCCGCAGTATATGGCGAACAAAAACATCACGGACAGCAGCACTTCGGGATTGTTTACGAGCCGAAAAAGCGGGCGAGGAAACAATTCCGAAATGCGTCAAAGAGGCGCTTTGCGGTGTATCCGAACGCGCTCCTGCTCCACACAGGCGGCAAACTTCAACGACACATTCTGAATTATTACTTCCTTCGGGAATGGAGAAAGGAGAAAAAACCTATGGCAAATTATGCGATTATGCGTATGGAAAAGCGCAAGCTCGGCTCTGTCGGCAGGATATGCAGCCACCACGAAAGGCTGAAAGCCGAGTACAAAAGCAATCCCGATATTGACGCTTCAAGGACGCACCTGAATTATCATATCGTCGAGCCTGCGGCGAAATACCGCAGGGCTGTGCTTCAAAGGATTGAACAGGCAGGGGCAAAGCGGAGAAAGGACAGCGTGGTGATGCAGGACTGTTTTGTGGGCGGCACACCGGAATGGCTGAACGCTAAATCCGTCGAGGAACAACGGGAATATTTCAATTATGCCTACCGTTTCTTTGAGGACAACTTCAGAAAAGAAAATATCATTTCAGCCGTGGTGCATTTGGACGAGGCGACTCCCCATATGCACCTTTGCTTTGTCCCGATTACGGATAAGGGCAGGCTGTCCTCCAAAGATATTGTCGGCGGCCCGAAAGGGCTTGTGAAGTGGCAGGACAAATTCTATGAATATATGCACGAACGCTATCCCGATATTACGAGGGGAACGCCCGCAAGGGTATCCCACCGAAAGCATATCCCGCCCTTTATGTTCAAGGTGGCGGGCGAGCTTTATGACCATTACGGGGAGATCTGCAAGGCGATCAATGATATTGGTCTTGTGAACAACGCAAAGAAAAAGGACGCCGCCATTGCCCTTCTCGGCAGGTATGCACCTGAAATGGCGCAGCTCAAGGTGCAGCTTCAAAGCACGGACAGGCACATTGCCTATCTGGAACGGGAGCTGTTTTCGGAGCGTGACAGCAATGCCGGTTACCGAAGCAAAAACTACGAGCAGGAGCTGGAGCTGAAGCAGGCAAACCGTAAAATCTACGAATTAAACCGAAAGCAGAAAGAGCTTGAAAAAGTCATTTCAAGGATACCGCCGGAAGTCTTGCAGCAGATGGCGCAGCTTGAAAAGGAAGCGAGAAAACGAAAATCGAAAGGCTGGGAAAGATAAATGGACATTACGGAAATCAGGGTATCGGACTGCGTTCCCTTTGAGGATTATCCCTTTCAGATACGGGACAATGCGGAGATGGAAATGTTAAAAGACAGTATCCGTGAAAGCGGCGTTTTAATGCCGGTTGCCGTCCGCCCCAAAGAAAAGCAGTATGAAATCCTTTCGGGACACCGAAGGATACACGCCTGCAAGCAGCTTGGGATTGAGACCGTACCCGCACTGATCAAGGAACTGAGCCGTGACAGTGCGGTTATTTTTATGGTCGATTCCAACCTGCACCGTGAGGGCTTGCTGCCCTCTGAAAAGGCGTTTGCCTACAAGATGAAACTGGAGGCGATGAAACATCAGGGACGCACTTCTGTCCAACTTGGACAGAAGTCGTCACGGGATACGCTGGCGGAAAGTGCTGGAGAAAGCGCCACACAGATACAGCGTTATATCCGCCTGACACACCTTGAAAAGCCTTTGCTGGACTTGGCAGACGAGGGGCGTATCGCCCTTACGCCTGCGGTGGAGCTTTCCTATTTACTCCCCGAAGAACAACGGGATTTGTTACAGACCATTGAAAGCGAGGACTGCACGCCCTCTCTTTCCCAGTCGGTCAGGATGCGGAAGCTGAGCAGCGAGGGGCTTTTGACGATGGACAGGATATTTGAGATTATGACCGAAGTCAAGGGCAATCAGACAGAGGTTTTGAAGATACCCACCGAAAGGATAAAGCGGTACTTCAAGCCGAACACCACCTACAAACAGATGGAGGACTATATCGTAAAAGCATTAGAATATTACGCCCGCTGCCTGAAACGGCAGAGGGACAGGGACAGCCGGTAACGGCTGATTTTTTTATGGCAAGGAGGATTTCTATGAGCAGGAACAAGAACAGACCTGTAATTGATATTCGGCGTGTCCCCGTTGGGGAAAAGCCGTTAGAGGAGCTTGCGGCAGAGGTTTACGGCTGGCTCTTTCAAAACAGAAGCACAGCGAAGTCATCAGGCGGCACATTCGCAAACCGCCAAAATCCGCATTACAATGACGGTGTAAAGATGATTTCAGGAGGGAACAAAAATGACACAGCAGCTTAAAACAACAGCCCTGTATTGCAGGCTGTCAAAGGACGATGAAAGGCAGGGCGAGAGCCTGTCCATTGAAACGCAGAAGTCTATGCTCGTCCGCTTCGCACAGGAGAACGGACTGCTCCCCTATGAGCTTTATGTGGACGATGGATATTCGGGCTTAAATTTTCAAAGACCTGATTTTCAGAGAATGATTGACGATGTGGCGGTCGGCAAGGTCGGCGTGGTCGTGGTAAAAGACCTCTCCCGCTTCGGGCGTGACCATATCGTTGTCGGGCAGTATCAGGAAATCTATTTCCCGTCCAAACGGGTGCGCTTTATCGCCCTGAACGACGGGATTGATACCTTGAACAGCCAGAGCACCGATTATGCGGCGCTGAAAAATGTAATCAATGAATTTTACAGCAGGGACACTTCAAGGAAGATCAAAGCCGCTTTCCGTGCGAGGGCGAAGGACGGAAAATATCATTCCAAAGCAGCGCCTTTCGGCTACCTGAAAGACCCAGCCGACCACAACCACCTGATTCCAGACCCGGAGACCGCCCCGGTTGTCGCAAAGATTTATGACCTTGTGCTGAAGGGCTGGGGCAACCACCGTATCCGTGATTATCTGCGGGAAACCCAAGTACCTGTCCCGTCTTGGTATCAGCATATTCGTGGCATTGAGGACAAGTCCCGTATGTTCCCTGACGAGGAGTCAAGGTATATCTGGCGTCCCGATACGCTCCGCCTTTTGATTCGGAACCGTGTGTACTGCGGGGACTGTGTTCTCTGCAAGTCCGATACGGTTTTTAAGACCAAACAGCATTTCAAGACCGATGAAAAGACTTGGATTACCGTGGAAAACACCCACGAGCCTATCGTTTCAAGGGAAGTATGGGAACGGGCGAATGAACTGATTGCGGTCAAGCGGCGGGAATACAAAAAAACGCTGTCGGGCGATTTGAATATCTTTTCGGGGCTTCTGAAATGTGCAGACTGCGGGAAGGCGCTCAGCCGAAGAAGATACGGCTCAAACAGCAGCCATATGATTTATGTCTGCGGGACTTACGCCACCTACGGAAGCCACAAATGCACCCAGCACAAAATCTTTGAGGACGATTTGACTGCGGCTATGCTGGCGGATATTCGGGAGCTGTTTTCTGCGGTGCGAAAAGACAAGGCGAAGCTCATTGACCTGCTGATGAAAAGCAAGGCGAAAAACGAAGGCAGGACGCTTACCACCAAAGACGCACAGTACAAGCGTGTTTGCAGGCGGCTGGAGGAAGTCAACCGCCTTGTTGACAAGCTCTATGAGGACAGCATTTCGGGCAGAATCAACGAAACAAACTTTGCCCGTATGCTTGGGAAATATCAGCAGGAACAGGAGGATTTACTTGCCGAAAAAGAAAGGCTGGAACGGGAGACGGCGGCTGTGTGTGAAATCCGTTCAGGCGCTGAACACTTCGCAGAGCTTTTGGAGCAGTACGGGGATATATCCGAGCTTACGCCCGAAATCCTCAATATGCTTGTGGAGAAGATACTGGTCTATGAGCCGAGGGCGGTGGACGGCGTTATGCGCCAGCAGATTGATGTATATTACCGCTATATCGGCGTGATTAAGCTGGTTGACTACGGCTCTACCACCTATTACAGGACGGAGGGCGTATCTTCCGCCGCAAAGAAGCGTGAAAAGGCAAAAATGGAAAAGCGGATTGCTGCCGTAAAAAAGGAAGTGGAAAACAGCGAAGCGATTTCCGCATAGTTCTTTTTTCGGTTGGTAAGTGCCACTCATAAACGGGTGGCGCTTTTCTTTTGCCGCTAAGTCATCTTTATGCAGGTGTTACTAATGTCGCCCTGCCAGATGAATTTGACAAACTGCTTGCGACCATGAGAAGCCGCGAAATTTCCGTGTCCATCATTATCCAGAATATCGCGCAATTAAAGGCGCTGTTTGAAAAGCAATGGGAGAGCATCATCGGCAACTGCGACACTTTCCTCTATCTTGGTGGCAATGAAAGCAGCACGCACAAGCTCATCTCGGAGTCCTATCTTGGCAAGGAGACGATAGATACCAATACCTACGGTAAAAGCACAGGCAGAAGCGGCAATTACTCTACCAACTATCAGATCAGCGGGCGTGAGCTTTTAACACAGGACGAGGTGAGAATGCTTGACAATCGCTATGCCCTGCTCTTTATTCGCGGCGAACGTCCTCTACAGGACGAAAAGTACGACATCTTAAAACACCCCGATCTGAAACTCACCACGGACGGCGGTGCGCTTCCCTATGTTCATGGTAAAGCCCCCTATGCCTTTGATCCGACTGAGATCTTCCTTGAAGGCGATCCGGACGACTATGAGGTGCTGTCAGAAGAAGAAGTAAACCAATTATTAGAACAACAAAAACAGGAGGAAAAACAAAATGAAAATGTCTAAAAGAATGCGGCTGATGTTTGCCATCTTCACCGTGCTGGTGCTGTTCTCTGCTACGACAGTCACAGCCTATGCAACTGATGACCCGATACAAGTGGTCAACAACCTTTCTGAGTTTATCTTTGGTTTGATCCGCGCGATTGGCATTATCCTGCTGGCCTTTGGCATCGTGCAAGTCGGATTGTCGCTCAAATCCCACGACCCTTCTCAGCGCGCCAACGGCTTCCTTACGCTGGCCGGCGGAGTGATCATCACCTTCGCAAAAGAAATCCTGAATCTGATTACGGGCTAAAACAGACTAAGTATTAAAAGGGGAACCTGCTATCCAGCAGGTTCCCCTTTGGAAAGTGAGGTGAAGAAACTTGAGCAGCGGAAACTGGATCATAGATAACATCGTCAATGCTCTCAACACATGGAACGAAAAACTTGCTGAAATATGGCTGCTTCTGACGCAATCGCCCGAAACATTTAAGGGTGGTGGAATATGGTCAGTTATTGTAGACATCAACGGCGCGCTCAAAGCCATCGGCTATGCTCTGCTGGTATTGTTTTTTGTCGTGGGAGTAATCAAAACCTGTGGCAGCTTTACAGAAATTAAAAAGCCGGAACACGCACTAAAGCTCTTTATCCGCTTTGTGCTTGCAAAAGCGGTCGTGGGGTACGGACTTGATCTGATGACGGCGCTGTTCCGCATTGTGCAGGGCGTTATCTCCACTGCAATGAACACCGCAGGCGTCGCGGCGCAAACAGCCGTCACCATGCCGTCGGAGATGGAGGAAGCGATACGGGAGCTAACTTTTTGGGAATCTATTCCAGCCTGGGCGGTATCACTCATCGGGAGTCTTGTCATTATCGTCTTATCCTTTGTGATGATTATGAGCGTATATGGTCGCTTTTTTAAGCTGTATATGTACACGGCGATTGCACCCATTCCTTTATCTGCTTTTGCAGGTGAACCGTCTGCGAACATCGGCAAAAGTTTCTTGAAAAGCTATGCTGTTGTATGTTTAGAGGGTGCAATTATTGTACTGGCGTGTATCATCTTCAGTGTATTTGCGGCAAGCCCTCCTGTAGTAGCGGCAGACGCAACACCTGTAACCATGGTATGGACATATATGGGTGAGCTCATATTTAATCTTCTGGTATTGACCGGGGCAGTCAAGATGGCGGACAGAGTCGTAAGAGAGATGTTCGGTCTGCATTGATTGTAAAAAGGAGGAAACATGATGGAAATAAAAATCAACAAAGAAATACGTGGATATACTGAGAGTATGTTTTTTGGACTCAATCTGCGCCAGTTTTTGTTCTCGGTGCTGGCAGTCGGCGTAGCGGTCGCCATCTATTTCGGACTGAGAAATTATCTTGGAACGGAAACCGTGAGCTGGCTCTGTATTCTGGGCGCAGCTCCGTTTGCCGCACTGGGATTTGTTAAGTATAACGGTATGCCCGCAGAAAAGTTCATAGCGGCGTTTATCCGCTCAGAATTTCTCATGCCCAAGCAACTCGTTTTCCGCTCAACAAATCTGTACTATGAGCTGACCAAAGACGCCATCAGAAAAAAAGAAAAGGAGGCAATGAAAGAGCATGATTAAGACATTACACAATGTATTAAAACGCGATAGAGAAAGATTTACCATTCCGAAAACCGTGCAGGATATTATCCCTGTCAAAACCATCTGGAACGACGGTATTTTCAAAGTCGGAAACCTGTTTTCCAAAACCTTTCAATTTTCGGATATTAACTATGCCATGCTTTCGGCGGAAGATACAAAAGACCTGTTTCTAAAGTACAGCGATGTCATTAACTCCTTTGAATATGGAGCCACCTACAAACTGACGATTGCGCTTGAACGTTACAATCAAAAGGCACTACAGGAATCGGTGCTCATGCCCATGCGCGAAGATGAATTAGACCGCCTAAGAAAAGAATCTAACGCCCGAATCACGCATGACGCCATGAGCGCAGGCAATTTTCGGCACTTGCGGTATCTTACCGTCAGCGCCTATAAAAAGGATATTAAAGAGGCACGCGCCTACTTTAACCGTATTGCCAGCGAACTGTCCTCCACCCTCTCTCGTCTGGGATCTCACTGCGAGGAATTGGACACGACGGACAAGCTGGTGCTGCTGCATAACTTTTTTCGCCCGAACGAGAAAACAACCTTTTTCTTTGACGCAGTGGATATGGCAAAAAAAGGGCATGATTTTAAGGACTATATCTGCCCCGACACGTTTGAATACGAAAAAGACCACTTCAAAATTGGCGAAAAATATGGGCGCGTTGTGTATCTCAAAGATTACGCCAACTATATCAAGGACGACATGATTCAGGAAATCTGCGATATTGGCACAGACATCATGCTCTCCCTTGATATTATCCCCATTCCCATGGACGAAGCTGTCCGGGAAGTCGAAAACAGATTGCTTGGAGTGGAAACCAATATTGCCAACTGGCAAAGACGGCAGAATCAAAATAATAACTTCTCTGCAACCATTCCATTTGACATGGAGGTGCAGCGCGCCGAAAGCCGTGATTTCCTAAACGACCTTACCAACCGAGATCAGCGCATGATGTCCGGTGTCTTGACCGTGGTCATCACCGCAGACAGCAAAGAGGAACTGGACAACTATACCGAAACACTGTTTACCATCGGCAGCGGAAGGCTCTGTCAGTTTGCCACGCTCAAATATCAACAGCTTGAGGGACTCAAAACCGTGCTGCCCTATGGCGTAAGGAAGATAGACGCGCTCCGCACGCTTACCACGGAGAGCGCAGCTGTGTTTATTCCGTTCCGTGTGCAGGAAGTGTTCCATAACGGCGGAGTTTACTATGGCAAAAACGCCATCAGCGGCAACATGATTATCGTCAATAAATCGGAACTGATGAACGGTTCTGCACTGCGCTTTGGCGTGCCGGGTTCCGGCAAATCTTTTGGGGCGAAAGACGAAATGGAACAGATTGCGCTTAATACCGACGACGATATTCTTGTCTGCGATCCCGAGCGCGAGTACACCATGCTGGAGAAGTTTGGTGGTGAGATTATCCGCATTGCGGCAGGCAGTCCCGACCATATCAACGCCATGGACATGGTAGAGGGCTATTCCGACGTGGGAAGCCCCGTGGCGCAGAAATCCCAATTTGTCATGTCTCTGTTGGAGCAGCTTGACCAAGAACACGAGCTTTCCTCGAAAGATAAAAGTATCATCGACCGCTGTACGGGCGACCTCTATAAGAACTATAAGCACGGAGGTCCGCTGCCTACGCTTCTTTCCCTTAGAGAACTGCTCCTTGCACAGCCGGAGCCAGAGGCGCGTGATCTTGCCCTGTCCCTTGAGCTGTTTACCGAAGGCAGCCTCAACGCCTTTGCGTATCCAACCAACGTAAATACCAACAGCCGGATTGTCGTATACGATATTCTCGATCTCGGAGAGCAGCTGAAAACCATGGGGCTTCTCGTAATTACCGACGCTATCTTAAACCGAGTGACAGAAAACTGGAAAAAGGGCAAGCGTACCCATGTTTACCTCGATGAATTTCATGTGGTATATGAAAATCCATACAGCAGTATGTTCTTCACCTCTGCATGGCGGCGCTTCAGAAAGCGCAATGCCTTCCCCACGGGAATCACCCAAAACGTGGAATATCTGCTGGACAATGCTTCTGCCCGTTCGCTGCTCTCTAACTCGGAGCTGATCGTCATGCACAACCAGGCTTCCAGCGACAGGGAACGACTTGCCGAACTGTTCAATATCTCTGAAGATCAGATGAAGTTTATCACAAATGCAGAAGCCGGACACGGGCTGATGAAGATCGGCAACGCGCTGGTACCTTTCGTAAACAGGTTCCCAAAGAACACCGAGCTGTACCGCAATATGACGACCAAGCCCGGTGAAACGGAGATGTGGGGGTAAAAATGATGATGCAGCGGCTGATATTTGATATTGGCCGCTGCATTTTCATGTGATATAAATGTAGCGTTTGGAAAGACAATAAGGATAAGTATTCGGAGCAACGACTCTGCATTGTTTATAATGTTGAGATGTTGCCTTTCTTCTCTCGCATTGCCAAGTATGATAAACTGAAGAAAATGTAACGTTAACTCTGAAAATGGGACTTATGAATACAAGGAGGTGGTGAGATGCTTGCAATTGAAAAACTATATGAAAAATATAGACAAGACGTTTATCGCTACCTTCTTAGCTTAACGCGTGATACAGATGTTGCTGAAGATCTGCTGTCAGAATGCTTTCTGATTGTAATACGGAAGCTGCCCTTTTTTCGCGGGGAATCTACTGTTAAGACTTGGTTGTTTGGAATAGCGCGGAACTGTTGGTTGCAATACCTGCGAAAGCAGCATCCCGCCATAACTTTGGATGATATGATCGAAGTATATATGGCGGAGGACATCTCAGGGCAGGTGATTAACCGACAGCTATGCGATCGGTTCATCGCATTGCTCAGGCAGGAGAATGAGCGTACACAAAGGATAGTCAATATGCGCATAAATGGCTATTCGCACAGGGAGATAGCCGTGCAATTAGGTATTTCCGAAGGTGCGGTGCGCGTAATAGACCATCGCACAAAGAAGCGTATTCGAGAGATACTCATTCAGGAAGGATATGATAACCATGTTACAGAATGACAAAAACTGTTGTGATATTTGCAGAGACCTTATTCCGCTTGTCCGGGACAATGTGGCCAGTGAAAACAGCCGCAAATTCGTATTGACACATATAGAAAGCTGCGATGAGTGCCGAGAGGAATATGGCTGCTATTCCGCAATACCGACGGAAACTGTTGACGAGATTGCGGACAAAAAAATAATGAAAAAAGCGAAGCTGTGTATATGGGTAGGCGCTGCTGCGTTGCTGTTGCTCGGTCTGTTCTTGGGAATTGATATAAGTGTTACAGGTTCTCAGCTTACGTTTATGGTTCCCGTTGCAGCTTTCGCAATACTATCGGTTGTTCGCGGCAAAGAAAGTATTGCGAGAATGTGCTGGGTTCTCGGAGCGGTTATTGGATTCATCGGAGCATATTTTTTGTGGGACAACGTTGCTTTCTTCGAATATGATGTCGGTGCATGGGTGGCGAAGAACTGTACGTTTGCCGCAGCGTTTATTTGCATAACGGCTGCTTATTTCAATAAAAGGTGGATTGCTGCTTTTACATTTGCAGGATATCATCTCGGTGTAATTGCAGGAGGGCTGTTCGGGCGGGTAAGTTATGATCCGGGCGGCGGATTGCTGCATAATGGTTGGCTGATATGGATTTTCGTGTTTATTGGATGCGTTTGCGGAGGATGTATAGCAGAATCCATTTCCCATGCGAAAAAGAAAAAGAATAAGTCATGTTGAAACATACATGGCAAAAGTTAGGAGTCAGAGGCAAACCGAAACAGAACGGTTTAGACAAATATTACAAAGGGCTGCGGATTCGCAGCCTTTTTAATGAGGTGATGATAATTTGAGAGACATAAAAACAAGACCATCAGACCGAACGCCCCGCGTGATGAATAACGCCGCACGAGCACCGAAAGAGCTTGCGCGGCGTTCTCTTATTTCATCGAAAAAACAGGCAGAAGAAACGATAGTGAAATCTGATGATAGCGAATCTCCCACACAATATGCGGAAAACCAGATTGACGAGAAAACAAAAAGCGCAGCAGACAGAGTAAAGCAAAATACCGTGCAGAGCGGCAAACGCTTTGCAAGAAAAATGAACGATATTCGCCGCAAAAAGAAGCAGGCAATGAAAAGTGCCCAAAACGTCACTAAAAATACCCAAAAAGCTGCAAGAGGGACTGCAAAAGCGACACAAAAAACCGCAAGAGCAGCAAGAACAAGCGTAAAAACGGCTCAGAAAACGGTAAAAGCAACACGGGCAGGCGTAAAAACGGCACAGAAAACAGTGAAAACCGCGCAGGCAGCGACAAAAGCAGCACAAAAAGGTATGCAGGCAGCGGCAAAAGCGGCGCAGATGGCAGCAAAGGCAGCGCAGGCGGCGGCAAGAGCTGCGGCAGCGGCAGCCAAAGCAGCCGTGAAAGTGACCATCGCCATTATCAAGGCGATGATTGCCGCGATTAAGGCGCTTATTGCTGCTATTGCAGCAGGCGGCTGGGTAGCGGTTGTCATCTTGATCGTGGTCGTACTGGTCATTGCGCTGCTTTCTGTGTTTGGTGTGTTTTCTGCCAACGAAGCCTCTGACGGAAGCAAGCCCATGACAGAAACTATCGAAACCATTAACGCCGAATTTTACGATTCCGCACAGGAGAAAATTGATGAACTATCCGAAGGCACAGAAACGGTAGAGGTGATCTATGAAGGTGATCTTGAAAGTTTGGACAGTCCTCTCCCGAATTGGCCGGACGTAATCGCCATATATGCAGTCAAAACGAGTCTTGATCCCGAAAATCCTGCTGACGTAACCGTTGTAGATGAAGAAAATATCGAACGCTTAAAAGAAGTCTTTTATGACATGAACAAGGTTACTTATCGTGCAGAGGAAGAAACCGAAACGAGTATTACGACTGATGAAACGGGAGCGGCTGTTCTTGATGATGATGGCGACCCCGTCACACAGGAGATTACGACGCGCTATATTTATGTAAACGTGATCAGCGCAGATTATCTGGAAGCAGCAGAACAATGCGCGCTTACGGAAGATCAAAGCCAAATGCTGTCAGAACTGATGCTACCGGACTATTACCCTCTCTTTGCAGAACTGCTGGGAGATACCGTTGGTGATGGCGGTGAATATGGGTTTGGACTTAACATCAACCCCGACCTTCCTCCCAATACGCTCGGCGCACAAATTGTAGAAGCCGCGAAAAAGTATATCGGGCGCAGTTATTCCAGTATGGATTGTTCCAAACTGGTACGCACCGCCTACAACGATTGCGGGCTGACCTCCATGAATGGCAAGTCCTCTGTCTACATGGCGAAAGCCTGTGAGGAAATGGGCGTGCTGTTCACCGATCCCGCACAGCTCCAGGCGGGTGACCTCATTTTCTTTTCCCGCTATGATCCTGGCAGAGGACCCGAATACTGCGGTGATATTGGGCGCTGTGGCACGGGCAAGTGCAAACGCTGGATGCACATTCACCACGTTGCCATCTACATCAACGACGAGTTCCTGATCGACAGCACCGGCGGGGAGAACAGCGTGCAGATCCGCAAGCATTGGGGCGTGGATACTGCAAAGTGGAAATGGTGCTGCTTTGGCAGACCGACCACTTAAATAAAGAAAGGGGATTTTGTATGAAAAAGATAAGCAGAAAGAGGGCGGCAGTGATTGCCGCCCTTTCTGTTACTGTAATTATACTTGGCATTATCGCGTTTGTACCACAGGAAAGAGAGCACACATTTGCTGAGATTCAGCCCCCAGCAGCACCAGGAATCGTGCATATTGAACTTATGAACACGCCTATAACCTCATCTGTGACTATCTCTGTGCCAGCACAAACGCCGGAAGCAACGCCAACGCCTGCGCCGACAGCAACGCCTGCTTCGGAAAAAGAGAACGAAGATTTTTTTACACTCGATATTCTGAACGATACCATCTCCGTCGCATACGGCGTGGAGGAAGCAACGCTTACAAGGATGCCGGGTTGGCTACCCTCGTCCGCTCTTCCCGGCCAGGATGGCATGTGTTTGGTCTATGGTCACCGCAACCGGAACCATCTCAAAGTGCTGGAAAATGTGGAGCAGGGTGATGCGATCACGGTTGCGATGGATGGCGTCGCTTATGTCTATACTGTTTCGGACATTATGATCTATGACAGCACCGACGATTTCCGGCTTCCTACTATGGACGGAAAGACGCTTGCGCTGGCAACCTGCTATCCGTTTCGCTACTCGGGACATGCACCGGGGAAATATGTGGTGATAGCAGAATGCACGTGATGGGTTTACTTAGTTTGTCGTGAGGAGCGTAGTTCTGAAGTAAAAATTGGATGACATTAATATGAAATTACAATTTATGTATAGAAAATTACGTTTTAATGAATAAAGAGAAAACATATACACAAAGTTCTCGACTTTGGTAGAAATTTTTGGTATGGTGGCCTTGGTTTTATTACTCCGAGTTATGACAAATCGACATAAAGAGAGAAAACGACTTCTGCTACGACGAACTTTCCAGACGATAAGAGAGACACCGATTTTCTGATTGTTTATTGAAAGTAAGCAAGACGGGCGAATATACCTGTGAGATATGTGAGACGATACTGTTCCCCAAACCGGCTTGCATGATGAACGTGGGATAGGATTACCAACAATCATATAACAATTAACAAACAGGATCAGACGAACATAAGGGGGGGATGTCTGTGATTGTCACACATCAAAATGCTTTTCTGGGATCAAGTCTTTCACAAGTTGTTCGGGGGATTACCGGCTGGCAAGGGAATGCTGTGTAAGCCACCTCTGTAAACGATCTTCACATGGATTTCAACTGCATATTGGAGGGGAATATGAAACGGTTACGGCGCATCCTGAGCGTTTTTCTGGTCGTATTGATGTTGTTTGCAGGTTATGTGGTTACGCCTGCCACTGCGCTTGCCAATGGGAATGGGCACATGCAACAGGAAGAAGACACAGAAGGGATGCTTCCCGTTGTGCCTGCGGAAGATGGACAAGATGTGCCGCCGCCAACCGAATCGGCAGATGAAGAGCCTGAGCAGCAGACGGTGCAAGAGGAACCTGTTGCAACGCCGGACGCAGAAGCCCCGGAAGAATCTTCAGATACGGAGCCGGTACAGGATGAGACGCTGACGCTGGAACAGGGGGGGTTGGCAGAAGAGCGCGTATCGGTTTTCACGAGCGCAAGGCAGCCGCTGGAAGCCATCACAATGGAGGAGTTTGAAGAACTGCTCGCCCTGCAGCCGGCGCTGACGGCGGAGGATATGGAGGCGTATCTCATCCGCACGGAGGATGAGGATGGCAGCGGCACAGTGGAGCTGTATCTTTCCCCGGTGCGCTACCAGACTGCGAGCGGCGCCTGGCGCATGATCGATCCGGAAATCTCGGTATCGACCGCAAACGGGAAGCAAACGCTTGCGAGCGCAGACGCGCCGGTGCGGATTGACTTTTTAACAAAAGTCAGTGAGGATCGGCTGGTGACACTGTCGCGCGATGGATATGAGCTTTCGCTGGTACCGGTTCCTCAGACTGGCCTGTTGCGCATGGAAGCATATGACGTGCGCTATCTGACGGGGACGGCCACAGCAACCCGCGCCAGCGGCGACACGTCGGCCAGCCGCACGTCGTACGATGGGCTGCGCTATGAGGACGTCTTTGGAAACGGGATCGACCTGGTGCTGACGCCGACCGGTACCGGCTTGAAGGAGGACATCATATTCCCTTCTGTTCCCGGCCAAAACAGTTTCTCGTTCCTGCTGGACGCGGATGGATTGACGCCGGTACTGCGCGAGGACGGCAACGCCTATTTGCTGGATGGAGACACGTCTGAAATCGTCGCGGCGCTACCGTCGCCGGTGATGTACGACTCTTCCAATGTGGATTGCAACTTCTCCTATGAGATCGGCGTTACAATAGAGCAATTGCCGGACGGCAGGTATCTGTATACGCTGACGCCGGATCGGGACTGGTTGACCAGCAGCGACCGGGTGTACCCGGTCACGCTGGATCCGACGGTCACCTACAGTGGCGCAAGCTACATTGCCGACACGCACGTGACCGATCAGGCCAGCGGGAGGAAGAATTATCATACGGAAACCGGGCTGAAGATGGGCTGTATGTCCAACGGCGACCGGCTGCGCGTTTATTTTGACTTTACCAGCCTGATTACCGCCATCGGCACCAACAAGCAGATCACCGGCGCAACGCTGACCTGTTATGAAGAATATGTTGGCAACTCGGCTCCGTCGGTACGGTTGCATCAGGTGACCTCAAACTTTTCCATTTCCACCGTAACCTGGAATACGCAGCCGTCGTTTTCTTCCACGCATTTTTCCAGCACGGTGGTCAAAAACGTCGGTTCCTACAGCTGGGACATGACGGCAAAAGTGCAGGAATGGTACGGCAACAGCAGCGTCCTGCGCAAGATCGTCATGAAAATCCCAAATGAACATGAGGCGCGCTACAAACGGTTTACCTCGACCGAAGGGACGACCACGGCCAACCGCCCCAAGCTGGTCGTCACCTACAATTCTGCGCCCAATGCACCGACAAAGCCGAGCATTTCCTGGGCAAAGAGCGGGACGAAGGCCAACGTCACCGTATCGTGGAGCGCGGTTTCTGGTGCAACCGGCTATGATGTACAGCTGTACCGTGCGGGCACCCTTGTGCAAACGGTCAGCAGAACCAGCACCAGCTATACGTTTTCGAACCAGAACGATAACACGACCTATTACGCCAAGGTGCGTGCTAAAAACAGCGTGGGCAACTCCAGCTATGCCCAGTCGAGCACGATTACGGTCAGCGATTTGACGCCGCCCGCAGCGCCGAGCAGCGTGACCGTGTCGCCAACGACATGGACGAACGGCAATATCACCGTGACGCACACGGCGGCAAGCGACGCTTCCGCAGTTACCTATCAATATGCGCTGAGTACGTCGAACACCACGGCGCCCACATCCTTTTCCAATCTCCCCTCGCCCAGCGCGCTCACGCATACGCTGACCCAACCGACCGTGGGTACGCGGTATGTGTGGGTCAGGGCCAAGGATGCGGCGGGCAATGTCGGACCGGCCAAGTGCTCTTCCACGCCATATAAGCGCGATACTACCGCTCCGACGATCACCGGCCCGACCGTCGCCGCCGATGCCGGCGGCATCGTGCAGGTGCGCGCCACGATCACCACAAATGCGGCGGATTTTGCCGGATGGGAGCTCGCCTATCATCTTGGCACGGGGACATCGACAGAGAAGACGACGATCGCTACCGGCACGGCAACCGTGACGGATGCCATTATCGCACGCTGGAATGTCACAGAACTTGCCAATGAACAGACCTATACGCTGACCCTGACTGCATGGGATCAGGCGGGGAACACGGCCAGCCAGACGGCTACCTGGACCAAGGCGGAAGGCAGCCGGGAGATAGACGCGGCACTGTCGCAGAGTGTGCAGGTTGCTGGAGAAGCGAACGCATGGAGCGCCACGTATGAAAAGGCCGATGCCGCTGATATGGCGACCTACGGCGGGGCCAAACTCGTGGTGGACAACGTGGTGCGGGATACGCAGACGGCGGACGATCCGGCGCTGACGTTCCCTCTGCCGCAGAGCTTTGCCGAGGGTTCCACACATTACCTCTACGTCGTGGCGTTTGACGAGGCGGGCAATCCGGCTTACAGCTATCCGACCTACGAAAAGCAGAACCTGTTCTTGCCGGCGGACGAGGAGGACGCGCTCACGCTGGACGGCGTGACGGTTACGGCAGGCGTGGCGTCGCTGACGGGCGAAAGCGGGACGCTCATCACCCCGGCGCTGGAGCTGAGCGGGACGCTTTCTTTCATCGACCTGATGGTCAATCAGCAGGTGCCGGCTGGCGCGACCGTTGGCTATGAGGTGTCCGTGGACAACGGCGCATGGCAGCCGATTACGCCGGTTTCCACGGACGGCGGCGTGACGGTAACCCAAACGAACCGGCTGTATCTGTATGGCGGCGACACCGGCAGCAGCCTGCGCATACGGGTTACCATGGACCGGGGGACCGCCACGGCGTCGCCCACGGTCGACCAGATCTATGCCGAGGCGCGGTATATCTTTTATGGCAGCAGCGAGCTGATTCAGACGGCGTTTTCGACGGACGCACGCGGCTTTACGGCGCTGAACAACACGGAGATTCTCGCAGACGGCGGGCTGACGCTGTCCGATGCAGCCGAGACGGGCACGGTGCAAAGCACGCGGCGGCTGCTTGCCGGCGAGGCTGCGGCCACGCGGCTGATCGTGGACGCCAGCGTCCCGGACGGCGCGGCCATCACGTATGCGCTGTCCACGGACGGCGGCGCAACGTGGCAGGCCGTGCCCACGGTAGCCGCAGACGACCAGAGCACCTGGAACGGCGTTGCGCAGGGCGGCGAAGAAATCGTGCTTCGTGCCACGCTCACGGCGAATGCAGACGGCGAAAAGCCGGTGCTCAACAGCTGGTCACTGGAGGTGCGGGCGGCCATGCCGGGCGAAGCGCAGACGGTGGCGCTGATCGACCCGCCGGACAACCTTTCCGCCTTTGCGGGCGCGAACAACCTGACCGTGCTGCGCTGGGCGCCGTCCGAGACGGAAGGCGTGACCTACAGCGTTTACCGCAGCGAAACGCCCTATTTTACCCTTTCCGACAGCGCGCTGGTCGCCAGCGGACTGACCGACTGCAACTGGTCCGACTTTAACCTGAACTATGGCAAGACGTTCTACTATCTGGTCGCCGCCGTAAAGGACGGGCGCGTCAGCGAGCCGACCAACCAGGCGGTTGGCACGGTCGTCACGGAGGGCGAGCTGGAGAAGCAGCTGGGGCTGCAGGACTACTGGAGCTATGCCCAGTTTACAACGGACAGCGGCGCGGGGTATGTGAACGTCGCCAATGGCAACGTGGTGTACCAGACAAGCGATCTCGTGGTTGCGGACCCGTTCTTTGCCATGGCCATGCGCCGGACGTTTAACAGCCAGACCACGAGCAAGACGGCGCTGGGCGTCGGCTGGGATTTCTCGTTCAACACCGTGCTGATGCGCGAGTATGACGCCACGGGCGCGGAAGTGGGGCTGATCCTGAAGGATGGCGACGGTTCGCTGCACCGCTTTGCGTTGCAGGAAGACGGCACCTATGCCAGCGCGCCCGGCACGCGCATGGCGTTGGCCTATGTCGAGGGGACGGAGGACGCGCCGGCCGAATACACGATCACGCGCAAGGACAACGTCACGTACCATTTTGACGCGCAGACCATGCGCCTCAAATCGTTCACCAACCTGGCGGGCGCGGTGCTGACGCTCTCCTATGATGCGCGCGGCAACGTCGTGGAAGTGGCAAACAGCGTGGGCGACAAGCTGACGCTTGCCTACAAGGTGCAGCGCACGGGTGCGCAGACGCGCTCCGCCGGGACAGGCACCGTGAGCTACGAAGAGGTGCTCCCCAACGAGGCGGATTACCTGTATGTCAACGAACATATCGACATGCTCGAGTCGTTCACCTGGACGAGTACGGAGGGCGACCAGCCCAGCATCACGTTCACCTATGCGTACGACGCGCAGGACCGGCTCATCTCGTCCTCCCACGCGCTTTCGGGCAACAGCGCGTATACCGAGACCTTCACCTATTCGGAGGCCGGCCTCTCCTCGATCAAGAACCCGGACAACCGGGTGTACACGCTGACGTATGACGACGCCGGCCGGCTGACCGGCCTGTCGTACCCGGGCGGGCAGGAGTCGGCCGGGTTTGTGTACGGCACGAACACCACCGAAGTCCAGACCAAAATTGGGACCGACGCGGCGTATACCGTCGCCACCTACACCTATACGCCGGCGACCGGGGTGGTCACGGGGTGCGAGGACGCGGACGGCCACGCCGTCAACTACACCTATACCGCCGACCTGCTGCTCTCCTCCGTCAGCTATACCAATCTGGTGGAGGGCGTGCTGAATGAAACGCCCGTCGTGCAGAGCTACACCTACGACGCCACGACGCGCGACCTGACGCGCGTGGCGGTCACGCAGGGGGAGATGCTCCTGGGCGAAACGCTGTATCAGAACTATCAGTACAACCAGCCGAAGACCGTGAAGGTCAAAAACGGCAGCGGGTATCAGACCACGACCTACACGTATAACGCCGCCGGGCAGGTGCTGACGGCGGTCGACCCGGAAGGCAAGACGACCACGAACGCCTACAACGACTATGGCTACCTGATCGCCACGACCGACCGCAACGGCGGGTATATGTCGTACGTCTATGACGCGAAAGGCCGTGTGATCACCATATCGAGTGCCAACGGCGCGGGGCAGACGCCGTTCTCCGTCGTGCGCTATACGTATGACGATTATGGCCGCACCGCCACGGCCGCGACCGACGGCATGGACGACGGCGTGACATATGAGTACGACTGGCGCGGCCTGCTCATGAAAAAGACGTATGGAAACGGCGCGTATGAGGCATATACCTATACCACGGCGGGCCTTACGCTGACGGCGCGCGACGTGGAGGGCGTGGTCACCACCTATACGTATGACGATATGGGCCGCGTGAGCACGGCGCGCGTTGGCGCGGGCAGCGGCGCGTTGACGACGGCCTATGCCTATCTGGGCGGCGACGGCAACGGCGTGCGCCGCGTGACGGTCACGGACCCGGAGGGGCGCGCGACGACCACGTGGTACGATGAAAACGGCCGCGCCGTGCGGCAGTCGGGCGGCGGGGTGACGGTGGCCTACCGCTATGACTACATGGGCAACCAGACCGTGGTGGAGACGCTCGGGGGCACGGCGGGCAACCGCGTGGTGCGCGCCGAGTATGACGCGGTGGGCAACCAGACGCTGACGGCGGCCGTCGCCGCGGCGAACCGGACGAAGCTGGGCAGCCACGGCGAGCGGCTCAGCGGGTACAACGCGTCGGCGGATTTGACAACGTCGTCGGCCTATGATATGTTGGGGAACAACACCTCCGTTACCGATGGCCGCGGCACGACCACCACCTATACCTACGACGCGCTCTCCCGCCTGACCGGGGTGAGCCAGCCGCTGTCCACGGGCGTGACGGCCACGACGGCATATGCGTACGATCAGAGCGTGACGGGCGGCGTGGCAAACACGGTGACGAGCGCCAACGGCGTGACGACCACGTCGGTGTTCGACCGGAGCGGGCGCAAGCTGCGGGACGTGGTGACCGACCCGGACGACGCGACGGAGAGCGTGACCACGTCGTATGCGTACGACGCGCACGGGCAGGTGACGTCCGTCACGCGGCAGGACGGCAGCGTCGTGCGGTATGCGTACGACGCGGTGGGCAACGTCGTGAGCGAGCGGTACTTTGCCTCCGCTACGGCGGCGACGCCGGAGATTGCGATCACCTATACGTATACCGACAGCGGCGGGCGGCTCATGAGCGCGGAACAGGTGACCGGCAGCGGGGAGACGCAGCAGAGCGTGACCACGTCGTATTCGTACGACGAGTACGGGCGGGTGACGCAGCAGCGGCAGGAGACGGAGGCGGAGGCCGGCGCGCTGACGGTGAACTACCGGTACAACGGCGCGGGGCAGGTAACGTCGGTCTCGTATGCCAAGGAGAGCGCGCAGGGTGCGGTGGACCCGGGGAACACGGAGCTGCACATCCTGTGGTATACGTATGACGAAGCCGGGCGCCTGTCGGCCATCTATCTGGACGAGGGCACGGCAAGCACAACCTCCCCAACAAACAACAAGAAGCTGATCCGCTCGTATGCGTACAATGCGTACGGGGAGATTGAGAAGCTCACGGACAACACGTCGTTCCTGACGGGCGGCA
>OHXQ01000035.1_pt1 | contig 31270 bp, 27 predicted proteins | sample 1580041 | NCBI WGS metagenome assembly OHXQ01 (sample SAMEA3882543, study PRJEB24775) | human gut metagenome | biome: human-associated habitat; feature: intestine environment; material: feces | place: Netherlands | collected 2009/2010 | reverse complement strand
TCACGGGCAGCGTTGCGGACGCCTCCGGCCTGCTGTACATGAACGCGCGGTACTACAACCCCGCCACCGCCCGCTTCCTGTCGCAGGACAGCTACACCGGCTCCGCCTCCGTCCCGTGGACGCAGCATCTCTACGCCTACTGCAACAACAACCCCGTCAACCTGGTAGACCCCACGGGGCATGTGGCGGTGCGCCGTACGCCGCTGATGACGTACCTTGATAACGGAGACAGTGGATCGCTTTCACCGGATGATTTGCGCATTCTTGTTGAAACGGCTCTGAATAGAATGCTAAACAAAGCCAAGGAAACCGTAATTGCGGCAATAGAAAATATGAAGAACTGGGTCACAAACACGGATGAGAGAGTTGTGCTTGAAGCAGAGAACTACGCTTTCTACAAGGGGAGGCTGGTCATTCGGCATAGCATCAAAGGTCAAACGTCCTGCGCGATTGGCGGGATCATATTTCTAAATCGGAATTTGGATCCTGATGATCCCGAATCGATAGAGACGGTCAAACATGAATATGGACATACCGTACAGGAATCAATTTTAGGCTTTGCAAAATATGTAAAATATATTGCGATACCATCTCTCCGAAGCCGGGATATACCCTACAGGGATTATTATAGTTTGCCATGGGAGCGGACAGCAGATCTGTTTGGCGGAGCGGTCCATAATGAGGGGGAATATACCTATCATTCCGGTTCACTCAGTGAAGGCATACGGTATTTTAATGACGCAATGGGACAAGGGCCTTCTTTCATAAACTACCGGTTGTGGACGGTTTTCCCTTATTGAGAAGCGAACAATGGTTTTTGGAGGTCAGGATGAAACGAAGATATGGTTTTCTGCTTGCACTACTGTTGATTGTTTTTTTGAGCGGGTGTCTGTATGATATGCGCTATAGCGACCTGTATCAACAGGTGTCCTCGAACGTGCTGTGTACCAATGGCGTTTATGACGGGCAGAGCATCGAGATCGACGTGCTGGAGGAAGATTCCTACGGGCGGCAGTTGTTCCAGTATTCCATGTACGTGGCGGCGACAAGCCAGTATGAGCGAATTTGCGTGGTGGCCATACGCCAAAAGGCGACGCTGCGCGACGTCTACTTCTATGAGGACGCAGGTTTTTTGGTGGCGGAAGATTTTTCGGCGATCGACCAGCGGGCGGTCGCAGAGTTGAAGCTGCGAAACGATTGGGAGAATCCGCTGCAGCAGGAAAAAATGTCAAAACGTCGTATAGATGCGCCGAGACATTTTTTGGATGATGCGAGCGCCATATTTCGGGAAGCGGTTTCCATACAGGCCGGGGCAAGCATCTCCGGGAACTATGTCGACGCAGACGGGAAAGGCAGGATACTGTATTACTTCTATGTTTATCAAAAAAGCGAAGAGGGGGGACGGCAAGCGGAGGAGCGCTCGTATATCGCCATTTTCAATGAAGACGGCACCTATGACCCAAATACCTGGCTTGCTGAGCTGGAGGACATCTATGCATATCAGGAACAACTGCACGCGCTGAAACTGGCAAACGGGTGGACGTTCGGAGTGGATTGAAAGAGCCGGAACAATGAAAGAGCCGAGTAGCGGACAGGGACGGGGCAGGCGCAGCCGGCACAGCACCCCCCGCCGTTCAGCACCTTGACAACTGCATGACGGGCTGAGAAAAAAAGACGCGTCCGGGCGGCGGGTGCATCTGCCTGCCGCCCGGCGGAACGGCGTGACGACGGCCAGCGGCGATGCGTTCTTCAACGAAGTGACGTTCACGGGGAGCATATCGGACGCCTCAGGCCTGCTCTACATGAACGCCCGCTACTACAACCCGTCCACCGCCCGCTTCCTCTCGCAGGACAGCTACACCGGCTCCGCCTTCGACCCCTGGACGCAGCATCTCTACGCCTACTGCAACAACAACCCCGTCAACATGGTCGATCCCACGGGGCATGTTCCGGTGTATACAGTAGCTTTTGCCAAGGAAGGTGGTTATGGAGGCAGAACAGGAGGCACTCCCAAAAGAATAAAGCGCGAGTATAGCTGGAGTATTCCTTTTGACCATTCTTCACTCTACTCTACAGAAGAAGCCGCAGTATTAGCATGGGCTGGCGAAGACAAAGAGAACGTCAGATCAAAGGAGTATATGTCTTGGATCATTAGGTTAAAAGGGAAAAATGGCAGTAATGCTTATATATATACTGAAATTCTTGAGGGAGGGAGAAATAATGTTATTTTTCCGTTGATAACTACTTTCTCCTCACTGAAAAAAGAATTCGAGGGTGCAGATAGCTTTCTTTCCCCACAGATAGTTGCATTAGTGCATTCCCATCCAGAACCAGAAAAGAAAAAGCATAATGATTTCCCTTCTGCGGAAGATTGTGCGGTTGCGGATGCGCTAGGAGTAAACGTATATGTTGTTCCATACACATCATGTGACACACGGCTGGGGAATTCAATAATGATAAGAGTGGGTGATGTCGAGTCGTACTACCATTCCGGTATAAATAGTGCATGGTATGAGGAACAGGTGGGAGCCTATACCAGAGCATACGATTTATTACAGATCTATCGCTGGTTGGGGGGCGTTAAATGACGATGAAGCGGAAAACACTGTGCATCACGGCGGTTGCTGCGGCGGCGTGCGCAGCCCTGCTGGGACGACTGCTGTGGATGGGGCTGAGCGAGTTTTCGCCGTACAGGACGTATTCGCAGGAGGAAAGCCTTGCCTTTTTTGACGGGGCAACGCAGCAATGGGAACGGATTGTCGCCGACGTTGCCGAGGGGCAGGGGAACGTCTGGCTGACCGTTTGGGAGCGGCAGGAAAACCGGTATACGGATATTCTTCTTGCGGACGGGCAGGCGTATTACCGGTTCCGGATGAATGGCCCGCCTGCGCCCGCCTTCCGGCACCGCTCCGGGGGGAGTCAGAACGAGCCGGACGGTGAAAGCGCATATTGGCGGGACGGCTGGTATTATGACCCGGCGACCGGCTCGTTGACGGCCGTTGCGCAGGCGGACCTGCCCTTTGGGACAGAATTGCAGGACCTGCTGAACAGGGTGTCGGCGGCCCTGGAGGACGATGTGGACCGCAGCAGCCTATCCGCCACGCAGCAGTTGAGCAAAAGCTGGTTGCTTCGGACGTTTGTCAAGAGCGATTGGCCGATCGAGTTGCATGCCGCCGTCCCGCCGGCGACCGGAGGGGCGGAACAGGCCGGTTCGGTCTACTGCGCGCTGTCCCCCAACCGGGAGAAGACATTGCGCTCGATCTGCTTTTATGATGGAGAAAGCCAAATGGAGATCGGGGCGGTTTTGGACGACGAAGAAGGGGCCGAGCGCCTTCGCCTCGAGATCGAGGCCTTTACCGGCGGAGCGTAAGGCGGCGCGCCTTGCCGCTCGCGCTGCCCGCCCGGCAGAAACGCTCGCTCTTACAACCACGCCACGGCAGGGATGGCGTTGCCTGCTGCAGCAAAACGGGCCGTTGCAATGGCGACGACAGCGCCAACCGGAGGAGCACCCGTTGGCATTGCCATGGCGTTGCCGCAGAGGGGAGGACGGATATGGGGAGGATACGCGGCATTGATGTGGAGCTGGAGAAGATACCGGACGGCTTTTTAGCGTGGCTGCTTCTGCCGAGGGTTCGGGAGCGGAGCCGTTGGGCGGTGCGGGATTTGGAATTTCCCACGGAGCATGACATATCCTGCGGCACTTATGGGGCGGCGGCCATGCGCGCCCTGCTGGAGCGCGCGCCCGATGCCTGTATGTCCCGCCGCTTTTTCCGGGGCGCTCCCACGACCGACTGGGATGCGATATACACCTATGAAGACTTTCTGTGCAGCGCGTGCGATTTTCTCTGCCTCTGCGTTGACGCCTACTATTTCGAGCTGTACATGAAGGATGAGGAGGAAATCCGTGAAGTGCTGCATCAGCTCGGCAGCCTTTCGGGGGCGCAGGTCGCGCTCAAGACGGATGAGACCGACGGCAGATATCGCATGACGATCGATTAACGCGCAGTATCGGCGAACGAATGCCCGGATGCACAGGCCGCCGACGCGCGTTCAGACTGCCCGTGACCAAAGATATCGGGGCGAGGACCCCCTGCACGGTTTCAACCTTGACTTTTTGATGTGTTGGGCGTATACTGTAATTAAGATCCTACCCAAAGCGTTCCCAGTATTTTTTTTCACAAGAGTTTTTCCCCCAGTGACGGAATATCGACGTACCGTCGCCTGCCAGGACATCATGAGGTTTTGGCACAGATCACCCGAAGTTGCACCCAACAAATGGAAAGGGGGACGATGAACACGAAAAAGCGTTGTTATGCGCGGTTACCTGTATCGTCCTGCTGTTTTTGATGACGGGAAGCGCCCTTGCCGCCAGCTTTTCCGGAAGAATATGGACGGGCAAACCCATCGGGGGCCCGGGCGGACTTGGATACTATTGTACGGCTTCCCAGAACACGTCTCCCAACAGCGTCAACCCCAAAGCCCATGCCGAGGCGTACCGCAACGGCGTCCTGCTTGCCAGTAACACCGTTTACAGCAATCAGCGATGCGTGGCGAACTGCGGGAACAGGAACAAGCCCACGTCCGGTTACGGCTATTATCAGGAAGTCGGCGGCTTTGCCGAAGCGCGTTTCTCCGCCGGCGCGTGCGAGTAACCCCGGGCTATCTGACGGCTCAAACCCGCCGAACCCATAACAAGAGCCGAAATTCTATCGGCGCCTGGGAGCAACCCCGGGCTATCTGACGGCTGAAACCCGCTGAATCCATAATAAGTGCCGAAATTCTATTTCAGGAGTAAACGGTATGCTGCGGCTTGCATTTGTCAACTTTTTTCGCCTCTGTCGTCGAAACGCATCGTTTACCATTCTTTCCCTTGTTTGCCTGACCTGCGCGTTCATAAGCTTCCTTTACACCCAGGAATACGGATATTGCCGGTATGTCGAAATTGTGGAAAGGGAGAAGGAGACGCAAACCCTGTTTTTCAAGTGCTCGGACGAGACGACGGTGAAGGATATCTACGCGGAGCTGGACGACGACGGCGGCGTTTTCCCGAAGCTGTCATCCGTCACGGCCTCCAACGAACTGTACGCCGGCATTGACTGGAGCGTGTCCGAAAGCTGGTATACGCCATACGGCCGCTTTTTCACCCGCGAAGAAATGGAAAACGGCGCCGCCGTTGCCATTTTGGGGATCGGCTATCTCAAATTGCTCCCGCAGGAACGCCTTGATACCGTTTGGGAAACGGGAATCGAAATCAACGGGGTCCATTTCGAGGCGATCGGGAACCATTACTTCGGCCTGAATGTGGACGGGACGGTTCCCACGGAAACGGAAGCGACCGCGGTGCCGTCGCCTGTCCTCATGCCCCTGGCGGCCTTCTGGGAAAGCGGGCTTACGGCCAACAAGATGCGCTGCGTCTTTGCCGAGCCGCTGACGGAGGCGCAGATTACAGCGATGGCGGAGTTGCTGCAATCGTACGAGGATGTTTATTTCGTGTCCCTGCCCAAAGAAGGGAACTATTATGCGATACGGATCTATTTGGGCCAGGTCATCCCGTATACTTTCATCATCCTCCTGTCCCTGATCAGCATTGGCGCCGTGGTGCTGCACTGGCTCCGCAGGGAATTTGTGCGATACGGGATTTACCTGATTTGCGGCGCAAGGCGCGGACAAATCGCATTCCTGTTATCCGTTGCGATTTCGCTGCTGGTTACGGTTGCTTTTCTCTTCGCCAGCTTTCTCATCGCACAAGTCACAGGGTTTGCTTCGGGAGTTCTTTTGCCCCTGCCCTGGCAATTTCATGCGGCGCTGTACGCAGGCATGCTTTTGATTGCGCTGCTTGTGGTGAATCTCAAAGCTTCCCCGCTCATATTCCGGGGCAGGATGCTGGAAAAGTAAGCGAGAGAGGATATCGATATGAAAACCGTTCTCATTGCATGCAGGCTTCTCTGGAAACGAAAATTTGCGAGTCTCACGCTGATTCTGCAGATCGTATTTTCCGTCACGTCTCTCGCGCAGCTGTTTGTCTTTATCGTCGACCATACGGACAATGTGCGCGCAGTGAATGAATTGCCAACGGAAAATGCCGTCGCCGTTTCCACATACGATTACTGCTCCCCGGAGCAGGTAGAGCAACAGATCGAGGCCTCTCCCCTCGTCGATTCCATCGGCAAAGCCTATCTTGGCGGTCTGCTCTTCAACGACATCAGCTGCAATATTGCCGTCTACAACGCGGCGGTCATCGAACGGTATACGCCCAAACTGCAGCAGGGCTCCTGGTTCTCGGATGCCGCAGGCGCAAGCGGCCAGGAAGCCGCAGAGGCTGTCGTTTCCAGCGATACGGGCCTCAGGCCCGGGGATACCGCAAGCATCCTTCTCCCCAGCCACAAGAAGCTCCGCATCGTCGTAACGGGCGTACTGCCAACCCCGACGCAATACTTTTTCCCCTCGGGGACGGCAAGCCCGGAATACTTTGCAGCAAATATAGTTATCAGCCAAAACTCCGTGTTTATCCTGCGGGAGGCCGATGTCGCGGATCTGACGGGCTTAGAGGAGCCTGCCACCCTGCTTGTCTTTTTTAAGCCGGAAGCGACCCAAACCGACAGGGACGGGTTGATTGCCGCATGGAGCAGGTACAGCGAAGCGACGCCAATGCCGTCCCTGCTGACCGTCTACAATCAGAACATGAGGGATCTGATCGGGCTGGGGTCCCTGTCCTTCTTCGTGTTTTTAGCCGCCGCGGCCACGGGCGTGCTTGGGAACAACGTCATTCAATCCATGCGCAACCGAAAACTGTTCACCGTGTACTACCTGCTTGGCATGGACTGGAAGAAAGGCGTCCTGGCGGAAATCATCCGGGTTGTCATCCTGCTGACGGTCACAATGGCGCTCTGTGTGGTCGCCGGCCGGTATGGGTTGCTGATGCTGGATTGGATGACCCCGCAGCGCGCCGTGCTGTTTTACGGGGTCGTATTTCTCTACATCGTCTGCATGTTCGCCGCCGTCGGGGCCAGATTCCTGGTCAAGCTCATGCGTGAGGATATTTCCACATCCCTAAAAGAGTTGCATCAAGGAGAATAAAGCCGTGTTTATTGAATTGAACAAAATAGAGAAGTCCTTCAAAACCAAGCGCGACACCGCCCCGCTGAAAGTGCTCAAAGGCATTGATCTTGGGATTGAAAAGGGGGAAATGGTTGCAATAAAAGGCTCGTCTGGGGCGGGCAAGTCTACGCTGCTGCATATCCTTGGGTGCCTCGACAAGCCGACGAGCGGGACGTACCTCCTGGACGGCGCGGACGTTTCCAAAGAACCGCCCGTTCGGCTGGCCGGGATCCGGAACAAGAAGTTTGGCTTTATCATGCAGCATTTCGCCCTGGTAGAGGAGGATTCCGCGCTCCAGAATGTTGCGATCCCGCTGCTGTTTTGCAAGACCCCCTTCACTTTGATCGATACCCGCGCCATGGAGCAGCTTTGCCTCCTCGGGATTGCGCATCTGGCAAAAAAGCGGGTTTCAAAACTGTCCGGCGGCGAAAAGCAGCGCGTTGCGATTGCCCGCGCGCTCATCAACAACCCGGATGTTATCCTGGCGGACGAACCGACGGGCGCGCTGGACACGGAAAACTCCAAAATGATCATGGAGATTTTCAAAAACCTGAACGCACAGGGCAAAACGATCATCATCGTTACGCACGAGCAGTTTGTGGCCGAGGCGTGCGACAGGGTGCTGACCATTTCCGACGGAAGGATAATATGACCTCACGGTTGGCCGTTTTCCCGGTTTTCGTGCCGCCCGCGCCGGGCGGTGGCCCGGCCGGCGCGATGGCGACTGACCGGGGCCGGCGTTTGGGAAACGGGGCCGGTGTGAAACCCGATAAAACCGCCGCCCCGCGGAGCGAACGGCGCCATCCGTGACCGGCGGGCCGAAAAAGGTTGCATCCCGAAAAAAAGATGCAACCTTTTTGCCGTTCTTGCAGTCTATTAGATATAGGGCATCATGACGGCCGCTTACAGAGGCCGCCCGCTTCCCCGAAGACCCCCGTTTGCCGCCGCATCGGCCCGATGCGGAAACCCGTCCCCATACAACCCGTTCCCTGACCCCGCGGCCTGCCCGCTGCCGGACGTGGGCCGCCCGACACGCTACCCCCACGGCTGGGCGACCGGCAACCGCGCTTGCCGGAGCGACAACCCAGCGGAATCCCCGCCGTCCGACGGCGTCATACAAAAGGAGGGATACTCTTGAGTCGAATGTCCCGGAAACAAACGATCGGAAAACGAACGCTTTGCACCCTGCTGCCGCTGCTGCTGTGCGCCGCGCTCCTTTCTGCCTGCCAGCCCACGCCGGAGGAGGAGCCGGTGGCGCAGAAGGACACGGAGGGACTGGTCGAGCGCATCGAGGTTACCGAAGAGGGAATTTCCGACATGGCAGGGGTTTCGGAAGCACAGCGCATCACCCGCGCGCTGGAGGCGGTCTCCCAAAAGACGGGCATCGACATCACCATTGACGCGGACGTGGTGCTGCCCGGGACGGACGCCATCCCGGTGGCGCACATCAAAAGCGGGCTGCTTGACGAAAGCGTATTGGAAAACATCTGGAAGCTGATCGGCAACGGCAGCGGGATACTCGATGGGTTCCCACGCTCGTACTATGAGGAACAGGCGCAACTGTGGATGGAGTACCGCGATGCGGGCAACCTTGACAAGTACAGCTCCTTTGAGGAGATGGACGCCGCCATCGCCGAACTGCTGGCGCAGGCCGCAGCGGCGCCGGAGGAACCCGTCTTTCTGGAACAGGACCCGATGGAGGCGATGCAGGAGGGACTGCTCAGCGACGGAAGAACGGTAAAATTCATCAACAGTTTTAACGGCTGGTCGGAGCAGGGCACGGTTTATCAAATGCAGCTGAACACCGCCGGCAGGATATCCTTTTTGCGGGACATAGACGCCAGAGAGGCGTTCCGCGCCTATGAGATCGGCGCCAATCCGATCAATCAGCATCTGCCCGCGATCGAGCGCGGGGAGCTCAGCCTGCAGCTGCCGGAGCGGTCGCTCGAGGACGCGACGGCATATGCCGAACAGCTGATCGTCGATCTCGGGCTGGGGGATTTCACCTGCGTGGGCGCGCGGATCGCGCCGCTGCTGCCGGACGCGATCGATTGGAACGCCGGGCCGTATCCGTGCGCGTATGAGATCCTGTTCACCCGCCAGATCGCGGGCGTGAACGTGACGTATAACGATGTGATATCCTCCGGCGGCGAGACGAAGTACCGTTCGGACGACTCGCCGGATTATATGCCGGAATGGGCCTACGAAAGGATTCAGCTGTATGTGGACGACGCAGGCGTATTCGGCTTGCTGTTCCGTCAGCCCTATGAAGTTCTGGAGATTAGCACGCCAAGCGCGCAGATCATTTCACTGGAGGAGGCAATCGCCAGTTTCGAACAGAGGATCGGGTATCAGTACGCCGCCTACGAGACGGGGGAGCGGGAACTGTGCGACGGAGCGTTCATCCGCGTGACTGAGATCCGGCTGGGGCTCGCGCGCGTGGCAGAGAAGGATGCGGTCGAGCAGGGCTATCTGGTGCCCGCCTGGACGTTCTTCGGGACGTACAGGCTGGATGATTACTTCCCGGATGGCGAAGGGTATGACGGGACGGACGCCCTTCTCATCGTCAATGCGCTCGACGGCAGCATCATCGACCCCGAGCAGGGGTTCTGATGGCCAATGCTGGGCGGAAACAAAACAAATGAAAGGGGAGTTACCATGAGAAGAAAGGCTTTTGCAATGCTCGCTCCTGTCTGCCTGCTGGCCGCCCTGCTCCTTGGCGGCGGGTGCCAGTTCCCGGCCGGGGAGGACGCAACGGGGCCGACCGCCAGCGCGCCGGAACAGAGCGCGGATGCGGCGCTGCCTTCCGCCGTGCCGGATGCGGAGGAGCCGCCCGAGGAGGAACCTGACTCAACGGAACAGCCGGAGGAAGCAACGGGGCCGACCATCGCGTGGCTGGATGCGGCGGCGGTCGATGGCCCGGAAGCGATGGACGGGATCGTTGTAGAGAAAGCCGTGTTCTCCGCCGGGCAGTTGACGGACATGCTGTCGGCGCTGGCGGGGGACGATGCGGTTCTGTGCCGGGACTACACGCGCTCCGCGCAGGAATGGGAGGAGCTGCTTCACCGGCTGGAGAACAGTGAACAGCCGAACCTTCTGGCCGGCGACGGCGTGCGCATGGCCGAAGAGGGCATGGCAAATGCGCCCGAAGCGCCGGCGTACGAACCCCTATCCCTTTCGGAGCTGGAGGATGCGGGGCGTGTTTCGCTGTATGTGGTGAAGAGCGACGGCTCCGTCGCCTATACCACGCTGGAGATCGGCGGGAACAGTTTTGCCTATTATCGCTCCAAGGCCCAGTTGGTCTCGTGGCAGAGCATGTGCGAGCAGAACCTCCTGCTGAGCACCACGGAAGCGGAGCGGGAGCAGCAAACCTGGCTGATGCCCCGGACGCCGGACATTGCGCAGGAGGATGCCCTCGCCGTTGCGACGGAACTCCTGCAAAAGCTGGGCGTGCCGCTGGAGCTGTTCTACAGCGAGCCTTGCTCCATCGTGTCCGACTATGCGACCCGTTCCGACGGATGGTGGTTTGTCTTCACCCGGCGGTCGGAGACGTACCCCGCCCAGTTCTGGGAAGGACAATGGTACTATGTGAACCCGGAAGCGCCGCCCGTGGCCGGAGGGCCGTGGGAGCAGGAGGTCTGTTCGATGGCGGTGGATGCGGACGGCGTCTGCGTGTTCAACTGGAGGGGGGCGGCCGAGGCGACGGGGACGACGGCTCATGACGCGCTGCTTGCGCCGGCGGACATGCGGCCGATCATCGAAGCGCAGCTTGCGGCGATCTATCAGGACCACATGAAAGGGAACGGCGTGTATCTGGACATTCTCATTACGGACATGCAGCCGGGCATTGCGCTGATCGCCGGAGACGGCGGCACGGCCTCCGGGGAATATGTGCCGGCCTGGTATGTGAGCTATCGGTACAAGTGGAACAATGAAGCGGACGCGGCGGAAAACTGGTTGTCGGATATGATCGTTTTCGATATGAGCGACGGCAGCTACATCGAGCCGCGCATCACGGAGGAAACGCTGCATAAGGTCCTGACGATGGAATGAGACCGCGCATGGCCGCGCAAGGCCGGGACGGAGATGCCGCAGGCCCGTTTGGCAACGAGAAGTGCGGCCGGACAAGTGACTGCAAATGAGAGGGGGGTGATCCGGTGCGGGAACTGAAGAGCGACCTTGCGCGGGCGTTCGGGAGGCCGTTCCTGTTTGCCATGCTCGGGAGCATGCTGTGCGTGCTCTTCGGCGCGTTTTCGGAGGTGCTGCTGCTGTTCAAGGCGCAGCCGCCCGCCGCGATGCTGTTCCAGCATCGGGCGGTGACCCTCCGCGCGCTCTCGGGCAGCGCGATGCTCTTTGCCGCGCCGCTGCTCGCGCCCATCCCGTATGCCGGCGCGTTCGTGGACGACGTGAAGAGCGGCTACCTGAAGGCGTGTCTTCCCCGCACGAGCGTCACGCGCTATATCCTCGGCAAGGAGCTCGCCTGCGCGCTCTCGGGCGCGCTGTCGCTCGTGTGCGGCATTGTGCTCGGCCACGTCCTCATCACGCTCGTACTCATCCCGATCGAGACGTTCTCCGGCATGCCCGTGGACCCGCAGCTGGGGGCGCTGCTCGGGCGCATCGGGCTGTACGGGCTCTTTGGCGCGCTGTTCGCCATGACCGGGCTGCTGCTCTCCACCATGACCATGAACGCCTACATGGCCTACGCCGCGCCGTTCATCCTCTACTATGTGCTCATCATCATCCAGGAGCGGTACGCGCGCGGCGCGTTCATGCTCAACCCGCAGAACTACCTGACGCTCTCGGGCGCGTGGCCGTTCGGCGGGGGGAGCGCGGCGCTGACCATCCTCGTGCTGCTCGCATGCCTGATGCTCGGGTTCTATCTGATCGCGCAGGGCCACCTGCGCGACGACAACGCGCGCAAATCCATCCGTACCCTGCTGCCGCAGCGGCGCGTGCGGCTCGACCGGCCGGCGCGCCGCCTGCCGCTTTCCGGGCCGTTTTGCGCGCTGCACCAGGTGGGGGCGGTCGTGCGGTACAACTTCCGCATGTGGCGGGGGAACGCGCGCGTGCTGCTGACGTTCGCGCTCGCCTTCATCCTGTGCTTCCTGCTCTCGGACAAGGCGGCGGCGTTCGCCTACGAGATGGGGACGACGATGCAGGCGTTTGAGCCGTTCGTGTGGACGTTCGGGGACGCGAACAGCGTGCTGCTGGTGTCGCTGCTGCTGATCCTGCTGTTTGTGGACATGCCGTTTCTCGGCGCGGGGGTGCCGTATTACCTGATCCGGATGAAGCGGCGGACGTGGCTCGTCGGGCAGGCGGCGTATGCGGCGCTGGCGACGGTGCTGTACATCGCGTTCATCTTTGCGGCGACGACGGTCATCTGCATGGGGAACAGCTTCATCGGGAACATGTGGTCGGAGACGGCGGCGATCCTCGGGTATTCGGGCGCGGGGAAGGCGGTGGCGCTGCCGGCGCTGGTGAAGGTGCTGGAGCTGTCGCGGCCGTACGAGTGCGCGGGGACGATCCTGCTGCTGATGCTGCTGTACACGCTGCTGCTGGTGTTTTTGATGCTGTTTGTGAACATCCGGCGCGGGCGGGCGGCGGGGATCGTGGCGGCGTTCGCGCTGTCGCTGTATGGCTTTTTGCTGAACCCGGAGTTGATCAAGCAGCTGTTCAACCTGCCGGACGAGCTGATGTACAAGGCGAACGTGGCGGTGGGGTGGCTCTCGCCGCTCAACCACGCGACGTACCACATGCACAACTTCGGCTACGACCTGCTGCCGCGGCTGTGGCAGACGGAGGCGATCTTTGCGGCGCTCATCCTGCTGCTGTTCTTCCTCACGCTGCGCGCGCTCAGGACCTACAACTTCCATTTCACGGGGGTGGATGAATGAAAATCGCCGCCCCGCGAGGGAACGGCTCGCTTCTTTGGAGGGGAAATATCAACGAAAGAAAAAGGAGGACCCAAACAATGAAGAAAAAGCTCATTTGCATTTTCCTGGTGCTGTTCCTGTTTGCGAGCGCCTCCGCGCTGGCATTGGATGATCCTGCGACCTACTTTGATGCGCTTATCAGGAACGGGCCATCTCAGGAGGTATGTTCCGCGACAAGGGGAGACGACAACTATACGGAAATTCAAATTGCCCGCCTTTCCTTCACAGGGCCGGTAGATTCCGTATCATTCCGCGGATATTGGAGCGGAGAAAGGGTCACAAACTTGATGACCTATAGGCAAGGTGGGGGGGCAAACCTCAGCAGTGAATATCTGCCCAACGTTGTCGGATTTGGAAACGGTTGTACAGTGACGTTGCTGGGCAGCATCCCGCCGGATGCAAACACGCCGGCCTCCGCCAGCGTGGGCGCGCACTGGTACAGATAAGTTGAAAGAGGGCAGGAGCGTCCCCGCCCTCTTGCCTTCCATAAAGCAACGATACCTTTATGGATTCACCAGAATTTGCCAAGGAGGATGGTTTATATGCGAAAAAGAGTTTTTGCCATCGCATTGCTTTGCTTCGCCATCATACTCTTTCCCGCCTGCCAGCCGACGCCCACGGAGGAGGTCGTCGTACAGCAGGGGGAATCGACGAGCGCGTCCGTCGGGCCGGTTCTTGCTGACCTGTTGCCGCTGCCGGAGCGGGTAGACCGCCCAGAGCGGACGCTCGGGATCGGCGGCGTCGCGTTCGCGGCGGAGGTGGCCGCGCCGGAGGCCGAGGTCTGTCCGGTAGTCGAGGTGCGGCAGGCCCCGTTCACCACGGAGCGCCTGCGGGCGCTGGCGGAGGCGTTCTGCCCGGGTGCGGCGCTCTATCACAGCTGGGAGCAGACGCAGGAGGAATTGCTCAGGCAGCGCGCCACGTTGCTCGAGTATGGCGGAGACAGCGAGGATGCGCAAATCAAGCTGAAATGGCTCGATGAGACGATCCCGACCGCGCCGCTGACAGTGGAAAAGGTTCCTTTTTCTTGGGACGAAGTGCCGGAAGAAACGTTTTTGTCAGTTCGCGCGCTGGATGGCGCAGGCCAAGTTTCCTGTGCGTTTCAGTTCGGGGCGCATGTATTTGTCTATTTTCGAGATGCCGAGTTGGTTCTATCTTCAAAGGCGCTTTATACCGAGCAGGAGTTTGCGCAGTTTCCGGAACCGGATATTGCAGAAGATGTAGCGCTGACGGAGGCAAAGAAGATACTGACGATTCTGGGACTTTCCCCGGAGGATATGCAACTCGTGCAAACGGACAGGTTTGTGGCGCGGTACAGCACTATTCCCATGTGCAGTGGCTATGAATTTTCATTCGCTCCGGTATATGCGGGGTTGCCCGGCATACGGACGGAGAGCTTTTCCATGAACGATACCATGCCGCCGTCCATCGCTGCGCCCTGGCATGCAGAGTGGCTGCGCATCTATGTGGACGCGGATGGGATTGCCCAGGTGTCGTGGCAGAACCCGTCCGCTTTTGGGGCGGTGCTCGAAGAGGACGCGGCGCTGCTGCCGTTTGAGCAGGCCGTGGAGCGGGCGGAGCAGCTGCTGCTCTATCAGCACGCGCAGATTCCGGGGCTGGAGGCGGACGGGACGGGCGGCGTTTTGCAGAACGTGGAGGTCTATCGCATCTCGCTGGTGCGCGGGTGCATCCAGTTGCGGGACGAGCGGGACGTGGGGCAGAGCGTGCCGCTGTGGCGCTTTGACTATGTCTATCGCTATGCGGACAACGCCCCGCAGGAGATGGCACTCTACCTTGACGCGCGCACCGGCGCATACGTCGAGCCGCGCATGGACATGGAGACGCTCATGCAGCTGTCGTCCTGACGGGGCGGCGGACGAGAGGGCCGGGATACGGCGACAGAACCGATAAAGGAGGAAACTATGGCGGACAACGCGATCGAGCTGGACAATCTGACCAAGGCGTTCGGGCCGGACACGGTACTCAAGGGCGTGACGCGCGGCTTTGAGCGGGGGAAGATCCACGGCGTGGTGGGCAACAACGGCTCGGGCAAGACGGTGATGTTCAAGTGCATCTGCGGCTTTTTGCAGCCGACGGCGGGGACGGTGCATGTGGACGGGAAGCAGATCGGCGTGGACGTGGACTTCCCGCCGGACATCGGGATCATCATCGAGTCGCCGGGGTTTCTACCGCAGCTGCCGGGGCTGAAGAACCTCGAGATCCTCGCGGGGCTGAAGCGGAAGATCGGGCTCAAAGAGGTGGCGGACACGATCCGGCTGGTGGGGCTCGACCCGCTCTCGCCAAAGCCGGTCGGCAAGTATTCGCTCGGCATGCGGCAGCGGCTGGGCATCGCGCAGGCGATCATGGAGCGGCCGTCGCTGCTGATTCTCGACGAGCCGATGAACGGGCTGGACAAATACGGCGTGGCGGAGATGCGCGCGCTGTTCCGCTCGCTGGCGACGGACGGGCGCACGATCCTGCTGGCGAGCCACAACATCCAGGACATCGAGGAGCTTTGCGACACCGTGTGCGAGATGGACGCCGGCGTCATGACCATGGTCAAGGAATGAATTTGCGGCGGTCGTGCTACAGGGAAAGAAAGAGCAAGGTGGTGATGCATATGATTGTGTGCAAGTAAAAAGCTCCTGCAAATCGTGAGTGGGCACTCTCATCGCCCGAAGGCGATGATGACACGCAGGAGCAACCGTATTTTAACAGCTTAGAAACAAAACTGCAACTATAAATTTTGAAAGGAGAATACTATGGGACGTATTATGAAACGCGTGCTTCCCTGTATGGCCGTGCTCGCCCTGGTTTTCGCGCTGTGCGCGGTCTCCTATGCGGCAGACTGGTCCGGGTTTCCCCTGCAACAGGAGGGCGCCCGGAACGACTATGTCCGGGCGCTGCAAACCGTGGCCAAATACTATAATCCCTCGCAGATCAATGTGGATGCCGTATTTGGCTCCGGCACAAAATCTGCTGTAATCAATTATCAGCGCAACAGTGGATTTGCGCCTTCTGAACAGGACGGTATTGTGGGAGCGCAAACTTGGAACAGCATGTATAGTAGGCTTGGTTCAAGAACCCGTATTACGGGCGGTGGGACTGGAAACGGAACACCGAGCAGTTCAGGCATGTATTATGGATATAGATTGTACCAAAGAGCTTCGGGAAGCTATACTCAATTGTACTATTTCCGGGTAGATATTAACCATACAAATTGGTTTGACGTCTATGTAGCCGCACCTGGAAGCACACCGGGTACGTGGTACTGGGTTAATCCCAGAACGTAGGGATAAGTACAATGCGTTCTGCGCCTGCTAACGGCGGGCGCAGAACGCCCAACTACGAAATCGTTATGGAGTGATTGATATGATAAAAACAAAAAAACTTCTTGTCTGGCTTCTCGCCGCGCTGCTCCTCCCCGCCTGCCAGCCAACGCCCACGGAGGACATCGTCGTCAACAAGGGCGACGGGACGCTGGAGGAGGCCATCGCGGCAGAGGCGTTGCCACCCGCCCGGTATGAAGCGCCGGAGACGCTGTGCCTCGACCCGTTCGGCACGGAAACGCTTGAGGTCGTGGTGAATGCAGAGGTCGTCGTGCCGGAGGTGGAGCGGTACCCCATCGTCGAGGTCACGCTTCGCACCATCACCGTGGACTGGGCGCGGGACATGATGTACAAAATGGCGGATGGCAGGAAGGTCTACACCTATCAAACGGAAACAGCCGCTACCAAGGAACAGATCGAGGCAGAGATCGCCCTGCTGCAGCAGCAGCTGGCCAACCCGGATGCCTATCTGCCCGCTGGAGCGGACGAGCAGGCGCGCGCTGAAGCAGAAAAAGAGTGGCGCGAGATGCTTGAGGCGTGGGAGGTGTTGTACCGGGAGGCGCCGGACGCATTTGAGCGGCGGGAAATCGACCTTCAATCTGCCGATTTTGATTTGATGGGACAAATGACCGGCGCAGTTGACTTTGGAAAAGAGCGGGAGACCTATCTGACCGTGGCCGCCTGGTACGGAGGGCCGGGCGGCAGCGTGGAGTTCAACAATGTGGACGACGGGGTGGGACTACCGTTCAACTTCGATATGGACAGCGACCTGACTGACCTCAATGACGTCACGATCAGCGTGGAAGAGGCGGTGCAGATGGGGCTCGACTATCTCGAGCAACTGGGGGAGACGGACTTTTCCCCCGCGCTGATCGTCGCGGGATATTGCCATCCTCGCAGCAGTGAGAATATCAAGCCGATGGAGGAGTGGCCGCAATGCTACCAGATCCAGTTCACACGTAACGTCGCGGGCGTGCCCGCTACCTACCGGGAGGGGCATTACGACCTGCTGCTGTCCGGCTCGGACGGGAAGGAACGCTATGCGCCCGCCTATCCGGAGGAATCCATTGAGATGGACATCCGCGACTCGGGCGTGAACTACCTGTATTGGAGCACGCCAAGCGAGCTGGGGCGCACGCTCAATGAGAACGTGGCGCTGCTGCCGTTTGAACAGATCGTGGAGCGGTTCTGCGACCAGATTCTCTACAACGCCACACCTGCCGTCGGGGAGGACGATGCGGTGATCAAAAAGACGTTGTACATCGACCGGATCGAGCTTGGCATGGTGCGGGCGCTGCAGCGCGGGAGCGTCGACCAGTGGATCATGGTGCCGGCGTGGACGTTCTTTGGCAAGACGGCGCTGCAATACGCAGGACCGCAGCCGGGCGGGTATCCGCTCGACGAGAACAACGAGTACATCAGCGAAACGCCGGGTTACAGCTATCTCATCCTCAACGCCGTGGACGGCAGCGTGTATGACCCGGGCGTCGGGTATTGACCGTCCGCAGACAGCGTGACGGGCATGTGAAAGGGGGACGCATCGTGAAGCGCATCTGTGCCGCACTGCTTACAGGCCTTTTCCTGTTGCTGACTGCGTGCCAGCCGACGCCGGAGGAGGACATCGTCGTGAACAGGGGCGACGGGGCGCTCGAGGCGGCCATCGCGGCGACGGCGGTGCCGTCCGAGCAGCCGCTGCTGCCGGTGGACGAAGTCGGGCAGCGCATCGAGCACTGGACGGACGAGCTGCACATTCGCGGGCTGACCTGCACGATCGACGCGGACATCGTGCTGCCGGACAATAAGATATTCCCTGTTTACCGGGTGCGACAGCGCCCGCTCGACGCAAAGACCGTGACGGAGACGCTTGCCACACTGCTGGCCGGCGCGACCGGCGCGCGCGAGACCACCCGCACGCGCGAGGAAGTGCTGCTCGACCTGATGGCCGTGCGCAGGGGGGAATACGTCACCTACGACGGCGCGGGCGGCGCATGGCAACCCTACGACGGGCAGGAGGAGGACATCGCACGACTCGAGGAGGAGCTGCAGACCATCGGCGAGGAGGAGTTTGGTCCCGTGCCGGACACCGTGCCGCTCGACACGCCGTATACCTACGCGCTACCGGACGGGAAGCGCATCTGTATGCGCGTGTCGGAGCGGGAGGCATATGCGTATACCTATTTCCCGCGCGGCATCACACAGCCGGAGAACTGGGTCATGGACGGCGAGGCATATCCGGGCGAACCAAAGGGGACGACGTTGCAGAACGTGAAACTCACACAGGAGGAGGCTGAGGCCGCAGCGAAGACGTTCCTCGAGCAGGCAGGGTTGACCTATCTGGGGCTTGCCGAGGCGGAGAAGGCGCGCATCTTACAGGGATCCACATATGAAACGCTGTCGGAAGGCTGGCAGCTCACCTATGCGCGCAGCGACGGCGGGTGCATTCCGGTGTACTATTCCAACCAGCAGACCGGCTACCTATACCAGCGGTCGGAGGACTATGCGCCGCGCTGGTATCCGGAGACCCTGCGCATCTACGTGGACGAGAATGGCATACAGAGCGTCAACTGGCAATCCCCGCTCGAGATCGTGGAGACGATGAACGAGAACGTGCTGCTGTTGGAGTTCGACGAGATCAAAGGGCAGATCACGCAGGCCATCGAGCTCGGCTATGCCTACATGAGCGAAAAGATGGGCGGCAGCAGGCAGCACGAAGTGACGGTGACCAGCGTCGTGCTGACAAACGTACTCGTGCCCATGCGGGACACGGTGGATTACCAGATGCTCGTGCCCGCGTGGCTCGTGTTCTACCGGCAGCAGATGGGGGCGGCGGAGCCGCTCACCACATTCATCGCGGTAAACGCTGTCGATGGCTCGACCATCGACCTCAAGGTGCGCTCGGGCGGCTGAAGCCGCCCATATGGACAAAGACGCGCGGCGGGGGAATGCCCGCACCGAAAAACCCGACAGGAGGGGAGAGACGATGACACAGAGAAAACGGAGCCACGCGCTGCTGCTGGCCTTTCTATTGTTTGCCGCGCTGCTGACCGCGTGCCAGCCGACACCTAAAGAGGACTTGGTGGTGAACCGGGGGGACAGCGCACAACCGTCAGGCGGCGCCCAGCCGTCGGGCGGCGTTGCGCCGGACGCCGTCCCGACGGCGGACCTACTTTCCATCCCGCAGAAGCTGACGCTGACGGAACAGCCGCAGAAGAACGTGATCGTCTCCATTGACGCACCGGTTTTGCTGGCACGGGACGCCGCCTACCCGATCATCGAGGTACTGCCGTATGACACGCTGCACGATGCGGAGCTGATCAACCGGCTTTTGCAATCCGTCTGCCCCGGCGGCACGGTCTATGAGGCGTGGGAGCGTACGAAGGCGGAGGTCGAGGAACAACTGAAGGCGGCGCTCTCCTACCACGGGCAGAGCGGCTCGGTAGTGGACAAAGACGTGCTGGAGTCTACGTTCATCCCGATGTTTGAGGAAGAATACCAGACCGCACCGGAGGAGGCCGTCAAGATCAAGCACGATGTGGCGAGCGGATTCGAGAGCGGGCAGTATTATTTTGTGGAGCGGCCTGACGGCGGAACGGCCCGGCTGCAGTTCCGCTACGGCAACAGCGTGGACTTTATGGCAACAGAGCGGATGGTGTTCTACGACGAAAGCTTCATCCAAGAGGGTGACCCGCCACTGGCAGAGCCGGAGATCACAAAGGAGGAAGCGATCCGCATCGGCGATGAATTCCTGCACAACCTAGGGATCGAATGTACCGCCCTTGTCAGGGTGGAGAAAGGGTTTTCCTTGTATAACTATGAGCGGCAGGAAAGCGTCTACCTGCTCAGCTACGTTCGCAAAATCGGCGAGGCCTATTCGCTGGACTGGGGGCGGGTGATCGGCTGGACAACTCCGTACGCTCCCTTGTCCACGCTCGGCGCGCCATGGCAACCGGAAGGCGTCTATCTTGCCGTCGGTTCGGACGGTGTGATCTACGCGGCTTGTGACGGTCTCAGCCGCACGTCGCAGGTGCTGGAGGAGGAAAGCGCGCTGTGCGATTTTGAGCGGATCACCGACAGGATTGTCGAGCAGCTCGGCTTCCAGTTTGCCGGCAGGACGATCGACGGCAACGGCAATCCGATCATGAACAACCTGCAGGTCAGCAACATCGAGCTGATCTACGCGTTGGTGTGCCAAAAAGATCACGTGGACATCGGCGTCTATATCCCAGTCTGGGAAATCACCTATTATTGGAATGACGATCCGGTACGGCAGCAGCTCTATCTCTCGGCGCTCGACGGCGGCACGGTGGAGCCGCGCATGACCTGGAAAGATCTGCTGAATTGGGCGGAACAAATGGCCAAAGAGGAGGCGTTGGAGGCGCTGCCCGGTGCGGAGGAAGGTTCGTGATCTGCGCCGTGCGGCATGCGCCGCACGCGGGCGGAGGAGACTGCGACACTACTGCGATAATGATGGACAAAAATTCCATAATACGCAGAAACATGCGATCCCGCGTCGTTATTTGAATCCTGTCGTTACAGACGGGCGGTGCTTCCCGCATGACGTTACAGATATGGAGGGAACGAGGATGAAACGAATGGGGCACATCACACGGCACTTTGCACGGCATATGGCATTACTGCTGGCGGCGCTGCTCGTGCTGGCGGCATGGCTGCCGGCGGCCGCGCTGGCGGACGGGGAAGGCGGCGTTGCGCCCCCGCCCGCGGGGCAGTCCAGTGCGCAGGATAGCGCCGCGGCAGGCGGGCAGGGCGGCGTGCAGCAGGACGGTCAGCAGCAGGACGGCGGCGCGGCAGGCAACACAGCCACGCCCGTGCCGGCCAATACGGCGACGCCCACGCCGCCCGTCGTAACCATCCAGGTGGACACGCCCGCGCCGGACACGCCTGCGCCGGTGCCGTCGTCGCTGCGCATCGATAGCCAGAACCTGTACAACGGCATGGCAGCCACGTATGCGCAGGGCTACGCCCCGACCGTCTCCGGCGGCAAGGCGACGGTCATCCTGCCCCTGCTGTGCAGCGGAAAGCTCGCGGGCGACAGCCTCGTGGCCACGCCCAATCTCGGCAGCACGCTGGACTCCCCGTTCGTGTTCGGCAACTATCAGCAGATCGTCCCGCTCTCGACCCAGTCCGTCAACGGCGGCAAGGGGCAGGTGCAGGCGTACTACGTCCGCTTTGACCTGGCGCTGAGCAGCGCCCGGATCAACGGCGTGTACCCGGTGGTCATCACCGTGGAGGCGTTCGACACGGCGGGCAACGAGGTGCGCGAGGAGTTTACGACGTATGTGACCATCTCGGACGGGCAGGACCCGCCCAGGGAGACCGTCAGCACGGGCAGCAGCGGCCCGACGGCGTCCAAGCCGGTGCTCGTGGTGACCGCCTGCGACCTCAGCAAGACGACGCTGCAGGTGGGTGACACGCTGCAGGTGAACCTGACCGCGGACAACCTCGGCCGCCGCACGGCGAACAACATCCGCGCGACGATCGTGAGCGATGACGCGAACATCGTGCTGCTGAACGACTTTTCGGCGCAGTATGAGCGGGCGCTGGCGAGCGGGGACAGCGTGTCGTTCTCGTTCGAGCTGCAGGTGCTGCCGCTGGCGGTGGGCGGGATGCACACGATGACCATCCAGCTCAATTACGAGGGACCGGACAACAGCGGGTATACGGAGAACGCGGTGTTCCGCTGCATGGTGGAGCAGAAGGCGGCGCTGGAATACGACGTGGTGAAGCTGCCGGAGAGTGCGACGTCGGGCGACTCGTTCAGCATCCCGGTGAGCGCGTACAACCCGGGGACGGCGACGGTGTACAACGTGCGCTTCACGCTGCACGTGGACGGGCTGATCGCGGCGACGGCGTATCTTGGGAACCTGGCGCCGGAGGAGAGCGCGGACAAGATGATGGAGGTTTTTGCCACGACGCTGTCCGGCACGGAGAAATACGGCCAGACGTACGGCACGTGCGAGCTGCGGTATGAGGACGCGATGGGGCAGGAATACTGGGAGAGCATCGACCTGACCATGAACATCCTCGAGCCGGTGAAGATCACGGACGTGGAGCAGGAGAAGCTCGAGGAGGAGGCGAAGGAGCAGGAGACACTGTCGCAGTGGTGGGTGTCGCTCCTGTTTGGCATTGCGATCATCGCGGTGCTCGTGGCCGTCATCATCGTCGGCAAGTTCTCGCGCATGATGAAGATGCGGTAAGCGGCGTTCCTGCCGCGAGCCATACGCGGCGGGCCTGATGCGCGCGGACTGCGGTCCGTATGCGCGGCCTAAACGCCGCCTGCCGACAGAAATGTGACGGACACATCGCCCGCTACGGGGCATGTGGACGCTCATCCTCCCACCCGACCGGGCAGCAATTCTACAATATCCCGGCGCGCGTTACACACCACGCGATCTCACGCCGGTCATTTCGCATCACCATATTTCCCAAAGGGCTTGCAGGGGCATGCTGTAGGCCCTTGCTTTTCTCTGCCGTCTACGTTCGGGGAGTCGCCCGAATGTCCCGTACCAGCGCTGCGAAGAAAAGGCTGATAATTTCCGGCGGATGGCGAATCCACGGCGTTCGCCACTTTGCCCTGCCCTGCGAGCCGGGCGCGCAAAAGAAGAGAAAACGGCGCTGCGCCCAAAGCAAAAGAGCTTTGGGCGCTTTTGTATGCCTGAAAGGGGCTGCCAGGTGCAGATCACCACCCCGTTTTTCTTGTTTTTAAATTCACATTTCAAGAAAAACGGAGGTTAAAAATAAAAACCATCAATCTCAGAGATTTTTATGCTGCTTTATATCACCATGACGCCTTCTACGATGTGCCGGATGAGGTGGCTGAACTGTTGATCCTATTTAAGCGCAGGGAGGAAGCGCAGCGCAGGCGCATCTATCGGAACAGGGCGTATTATTCGCTTGACCACGACAACTGCATTGAAAAACAGGCGCTATGCCTTGCGCCATCTGCCGAAACGATGTACCAGAGTCTCCTGGAACGAGAGGCTCTGGCAACGGCGCTTTCCCGTTTGACCCCAAAGCAGCAACAGCGGATATACCAGCACTTTGCCCTGGAGATGAGCTATTTACAAATAGCAAAAGCGGAAGGCGTTTGCGAAAGTTCGGTAAGACGGTCGATTGACGCCGGCATAAGAAAACTGAAGATCCTTCTGCGCCAATAGCACTGCCGAATTTGTACGTTTTTTGTCACTACTAATGGGAGGGCATTTCCTGCTGAACCTTGACAACCGCATATCCGGCAGCATGGATACGTTAGCGGTGCGGCGAGCGCCCGGCGCGCGCCAGGACCCGTACCGCCGATCATGATACTTCTGTTCAGCCACAGTCCGAGCGTGAAACACGCCGCAGGCAATGGGAGCAGCTCGCGGAGAACCCGGGAGAGGTGAGATTCCTATGCAGACCGAAAGGTCGGTCCGTGCTGCCGCCCTGCACACCGGGGAGTAGTGTCGAATAGGTGTGCAATAAACGCAAGAAAAACGGAGGAAGCGGCGGTCTTGTTCTGCCTTCGTGCAGGGTCTATTTTGACCGCCGCTTTTGCTTCAGGTGCAACTGCCGCGCAATGAAACCGCGGTTTGGTTTCTGCAAACAACGTGGATATGCCGCCAGGCTGCCATGGCGCGCGCTGATCCTTTGTGGACAGGCAAAGTTTCCAGTTTTGCGCATAAAATTGACATGAAGGAGGCGGTGCCAGCTGCCAATGCCCGACGAATATACCGTGACGACAGAATCCATATCCAATGTGCCGCTCGCAGAGTTGTTGGAAGCGCTTTTGCTCGAACTTCTGGAACAGGGGTCGCCGCACCCTTGCACGGATTGCACACAGCCGTTAGGATAGCGGTGTGATCCCTACAGGTTGATTGGACCCGGAAAGGAGGAAGAGTGAAACCAAAATCAACCTATCACGCGGCGCTTTACATGCGCCTTTCGAGAGATGACGACGGCGCGACGGAAAGCGCCAGCATTTCGACGCAACGCAAAATGCTCCGGAGCTATGCGGCGGAGCACGGCTTTGTGGTCTATGAGGAATATGTGGACGACGGGTGGAGCGGCACGAACTTCGACAGGCCCGGCTTTCAGCGTATGATTGCCGACATTGAGGCCCAAAAGGTCAATCTTGTCCTCACCAAAGACCTTTCGCGCCTCGGGCGGGACTATATCACCGCGGGACAGTACACGGAGATTTATTTCCCCAGCAAGGGCGTGCGTTATATTGCTATTAACGACGGCTACGATTCCGATGGTGCATATGCGGATATTGTGCCGTTTAAGAACATCCTAAACGAGATGTATGCCCGGGACACATCCAGAAAGATCCGTTCTGCATTGGAGACGAAGATGCGGGAAGGCGCCTATATTGCGGCATTTGCACCATATGGGTATCAGAAAGACCCGCTGGATAAAAACCACCTTGTGGTGGATGCAGTGTCGGGCGGGGTGGTCAGGGAAATCTTCTCTATGGCGGCCAATGGCGCTTTGCCGGTGGAAATAGCCCGAACGCTCAACGCACGCGCTGTGCCGCCGCCGGCGGTCTACCGCTGTATGACCCATGACGGACTGGATGTCAACCGGTATTCCAGGCGGAAGGAATGGACGAGCACAGCCGTCTCCAAGATGCTGCGAAATCCCGTTTACCTGGGGCATATGGCCCAAGGCAAGACCACAAAGGTCTCCTTCAAGAGCCGTATGATGGTCAACAACCCCCGTGACGAATGGTTTGTCGTACAACATACCCACGAAGCCCTTGTGGACGAAGAAACCTTTGATCTTGTACGGCGACGTACGGCGGCAAGGACATGCAGCAAGAACGGCACGTTCTACAACATGTTTTCCGGCATTGCCAAGTGCGCAGACTGCGGACGCAACATGTCGGCAACCGGTACGCGAAAAAAGGGCTCGCCTGCCAATCTGACCTGCGGTGGCTACAAACTCTATGGCAGCGGCGAATGCAGCAACCATTTCATCGACTACAATGTGCTCTATGAGATCGTGCAGAAATCGCTGGAGGAGCAACTTTGTCTCAGCCGGGAAGAGCGCAGCGCCATTGTCGACCATGTGCAAAACCGCCGGCAAAAACAGGAGCGGAAAGCAGACGAGGCAAGCGCGCTTGTAGCATTCAAAAAACGGCTCCAGGAGTTAGAGCACATCATCGGCAAACTGTACGAGGACAATGCGGCAGGCCGTTTGAGCAGCGTCCGCATGGAGGCGCTTGTGAGCAAGTATGAGCGGGAAGCGGAAGCGCTGGAGGCCCGCGTCGCTGCGCTGGAGCAGCAGACGGATGAGTCGGGAACATCCGACCGGGAGTCTCGTGAAAAACTTGATGAGATGCTGCGCCAGATCACCGAGATCAAAGAGCTTACGCCCGGGCTGCTGTTTCGCCTCATCGACCACATTGAAATTGGCCAGGGTTATTATGAGCAGGGAGAGCACGGCAGGGTCAAGCACCAGACGGTCAAAATCTTTTACCGGTTTCAGACGGAAGCGACAGTCAAAACATACACGCTCTGAAACATACGCCGATCGCATATCTGCAATCGTATGTCGCTGAAAGCACGCGGCAAAACGGCATTCGGGGAATTACCACCCACATCGTCAGCGCCTGCTTGCCGCAGGCGGCGCAGCGGCGGAAGCGGTTGTCGAGGTTGAAGGCGACGCGCGGCAGATAGCCGAGGTCCTCGAGCAGCGTAAACAGGGGGAAGAAAATGGCCATCGGCGGCAGCATGACCGATATGACCCATGCGAGCGTGCGGTATACGCCGAGCACGAGAGCGCCGTGCAGCCAATCGGGCATCCCGATGGCCAGACAGGCGGCGCTCAGCGTATCCTGGAACGAAAAGAGCGCGCGGGAGAGCAGCGCGGAGGGCAGGTTGGCGCCCGCCATCGTCAGGTAAAGCACGAGCAGCAGCCCGAGCAGCATCGCGGGCAGGCCGGTCCAGCGCCCGGTGAGGATGCGGTCGGCACGCCGCTGGCGCTCCTGTACGCGCCCGGTCCCCTGCTGCACGGCGCGTTTGCAGATGGCCTCCGCATCGCGGAAGATGGCGGAGGTCGCTTCGTCCCGCGCGCGGGCGGGGGAATAGCCGGCGCTCGCAAGCGCCGCCTGCGCGGCGGAAAGCGCCTCGGCCACGGCGGGATCTTCGCCCAGCGGCGCGCCGAGCATCGAGTCCACGCCGGAGAGCAAAGACAGGTCGCCGCACAGCAGACGCATGGCGACAAAGCGCGCGTCCAGTTGACCGGCAAGGAATGCGGCCAACGGCGGCTGCAGCTTGGCGATGGCCTGCTCGACCGGCCGCGCATATCGCACGAGATGCCGCTGCCGCTCGCCGCCCGGCCGTGCCGCTGCCGCCGCCTGCTCCATCAATGCATGCAGGCCGCGCTTGCTGCGCGCGCTCGTACCCACGCACGGCACGCCGAGCGCATCCGACAGCGCGGCGAGATCCGGCCGGATGCCGCGGCGCTTTGCCTCGTCCATGAGGTTGACGCAGACAACGGCGCGTCCGGTGATCTCCAGAATCTGCAGCACGAGGTTCAGGTTGCGCTCGAGGCAGGTCGCGTCGCAGACGATGACCACGGCGTCCGCTCCGCCGAAGCACAAAAAGTCGCGCGCGACCTCCTCTTCGGCGGATTGGGCGCAGAGCGAGTACGCGCCAGGAATGTCCACGAGCACATACGGTTCTCCCGCAAAGCGGCATACGCCCTGCGCGCTGCCCACGGTTTTGCCCGGCCAGTTCCCGGTGTGCTGGCGCAGCCCGGTGAGCGCGTTGAACACGGTGCTCTTGCCCACGTTCGGGTTCCCGGCCAGCGCAATGATGCGAGCGCCTGCAACGGCAGGGCGCGGCATGGCCGCCGCGACGCCCGCGCCGCCGCAACCCGCCTGCCGGCCGGTGGAGGCAACGGTCAGTCCCATGGGTCCGCCTCCCGTTCCCCGTCGGGCTGCGCCAGCTCCACGGCGGCGGCGTCGGCGTTGCGCAGCGCGATGACCGTGCCGCGGATCAGATAGGCGCGCGGATCGCCGGACGGCGCGTCGAACAGGCGCGTAGCCGAGGCGCGCGCGGTCAGGCCGAGGTCCATGAGCCGCCGCCGCATGGGCCCCTGCAACCGGATGGCCCCGATGACGGCGGTGCCGCCGGGCGGGATGGAGAGCAGGGAGGGCGGGGCCTCGGGGCGCATGGGGGCCTGGGAAATACGCATGACGCTGACACTCCTTTTTTTGCAGGGCTTTGCCCAATACTATGCCTGCAAGGCCGTCGCGGGTGCGTCTCCACTCCGGACAACGCATAAAAACAGCGGCGGGCCGCCCGCAAAAGGGACGGTTCGCCGCTTATTGTCTTGCCTTTTGGCGCAGCTTTGCCGGCGCCGGGCTATGCTTCTTCCGCCGGGCCGTTGCCGTCGGCAGGGACTGCGGACGCATGGGCTTCGCCGCCGTCCTCTGCCACGCCGCCGTCCTCCGCCGCGCCGCCGTCGTCTCCGGGCGGCTGCGCGCGCCTGCCGCGTTTTGCGCCGCCCCTTGGCGGGTCAGGCGGCGCCTCGACACGGCGGAACAGGTGGATCACGCCGGCGTCGTTCATGCTTACGGCAATGGCCAGCGCCACCGGCAGCCCGAGCAGGCCTACCGGCCCGAACACGAATGTACCGACGACCATCGACAGCAGCGTGACGATCGGATGCAGGCCCACGTGTTGCCCGACGATTTTCGGTTCGATGACATTGCGGACGATGACCACGACGATGTACAGCAGCATCAGCCCGGCCGCAAGCCGGTAGTTGCCGAGGACGGCGGTGATGATCGCCCACGGGATGAGCACCGTACCGCTGCCGACGACGGGCAGGATATCGAACAGCGCGATGAGCAGCGCGATGAGCACGGCGTGCTCCACGCCGATGAGCAACAGGCCGACGTAGAGCTCGCAAAACGTGATGAACAGGATCAGCGCGTAGGAGCGCACGTAGCGCCCGAGCGTCTTGCCAAGGTGCACGCGCACTTCGTGGACGCGCTCGCGCTGCGAATCGGAGAGCTGTTGCAGCAGGAATGCCTTGAGCAGCGGGAAATCCGCCGTGATGAACACCGTGGCGATGATCATGATGAGCATGTTGAGCAGCCAGCCGGGCAGGGAGAACGCAACGCCGCCGAGCATGGTGAGCGCCCTGCCGGAGAAGCTGAGCACCGCCTGTTCAATCGAAGTTCCGGCGCTCTCGAGCAGGCCGCTGACGGAGCTGAGCGCCGCCGGGTCGAGCCGGGCGACGAAGCGCTCCAGCTCTTCGGAAAAGGCCTCGAGCAGCGGCTCGACGACCGTGTTGTACAGCTCTGGCAGATTCAGCACGAACGCCTTGGCGCTGGCGAACAGCTTGACCGAGAGCAGCCCGAGCGCAAGGCCGAGCAGGCTGTAGAACAGCAGCACCGTCACCGCCGCGGCGACGCCCTTGTGCACGCGGCAGCGCTCGTGCAGCAGGCGCACGACGGGGCGCAGAAGCAGCGAAACCAGCAGCGCGGCGACAAACGGCGCCAGCACGGGCAGGGCATACCGGCACAGGAAGATCGTGACGGCAAGGATGACGGCCGCATAGCAAAAGCGGAGCAGGAAACGTTTCTGTGCTTCGATGTTCAAAACATGCCTCCCAGGGTTGGATACCTTTTTTATAACATGATATATACCCCTTGTAAACAGGGTGCAAACCTGTGCTATAATATTGTTCATAAAATTTCACGATTGGGCGCCGGTCCGGCGCGGATGGGGGACAAGATGACCTTTATGGAACTGTTGCTGACCGGCGTCGGTCTGTCGGCGGATGCGTTTGCCGCGGCCCTTTGCGAGGGCCTGCACATGCGGCGGCTGAACCTGCCCCGGGCGGCGCTGGTGGGCCTGTTCTTTGGGGGCTTTCAGGCGCTGATGCCGCTGATCGGCTATCTGCTTGGCAGCCAGCTCGAGCAGTATATCGCGCAGTTGGATCACTGGATCGTGTTTGCGCTGCTGCTGTTCATCGGCGGCAAGATGATCGTGGAAACGCTGCGCGGCGAGGAGGAAACCGCAGAGAGCGGCCGCGCGTGGCTGGTGTCGCTTCTGCTGCTTGCGCTTGCCACGAGCATCGACGCCTTGGCGGTGGGCATCTCGTTCGCCTTTTTGCAGGTTTCGATCGTCCCGGCCGTGCTGATCATCGGGGCGACGACGTTCGTGCTCTCCGTTGCCGGCGTGGCGCTGGGCACGCGGTTTGGCACGCGCTTCCGCAAGCAGGCGGGCATTGCCGGCGGCGCGATTCTCGTGCTGATCGGCGTCAAGATCCTGCTGGAGCATACCGGCGTGCTTTGAGGGACAAGCCCCTCCGTGCGATGCCGCCGCGACAGATCCGGCTGAAAGCGAGGAAAGCGATATGGATTGTGAGGCTTTGCTGTCGTTTTTGCATCTGGCCGAACGGCTCAAGGGTACGCCGCGGCACTGCACGACCACGGCCGGCACGCCGGAGTGCGTGGCCGCGCACGTGTGGCGACTCACGCTGCTCTGCTGGCTGCTTTGGGACGAGGAGCCGGATGTGGATATGCGCCGCGTGATGGAGCTGGCGCTCATACACGACCTCGGGGAAGCGGTCACGGGCGACATCCCGAGCTTTGTCAAGACGGACGCGGATGAGCGCGTAGAGTCGGACGCGCTGACGGCCATCGCGGCCATGCTGCCCGCATCGCGCGGCGAGGCGCTCGCCGCACTGTTCGAGGAATGGGAGGCGCAGCGGACGCGGGAAGCGCGGTTTTGCCGCGCGCTGGACAAGCTGGAGGCCGTCATTTCGCACAACGAGAGCGACATCGCCACCTGGCTGCCCGTCGAGTACGAGCTCAACCCGGTCTACGGCACGGCGGAGGCGGCGGAGTTCCGGAGCCTGCGGCTGTTGCGCGAGCGGATCCGGCAGGACACGCTGGAGAAAATTTCGACGCAAAGGAACAGGGAAGGGGAGCAGGGCGAATGAAGGAGCAGGAAGCGTATTTTGACCTGATCGCCGCGCGGCAGAGCTGCCGCCGGTTCGATCCATCGCGCCCGGTGGAGCGTGAAAAGCTCGATCGGTGCCTGGAGGCGGCCCGCCTTGCGCCGTCGGCGTGCAACAGCCAGCCGTGGCGGTTTCACGTGGCGACCGGCGAGGCGCTGTGCGGAAAGCTGCGGCCCTGCGTGCAGCGGCTCGGCATGAACCGCTTTGCGGACGATTGCCCGGCGTTCATCGTGGTGACGGAGGCGCGCGCCGCGCTCAAGCCCCTGATCGCCGCGCACTTGAGCGAGCGGGAGTTTTCGAGCGTCGATATCGGCATCGCCACGGCGCACCTGTGCCTGGCGGCCACGGCGCAGGGGCTGTCCACCTGCATCATCGGCTGGTTGGACGGAAAGAAAATCTGCGCGGCGCTCGACCTGCCGGAGACGACGCGCGTGCGGCTCGTCATCGCGGTCGGGTATGCGCAGGCGGACGATCCGCTGCGCAAGAAGCAGCGCAAGCCGCGCGAAGAGATTGTAACCTTTCACGAGTAGGAGCATGAAGGGCAAACAGGGCGTTTTTCATCCGGTTTTCATGTGGGCAAAAGGATGGCTTCATGTGCGCGCCGTACAATGAAGCCATAAAACGTTCCGCAGGAACAGGGAGGGATTTGCATGGACGAGCGGTTTGAGAAGGTGGAGCGGCTGCGGCGCGAGACGGGCGTTTCCTATGAGGAGGCGCGCGCGGCGTTCGAGACGGCGGGCCGGGATCTGCTGGACGCGCTGATTGCGCTTGAGAAGCAGGGCAAAGCGAGACGGCGCCGGCAGAGAGCGGGCCCGCCACGGGAACCTCCCGTGGCGGAAGAAGCCCCGAAGGGAAGCGCATAGCGCCTTTTTGCGGCGGACGCGCTTACCATACATACGGTTCCGGATGAAAACAGAAAGATGAAACGGCGGG
>OHXQ01000028.1_pt1 | contig 35006 bp, 28 predicted proteins | sample 1580041 | NCBI WGS metagenome assembly OHXQ01 (sample SAMEA3882543, study PRJEB24775) | human gut metagenome | biome: human-associated habitat; feature: intestine environment; material: feces | place: Netherlands | collected 2009/2010 | reverse complement strand
ATCGTCCCGATGTTCACGTGCGGCTTCGTTCTCTCAAACTTTGCCTTTGCCATTACAGGGGAACCTCCTTCAAATCGTTTGTTACCCGCCAGCAGAAGTTTGTAACGGCAGCGGGCATGGTCTGCCACCGTGAACGGTGCTGGAGCGGGTGATGGGAATCGAACCCACATAGCCAGCTTGGGAAGCTGGAGCTCTGCCACTGAGCTACACCCGCACACTTCCACGATAGCAGTATTATTCTAATGGTTTTACCCTGTGGTGTCAAGTAAAACCAAAAGATATCCGTTTGTTCGTCCAAACCCGGCGCGCGTATTTTCAAAAACCGCCTGCACGCCGACGCTGTTTCGAAAGCCGGATAAAACTGGAAAGCAAGCGCGCGCGCCGGCGGGGCAAACTAATCGCAGCGGCCGGAGAACGACACGCCCGCTTGCGCAACCGTCCGGTGTGCCGCGCATGCCGCGCGCCGCAGCGTGTCGCTGGACAAAATCTTGGAGGAAAGGAGCGGATACGGTGAGCTTTTACGACGAGAACACGCCGAACCGGCAGAACGACAAGACCCGGCAGAAGCAGCAGAAGCAGAAGCGGCAGTCCCCGGGCCAGGACTCGAACGGGCAGGGCTGGCAGGATGAACAGCAGCAGAAAAACCAGAATCAAAACCAGTACCGCGTCTGATGCGGCGCATCGGACGCCGTTGAGCAACCGCCGGCAGGCCGACGCGTCGCCGGCGTTTCAGCCGGGTATGGGCTCCGTCCCGTCCGACGTGCAGGGCAGCTATACCGGCACGGGCGCGGACGGGACCCCGCCCGTACAGGACGCGGACGACCTCTGAGCCCGGCAGGCGCAACGGAACGGGCCGGAACCATGCGGTTCCGGCCCGTTTTCCTGCATTTATGCAATCCCGGCCACGCGGCGGGCGACTGCGCGCATCACTTGCCGATGGAACGGTAGACCTCTTCGTGGTACACGACCATGGAGTCGTCCTCTCCCCACGCGGCCTCCTGCTCGGTCCAGACGCTGTCGCGCTCGGCCTCCAGCGCCGCGGCCTCGACCGCATCGTGCACCTCGTCAAGCGCGCGGGTGCCGGCCGCCTCGCTGCCCACGCGATAGAGGATATAGTAGGCGTCGCCGGCCTGCAGCACGTCGGAGTAGGCGCCGTCCGCAAGCGCAAGCGCTGCGGCGCGCAGCGTTTCATCCCAGTCGTCGCCAGCCTCCTCGCTCATAAGCTGCCCACGCTCGGCGATGAGGGTATAGTCGGTAAAGGTTGCGTCCTCCCCGTGAGAGGCGAGCACCTCGTCGAAGGCGGCGCCGCCGTCGAGCAGCGCCTTGGCCTCCTCGATCTTGGCCTTCGCGTCGGCCATATAGGCGGTATACATGGCGTCCGTTTCGATCTTCAGCGCATCGTAGAGCGTCTTGATCTCGGAACAGCGCGCTGCGTTGTCCGCCGCGCTCTCGAGCATGAGCCGGCCGTATTCGGCCTCATATTCGGCCATCTGCGCGATCTTGTCCTCGTACGTCTCATCGATCGCTTCCTGTGGGAAAACGGCGATGGCTTTGACGCGCAGGAAGCCCTCCGGCACGACGACGGACGGATCGCCGCCGTTCATTTCAAAGCTCTCCTCCTCATCGAGATACAGCAGCGGGTCCTCCGCATATGCCGAGGTCTGCGACTCAACGAGCTGGTCGTAATACGCCTGCACATCCGCTTCGTCCACGGTGGCGGTGTCTCGAATGTGCATCTCAAGGTTTTCGATGACCTTCTGCTCGGCGTACATCTCATAGAGATATTCGCTGTACGCCACATGGTCCATGTTCATCTCGTAGGCGGCGAGCTCCTCGTTGAACAGCTCATAGGCGCGCGCCTCCACGTCCTCGGCGCCCTCGCTCTCGGCTGTGGCGCGGAACTGCTCGAGATAATAGTCCATATCCTCGTCGACAAGGGCCTGCACCTCCGCCTGATCCTCCTCGGACAACTCGCCGACGCCGAGCTGATCAGCAAAATAGAGCAGTTTGCGCGTTTCGACGACCATATCGAGCGCCTGATCCTGGTACGACTCGATGTCGGCCTCCGCCGTCGGCGCCGCCATGCCGTAATAGGACATCATCTCCACAAGGTAGTTGTAGGCTTCCTCCACCTCGCCGTATGTCACGGTGAGGTTGTCGCCGATCTCCACGGCCACGGCGTCACGATCCGGCGCCGCATCCGGCGTCGGCGTGGCAGACTGGCCGGCGGTCTCGCCGCAGGCCGCGGCGCCAAGCGCGAGCAGCAGGCACAGCAGGGCGGCCACCGCCCGAAGCGTCCGTTTTCTCATCTTCTTCTCTCCTTACCGAATTCGTGCACGAGCACCTTTGCATTATAGTCTGTCCAATGTGTCAGAACAAGACACGATTGTGTAAATAAATTGTGGCAGTTCCTGCAGCCAGGCTTCCGCTGTGGCATCCGGCCGGCGCAGGCGGATGGCGGGCGGTTCGGTTGCGGTCAGCTGCGCGCCGCGCATGCCGGATACGGCGGCCAGCAGCCGCGCCCCGTCGATCTGCGCGCCCTCGCGGAACGTCAGCAACGCCTCGCCCTCCCGGGCGGTCACGCCGGCCAGCTGCGCCCGGGCGGCGGATTGCCGCAACTTGGCCAGATACAGCAGGTTTTCCACCGCCTCCGGCAGCTCGCCGTAGCGGTCCTCCAGCTCTTCTCGCACATCCAGCAACGCATCGCCGTCCGCCGCGTCCGCAATGCGGCGGTAAGCGGCAAGCCGCTGCACCTCGCTTGCGATAAACGTCTTGGGGATATGCGCGGAAACCGGCACGTCTACGGCAACGTCCGGCTGCTCCGGCGGGGGCGCCTCCCCGCGCACCTGCGCAACTGCGCTGCGCATGAGCTTGCAATAGTATTCGTATCCCACGTCCGCAATATGCCCATGCTGCTCTGCGCCCAGCAGGCTGCCGGCGCCGCGGATCTCCAGGTCGCGCATGGCGAGCTTAAACCCGGCGCCGAACTGCGTAAACTCCCGAATGGCCAGCAGCCGCCGATGCGCCTGTTCGTTCATGGCCACGCCGCGCCGCACCGTAAAGTAGGCGTACCCAAGCCTGGTGGATCGCCCGACGCGCCCGCGAAGCTGGTATAGCTGCGCGAGTCCGAATCGGTCCGCCTCCACCACCAGCAGCGTGTTCACATTCGGGATGTCGAGCCCGCTTTCGATGATCGACGAGCACACCAGCACGTCGTATTCCTTCTCCAGAAAGGCCAGCATCGTGCGCTCAAGCTGCCCCTCGGGCATCTGTCCGTGCGCCATGGCGATGCGCGCCTCCGGCAGCAGTTCGCTCAGATGGCGCAGAAAGCCCTCCATGCCCTGCACGCGGTTGAACACCACGTACGCCTGCCCGCCGCGCGCCAGCTCGCGCGTGAGCACCTCCGTCACAAGCGCATCGGTATATTCGAGCACAAAGGTCTGCACCGGATAGCGCGCCTCGGGCGGTGTCTCGATCACGCTGATGTCGCGGATGCCGGTCATGGACATGTTGAGCGTGCGCGGGATGGGCGTAGCCGTGAGCGTCAATACGTCCACATCCGCCTTGAGCGCCTTGATCTGCTCCTTGTGATTGACGCCGAACCGCTGCTCCTCGTCCACGATCAGCAGTCCGAGATCCTTGAATCGCACGTCCTTGCCCAGCAGCGCGTGCGTGCCCACGACCACGTCGATCTCGCCGGAACGAAGCTTTTCGCGGATCGTCCTGCGCTCCTGCGGTGGCGTAAAGCGCGACAGGCAGGCCGTGCGCACCGGAAAATCCGCAAAGCGGGCGGTCATGGTGTTGTAGTGCTGCTGTGCAAGGATCGTCGTCGGCACGAGAAAGGCGACCTGCTTGCTGTCCTGCACAGCCTTAAACGCAGCGCGCAGCGCCACCTCCGTCTTGCCATAGCCCACGTCGCCGCACAGCAGCCGGTCCATCGACCGCGGCCGCTCCATGTCCGCCTTGATCTCCCGGATGCTCTCGATCTGGTCGGGCGTCTCGCGGTAGGGGAAGCGCGCCTCCATCTGCGCCTGCCAGGGGGTATCCTTTGAAAAGGCGAACCCCCTGCCGTCGATGCGCCCGGCGTACAGCGCCGCAAGGTCCACCGCCAGTTTTTTCGCCGACTCCCGCGCGCGGCTCACGCGCGACTGCCACTCGTTCCCGCCGAGCCGGGACAGGCCGGGCGCAGCGTCCTCGTCGCCGCCGCCGATGTATTTCTGCACCCGGTCGAGCTGGTCGGTCGGGATGTACAGCCGGTCGCCGCCGCGGTATTCGAGCAGCAGATAATCCCGCGTATGGCCCTGCACGGTCAGCGTTTCCACGCCTACAAACCGGCCGATGCCGTACGCTTCATGTACGACGTAATCGCCCGCCGAAAGCTCCGGCAAGCGCAGCCCGTCGCGGCGGCGCGTTCCCCGGCGCGTCGGCGCCTCCTTCCCGAACAGCTCCTGCGCGCCGAGCACGGTGAGTCGGAGCTCCGGATAACAGAATCCGCGCGGCAGCGCCTGCGCCACGATCAGCGCCTCCCCGTGAACCGGCATCCGCTCCAGCGCCGCCATCTCCGCCGTCTCCACGCCCAGGTCGAGCAGCTGCCGGTGCAGCCGCCCGGCATGTTCGCCCGCGAACAGCACCGCCGCTTCACCGCCCTGCTTCCACAGCCGCACGTCCCGCGCCAGCTCCTCCATGCTGCCCATGTACTGCGGTGCGCTGCGGCCCAGGGGCTGTATGATCTCCTTCGGCGCAAACGCCGGGTGCGAGCGCGCCAGCGTGTACAGCGCCATGGTGCGCCCGGTCGCCAGCCGCCCGAGCGCCTCCTCCGCGCTCATCTGCAAATCGCCCTGCTCCGGCAGCCCCTCGCCGCGCTCCAGCATGGCGGACACCGTTTCCGCAAATGCAATCTGCGCCGCCTGCGCCGCCTCTTCCAGCCGGTTGGGTTCGTCCGCAAGCACCAGCGCGCCTTCCGGCAGATAGTCGGTCACCGCTGCCGGCGCCGCATACAGCAGCGGCAGCAGCGCCTCCGCACCCGCGCAGGCGCGCCCGCCGCGCCACGCCTGCTCCTGCTCATAGAACTCCTCGCGCCCCGCAATCCTTTGGAGCGCGCGTGCCGTCGCCTCCGGCGGCTGCGGCATCTCGAACGCGGGGGCGAACACCGCCTGCGTTACCTGCTCCACGCTGCGCTGCGTCACCGGGTCGAACAGGCGCATCTGATCCACCGTATCGCCCCAGAACTCGACGCGCACCGGGTAGCGCGCATCCGGCGCATACACATCCACAATGCCGCCGCGCAACGCCGCCTGCCCGCGCCCCTCGACCATCTCCACGCGCTCGTACCCCGCCTCGCACAATCGCGCAAGCAGCGCCCGCGGCGCCGTTTCAACGCCGGTGTGCAGCTCGATGCGCTGCCGTAAAAAGGCCTCCTTCGGCGCAACGCGCTGCATCAGCGCCGCCATGCTCGCCACGACCACGCCCGGTTGCCCCGTCGCCAACTGCATCAGCGCGCGTACGCGCTCCCCGGCACGCTCGCCGGATGCGTTCATCACGCGCACCAGCGGCGTTTCCCGTTGCAGCAACTGCGACGCCGCCACGCCCAGCGCCTCTGCATCCGCGCGCATGCGCACCGCCGCCGTATCCGTCGAGGTAACCAGCAGGACCGTGCGCGGCGCGCCCGTGCCCGCGGCCGACAGCGCCGCCGCCATATGTGATTTGTGCGCCTCCGGCAGCCCGAAAGCCGCGACCGGTCCCCTGCCCGCCGCAAGCGTCGCCGCTGCGCGCGCAAGGTCCGGCGCGGTAAACAGCGCCTCCAGCAAGGGTTGTTTCACCGATGCCCCCTTCTGTTCGTTACTATGTATTTATACTTGCTTCCCGCGCTTCTTCGTATATAAATGGAAGGAAGCGGAGGGGAGGGCCGGGCGGAGCGATGGCCGCATTACAGGCCCTCGTGCTTTTTGTTATACAGCGTCTGCGCCTCGAGGAGCCGGCCCGCGATGATGCGCTGAACCGCGTCGGCCGCCCGGCGGCAGGCGTCTTCAATGGCCGCCTGCTCCTCCTTGCCGGGCTTTGCCAGCACAAACTCCTTGAGCTCGCCATGGCGGGCCGTGCCGACGCCAATGCGCACGCGCGGAAAATCCTCGCTGCCGACGCAGGCGACGACGGAGCGCATGCCGTTGTGCGTGCCCGCGCTGCCGGACGATCGGATGCGCAGGGAACCCGCCGGAAGGTCGATATCGTCATAAAGAACGATCAGCCGCTCCGGCGGGAGCTTGTAAAAGTGCAGTACGCGCTGCACGCAGTCGCCGGACAGATTCATGTACGTCTGCGGCTTGACGAGCAGCACGCGCTCGCCCCCGACGATCCCTTCGCCGCACAGGCCCGACATGGCGCGCCGGTTCACCCGGATATGAAGCGCCTCGGCCAGCGCGTCAAGCGCCTGAAAGCCGGCATTGTGCCTTGATTTACGGTATGCAATTCCCGGGTTTCCCAGTCCTGCCACAATCCACATGATAGCATTAGTTTACCACGCCCATCCCCGCTTGACAATCACCATGGGCCGGTGTTATGCTCGACATTAAGGGTTTTTCGTTTCTTTTCCGTTTTTCGCGGCGTGGAGGGGCGGAGGACCGGGCAATCTATTCAGGGGCGGCAGCCCCGCATCCGGGCGGCGCTTCCCGCCCAGCGCCCGATGCGGCGCACACAACACGAGCTGGAGAAGAACGATGGAACAGAAACCAAAGTATTATCTGACCACGGCAATCGCCTACACCTCGGGCAAGCCTCACATCGGCAACACGTATGAGATCGTGCTGGCGGACAGCCTCGCCCGCTTCAAGCGCATGCAGGGATACGATGTGTTCTTCCAGACGGGCACGGACGAGCACGGGCAAAAGATTGAGGAGAAGGCGAAGGCGGCCGGCGTGAGTCCAAAGACGTATGTGGATGGCGTAGCCGCCGAAATCCGCCGCATCTGGGACCTGATGAACACGTCCTACGACAAGTTCATCCGCACGACGGATGCCGACCATGAACGGCAGGTGCAGAAGATCTTTCGGCGCCTGTACGAGCAGGGCGACATCTACAAGGGCTACTATGAGGGCCTGTACTGCACGCCGTGCGAATCGTTCTTCACGCCGTCGCAGCTCAAGGACGGCAAGTGCCCGGACTGTGGACGCGAAGTCCAGAGCGCCCGGGAGGAGGCCTATTTCTTCCGGATGAGCAAGTATGCCGACCGGCTGATCGCGCATATTCAGGCGCATCCCGAATTCATCCAGCCGGAATCCCGGCGCAACGAGATGATGAACAATTTCCTGCTGCCCGGATTGCAGGACCTGTGCGTGTCCCGCACGAGTTTCAAATGGGGCGTGCCGGTGGACTTCGACGACCGCCATGTGGTCTACGTCTGGCTCGATGCGCTCACCAACTACATCACCGGCATCGGGTACGACTGCGGCGGGGAAAGCGACGCCCGTTTCGCACGCCTGTGGCCCGCCGACCTGCACCTGATCGGCAAGGACATCATCCGCTTCCACACGATCTACTGGCCCATCTTCCTCATGGCGCTGGGTCTCCCGCTGCCCAAACAGGTGTTCGGCCATCCGTGGTTGCTGCAGGGCGACGGCAAGATGAGCAAGTCCAAGGGAAACGTGCTCTATGCGGATGATCTGGCCGCCGTGTTCGGCGTGGATGCGGTTCGCTACTTCGTGCTGCATGAAATGCCGTTCGATAACGACGGCGTGATCACCTGGGAGCTGCTGGTGGAGCGCATCAACTCCGACCTGGCCAACACCCTTGGCAACCTGGTCAAGCGCACGGTGGACATGAGCAACAAGTACTTCGGCGGTACGGTCACCCATACGGGCGCAACGGGGCCGGAGGACGCGGCGCTCGAAGCCGTTGCCACCGCCGCGGCTGCACGGGTAACGGCGCACATGGACGCGCTTCGCGTGGCCGACGCGCTGACGGAGATTTTTGCGCTGTTCAAGCGCTGCAATAAATATATCGACGAGACCACGCCGTGGCTGCTCGCGCGCGACGAGGCGCAGCGGGACCGACTCGCCGAGGTGCTGTACCATCTGGTGGAGAGCATCTCCATCGGCGCCTCCCTGCTTGAGCCGTTCCTGCCGGAAACGGCGGCGCGCATTCGCGCGCAGCTCGGCGCCGCGCCGCGTACGCTCGATTCGCTCGCATCGTTCGGCGCCTATCCGTCCGGTGGCCGCGTGACCGAAGCCTCCGAGGTGCTCTTTGCCCGTCACGACCTGAAGGCCGTGCTCGCCGAAGCGGAGGCCATCGCCGCCCGTCAAGCCGCCGCGCAGCAGAAACCGGCGGAGGAGGCGGGGGAGCCGCCGCTGCCGGAGATCGAATACGATGATTTCGCCAAGATCGACCTGCGGCTTGCAAAGGTCGTCGCCTGTGAGGAGATCAAGCGCTCCAAGAAGCTGCTCAAGCTGACGCTCGATGTGGGCGGGGAACAGCGCACGGTCGTATCCGGCATCAAGGCCTGGTATACGCCGGATGCGCTCGTGGGTAAAACGGTCGTGCTCGTGGCCAACCTCAAACCGGTCACGCTCTGCGGCGTGGAGAGCCGCGGCATGATCCTGTGCGCGTCGGACGCGGCGGACGAGCGGCTTTCCGCGCTGACCACCCTCTCCGAGATGGAAAGCGGTCTTAAGGTGCGCTGACGCACGGCTCGTAAGCCACAGGGGCGGCAATGTTTTCCGCCCCTGTTTCGTTGCGCCGGCGCGCTGCCCCGGCAAATGTTTCACGTGAAACGGTCATTCGTCCACGATCCGCTCATAGATGCGCTGCAGGTCGTCCGCGGAGTAGTACTCAATCGTGATGCGCCCCCTGCGCTCGTCGCCGGCAATGCGCACGCGCGTGCCAAGCCGGTCGCGCAGCGCCCGTTCCGCCTGCGCAAGGTCGCCGCTGTGCGGCGCGGGGGCGGCCTTCTTCGAAGGCTTCTTGCCCGCCTGCAAATTGCGCACGCGTGATTCCAGCGCGCGCACGGAATAGCCAAGGCGCACGCATTCGTCCGCCAGCCGCTCCTGTGTCGCCGCGTCCGTCACGGCGGCAAGCGCGCGGCCGTGTCCGGCGGAAAGCGCCCCGGTGCGCACCAGCTCCAGCACGTTCCGATCCAGGTTCAGCAGACGCAGCGCGTTGGCGATGGCCGGGCGGCTCTTGCCCAGCCGTTCGGAAACCTCTTCCTGCGTCAGATCGTGCTGCTGCATCAGAAAGCGAATCGCCGCCGCTTCCTCGACCGGATTCAGATCCTCGCGCTGGAGGTTTTCGATGAGCGCAACCTCCTGCATCTGCGCTTCGTCATACTCCGCCGCGAGCACCGGTACCGTCTCCAGCCCGGCCAGCCGCGCGGCACGGAACCGCCGCTCGCCCGCAACGATCGTATACCGGCTGCCGTTGGGGCGGACCAGCAGCGGCTGCACCACCCCGTGCACACGGATGGAGTCCGCCAGTTCCCTGAGCGCCGCCTCGTCAAAGCTCTTGCGCGGCTGTGCCCGGTTCGTATCGATATCCCGTACGCTGATCTCCAGCACACGGTTGGCCGCATCCCGATCCGCTTCCGGCCCGGCGTACGGCTCCAGCAGCGCGTCCAGCCCGCGCCCCAATCCTTTTTTCATTCCTGCCATGCGTTCCGTTCCCATTCCTTCGGTTTGTTCGCCCGTTGCGCGCCGCAAACGCGGCGGAAGCGGGGCCGGCGGCCGCCCCGGCGGCGTTACGCGCCGCCCTCCTTGGCGAGCAGTTCCTCCGCCAGCGCCGTATACGCGGCCGCGCCGCTGCTGCGCGGCGCATACCGGATGATCGGCAACCCAAACGAGGGCGCCTCGCTGAGGCGCACGCTGCGGGGGATGATCGTCTCATAAACCTTGTTGCGGAAAAACTTCTTGACCTCCTCGACCACCTGGACCGAAAGGTTTGTGCGGGAGTCGAACATGGTAAGCACCACGCCTTCCACATCCAGCGCCGGATTGAGGTTCTTGCGTACGAGCCGCACCGTGTTCATCAGCTGGGACAGCCCCTCGAGCGCATAAAACTCGCACTGGATGGGCACCAGCAGCGTATCGGCGGCGTTGAGGGCGTTCAGCGTCAGCAGGCCGAGCGACGGCGGGCAGTCGATGAAAATATAGTCGTATCCGTCCCGCACGCTGCGCAACGCGTTCTTGAGCACCTGCTCGCGCGCCATCATGGTGACCAGTTCGACCTCCGCGCCGGCAAGCTCGATGTTTGCGGGAACGAGCCACAGCGTATCGATCATGGTGGGCCGCACCGCGTCGGCCATCTCCCGCTCGTTGATGAACACGTCGTATGTGGAGACGTCGATGCAGTTCTTGTCCACCCCCAGGCCGCTGGTCGCGTTGCCCTGCGGGTCCGAGTCGATCAGCAGCACGCGCCGCCCGGCGGCGGCTACGCATGACGCGAGGTTGACGGACGTGGTGGTCTTTCCCACGCCGCCCTTCTGGTTTGCAATGGCGATGATCCTTGCCATGCCGTCCTCCCGGTTTTGTTCTTGGTTCTATTATACGGGATGCGCCGCAGGTTTTCAACCCGGCCGCTGTTTCACGTGAAACAATGGCCGGCACGAGCGGCAGACAGCGGGCGGCGAGCGGGAGCAGACGGGCAGGAGCGGGAGGCGGGCGGCAGGCAGGAGCGGAAGGCGGCGACCGGCACGGGCGAGGGCGACGGGAGCAGGCAGAAGACGGCGAACGGGCAGGGGCGGGGAAAGACGCAAAACGGACAAAAGGAACGGCGGCGCGCCACCGTTTCACGTGAAACAGCGAACGGCGCGAGCAGGAGCAGGCGGGAGACGGTGGGCAGGGGTGGAGGAAAAGGCGCCGCATGCCGCCGCCGGGTCGCCCACCGCACGGACGAAAGGGTCGTGCGTCACCGAAGCGCCATTGCCCCGACGCCGGGCCTGAACGGCGCTTTGCCGGGACACGCCCCCGTCAGCGGCACAGCAGCAGCGCCGTCACCACCCCGGCAGCCATGGCGGCAAGCGACACCGGCACGGCAAAGCGCGTGCGTTTGACGCCGACGGCGCCGAAATAGAGGGCGACCTCATAGAAGATCGTCTCCGAGCTGCCCATGAGCACGCTGGCGGTATACCCCACCACGGAATCAGGCCCGTGGCTCTCGAACAGGTCGGCGAGCGTCGCCATCGCCGCGCTGCCGGAAAACGGGCGCAGCAACAGCAGCGGGAGCAGCTCCGCTTCCATGCCAACGGCGCCGCAAGCCGGGGCGAGCAGACCGGTCAGCCGGTCGATGAGTCCGCTGTCGCGCAGCGTGCGGATGGCGATAAGCATGGCAGCCAGGTACGGCAGAATCTTCAGCAGGACGGGCAGGCCCTCGGCCGCTCCCTCGACAAACGCCTCATACACATCGACGCGGCGAACCATTCCATAGACCATCACCGCCACGAACAGCAGCGGCAGCAGCGCGGCGCTCACACTGCGCGCGCGCCCGCGCGGGGGCGGCGACAACCGGCGCGTCGCATCGTCAGCCGTCCCGTACAGAGCAGGCACAGCACGACGGCCACCGCCGTGCTGACGGCGGAAGCGATGAGCGACGGCAACACCACCGCCGCCGGTTCCGCGCTGCCGGCCGCCTGTCGCAGCGCGAGCAGGCCGGTGGGAAGCAGTTGCAGCGCCGAGGCATTGACCGCGATGAGCACACACATCTCGTCCGTTGCTACGCCGGGGCGGGGGTTATTCGCATCGAGCGCCCGCATGGCCTCCAGTCCAAACGGCGTAGCCGCATTGCCCATACCAAGGATGTTGGCGGCAAAACAAAGGGCGATGGGCCCGGCCGCGCCGTCCGCCCGCGGGAACAGGAGGCGGATTGCCGGCGAAAGCGCGCGGGAGAGCGCGTCCATCAGCCCTGCCCGGCGCGCCACACCCATCATGCCCATAAACAGCAGGTAAGCGCCCGCCAGCTCCAGGCAGAGCGTCACCGCCTCGCCCGCGCCGGCGAGCATGGAGGCCGTCGCCGCATCGCCGCCCTGCCCCGCGAGCAGCGCCAGCACCCCGCACACCAGCATCACCCCGAATACGAACGACATCACGGCGCCCTCCATTTCCGCGCCGCAGACCGGCGCGCTTTTGTCTCCATTGTATGCATGCTTTGCGCCGCTTATCGCCATTATGCGCGCTTTGCGCCGCTGGTTTTGCAAAATCCGGCATCCTGCCGCCGGCGGATGGCCTGAACTGTGGCGGTTTTATAAACTTTTTTCGGTTTTCGGGACAGGGCGCGCCTGCGTTTGTTATAATACCGTGTGCCGTAAGCGCCCGCCGCACGGGGGCGCCTGCGCGGGGTAGGGATGCCAAGGGGAATACTTTTCCGTGTGTTTAGGAGCGATGCCCATGAAACGAACGGTTGCGCTGTTGCTGGCGCTCATGACCGCGCTGTTGCCGCTGTTGAGCGGCTGCGCAATGATCTCCTCCGGCGGCGATTACTGCCAGCGCTTCCTCAACCTCATACAGGCCGGCGAGTATTCGCAGGCATACGATATGGTGAGCCAGAGCGTCAAAAAGGCAGACGATCCGGATGTGACCGTCATTCCCGACGCCACGCCTACGCCCGAACCGGGCGCAACCGCCACGCCCACCGAGGCGTCGGAAGCGACCGAACCGGCGGACGCCACGCCCGACCCGGACGCCACGCCTGACCCGGACGCCACGCCCGACCCGAACGCCACGACCAGTCCGGAGCCGACGGAAGCGCCGACGCCTTCGCCCACGCCGGATGCGGACGGCAACCCGTATGTGGACAAGACCATCTCCCGTACGGAGTTCATCAACAAGTATAAGAGCATCTTCGACGAGCTGCAGTTGCAGGGCATGGAGTACGAGGTGCTGGACGTGCAGGAGGGGGACAACATCGCCATCGTCAGCTATCAGCTGACCTACCACACCGGCCACGAAACGGACAACGGCAACGACCTCATCTATGACATGGAGATCACGGCCAGCCGCGAGGGCAGCCGCTGGGTAATCGACTGGTCGCCCACGCTCATCTTCCCGATGATGGACTGGGGGGACACGGTGCGCGTCGGCGTGCTGCAGTCCAAGCGTGGCGAAATCCTCTGCGACGGCGTGCCCTATGCGCAGAACGTAAACATCTACACGGTGTACGCGGTGCCCTCTTCCGTGGATGCGGCTGCCGCGGACGAAACATACATGCGCTACAACAGCCGGGAGGAGTTTGCGCAGATCGTGTCCTCGATTCCGCAGCTCGAGCTGACATATGACGAGGTCATGAAGGCGCTGAACAACCAGCGCAACGACTTTGCCAGCCTGCAGACCTTTTACCCGGACGAGGTGGATGAATCGCTCACCGAGATCGTGCTCGACATCCGCGGCCTGGGGCTCGATACGGCCAACTACGGCACCGTGCGCTACTACCCGTACGGATCGTCGCTCTCGCACATCGTGGGCTATGCGTCCATCATCACCCTGAAGGAGCAGATCTATTACGAGACCATTGGCGATACCCGCTACAACGGCGACAGCTGGGTCGGCAAATACGGCCTGGAGCTGGAATATGAGGACGAGCTGACGGGCACCAACGGCCGCTTTACCTATATTCAGGATGTGACGGGCGCTTCCAACGGCGTGCTGTATCGCACCGAGGCGGTGGATGGCAAGGATCTGCACCTGACGATCATCCCCGAGTTGCAGGAACGGCTGGAGGATGTGATCGAAACGACCGTGTACGACGACAACATCCACGGAGCGGTCATCGTCATGAACCCGACGACCGGCGCGATCCAGGCGATGACCTCGTTTCCGAACTTCGACCTCAACTACGTGTCCCGCGGTATGCCGGAGACGGAGTGGGACGCGTATCTGGCCGAGGTGGACGGCAACGGACAGGCGCTCAACCGCCTGTTCAACCGGGCAACGCAGGGCCTCTATCCGCCAGGCTCCACGTTCAAGCTGATGACGGCGGCGGCGCTGCTGGAAACCGGCACGCTGTCGCTCAACGACGTGTTCCCGGCTTCCGAAAAAGCGGGGCTGGAGGGCGATGAGTGGTACCCGTCCGAGTCGCTGGCCCCCGGCTATGTGGAGGCGTCCGTCAACCGTCCGATCCGCAGAACGAGCAACACCACCCGCGCCGCTTATCCGATGAACATGATCAACTCGATCATCACGTCGGACAACATCTACTTTGCCTACGGCGCCCTGCTGCTGGGCTGGGACAAGCTATATGATTTCCTCGACCGCATGGGCTGGCGCGAGGCCATCGAGTTTGAGCTGCAGGATCAGGTGGCGGTGCCGCAGATCTATTCGGAAAAAGTGTATGTGGACGACGACGGCAACGAGGTCATCGAAAACCGCCGCCGCAGCCTTGTGCTCGACGAGAACGGCAACGCACAGCCGCAGCGCGAGCAGACCGTATACGACCTGGCCGTCACCGGTTACGGTCAGGGGCAGTTGCTCGTCTCGCCGCTGCAGATGGCCTGCTTCGCCTCCGCTTACGCCAACGGCGGCGACATCATGGTGCCGTATGTGGTGGATTCCATCTGGCACGCCAGCGGCACCGATTACACGATGGTTTCCAAAACCGAGCCGCGCGTCTGGAAGCACGCGCTGCAGGAGAACACCGTCAACCAGCTTCACGACGCACTCTGCCATGTCTGCCTCAAGGCGGGCGACGGCTATCCCGGCGGCACTGCGCGCAACATGACCACGAGCTTTCTCGTCGCTGGACGCAACTACGACCTTGGCTACGACATGGCCGGCAAGACCGGCACCGCCGAGCTTGGGAACGACAAGACCGAAGAACTTGCCTGGTTCATCTGCTGGCGCGACGGCGTTTCTTCCGAGGAAGCCCGCCTCGTGTGCATCATGCTCGAACTCGACCTGGTCGACGGCAAGATACCGGATACGACGGAGATCAGCCAGATGAAGTTCGACATTGCGCGCGCCGTTCTCCGCGAGGACGTGCTCAACGAGGGGCTGTCCCTCAACGTATCCGAGGAGTGACGCGCCCGGGCCACGATACCGGCGAACAGGAAACCGGCTGCGGACCGACGCCCGACCGGTTTCCTTTTTGAGCGCAGGGCCAATCTTTCCATATTTTTCCGCCGTTTCCGAAAAAAGAGCGGCCCAAAATGGAAAATCGGGCGATACGCACGCGCTTTTTGCCGTATAATAGAACAAAAGAACGAAAAAGGATGGGAAAGACGGAACCATGCGGATCCTGTTTACGGGCGGCGGCACGGCCGGCCATGTCACGCCGAACATCGCGCTGATCAAACGACTGCTGGCGGAGGGCTGGCAGGTGGACTATGTCGGCTCCAAAACCGGGATTGAACGCGAGCTGATCGCCGGCGTGCCCGGCGTGACCTATCATGCGATCTCCTCCGGCAAGCTGCGGCGGTATTTTTCCTGGCAAAATTTTGCAGACCCGTTCCGCATCGTGCGCGGAGTGTTCGAGGCGCGTCGCCTGATCCGCGCGTGCAAACCGGATGTGATCTTCAGCAAGGGCGGCTATGTTTCCGTGCCCGTCGTGGTTGCGGCGGGCAAAACGCCGGTGGTCGCGCATGAATCGGACTTTTCGCCGGGGCTGGCCAACCGGATCGCCGCCCGGTATGCGGACAGGGTGTGCGTTACGTTCGCGGATACGGCGCGACACATCAGCGGCGGGCGCGCCGTCCACACCGGCACGCCCATCCGGCCGGAACTGTACGCCGGGGATCGTGACCGCGCGCTTGCGTTCACGGGCCTTTCCGGCGACAAACCGGTGCTGCTCGTCATGGGCGGCAGTTCCGGCGCGCAGCGGCTCAACGAACTGGTGCGCGGCGCGCTGGCGCGGCTGCTGCCCTCGTTCGACGTGATCCACCTGTGCGGACGCGGCAAGGTGGACGCGGCGGCGGCGCGGCCGGGCTATGTGCAGTACGAGTATATCGACCGCGAGCTGCCGGATCTGCTGGCGCTTGCGGATATCGTGCTCTCGCGCGCCGGGGCCAACGCGGTGTTCGAGTTCCTTGCGCTCGCCAAACCGGCCGTACTCGTGCCGCTGCCGCTGTCGGCCAGCCGCGGCGACCAGATCCAGAACGCTAAATATTTTGAAAAAAAAGGGTACGCCGTCATGGTCGATCAGGACACCGCCACGCCCGACACGGTCGCCGATGCGGTCGCGCATCTGTATGAAAACCGGCTTGTCTACCATGCGCGCATGACCGGCGACGCCATGCTCGATGGCACGGACGAGGTTCTGCGCGAGATCCGCGAAGCCGCCGCCGGGCACCGCGCAAACGGCCGATGAGCGGCGATGCTGCCGGCCGCCTGCATGAGGCGGTCGCCCGGCAGGACTGGGCAGCGGCCGCGTCCGTGCTGTCGGAGCTGTGCGCGCTGGTCAAAAAGCAGGCGGACCGGGAGCGGCTCTGCGCCCGCTTGGATCATCGCGCCCTGTATGCGTCGCTCGCATGCGGCGAGCCGAAGGCCCGCAAGAACGCCGCCCGACTGTTGTCCGCCGTGGGTACGGCGCAGGATGCGCCTGCGCTGGCCGCCGCGCTGGCCCGGGAGGGGACGCGGTTCGTCGTGCCGTCGCTTCTGCTGGCGCTCGGCGCCGTGGGCGGGGAGGAGGCGGCCGCCGCGTTGCGCGCCTACGAACCGCCACAACCGGCAGCGCCGGAGGAGGAAAAGCATTGCGCCGAAATTGCGGCCGCGCACAGCCGCGCGCTCGACCGCTGTTGCGGCGAACCGCCGCCGGTACTGCATGCGCTGCTTGCGCCGCGTCCGGCGCTGCTACGGCATCCCGCCGGGTTGCAGGCGGCGCTGCTGGACGAGCTGCAGGCGCTGGGCGTCGCGGCACAGGGCACGCCGGATGGCGTGTGCGTGCGCGCTTCCTCGCTCGACGCGCTGTATCGCGCCCGTTGTTTTTTTGAAGTGCTGCTGCCGTGCGGGACCGTCGAGGCCGAACCGCGCGCTATCGCGCAGGCGGCACGCGGGGGCTGGACGGCCCTGTGCGCGCCCATGCCGGGGGAGCCGGCCGCGCCGTCGCTGCCGTATCGCGTGGAGCTGCAGGGATACGCGGGCGACCGCGTCGCCATGATCCGCGCCGTTGCTACGGCGGTCGGCGGACGGAATTTGCCCGGACACTACGCCTTTGAACTTCGCGTGCGCTGCCATGCGGGCGCGGCGGACGTATCGGTAATCCCCACCGCCGTGCAGGATACGCGCTTTGCCTATCGCCGCGCCGCCCTTCCGGCGGCGATCCACCCCGTCACCGCCGCGGCGCTTGCGCGCACCGCGGCCATGCGGCTGCGCCCTCGCCGGCGGCTACGCGTCTATGACCCGTGCTGCGGCGGCGGCACGCTGCTGGTCGAAGCGGCGCAGGCGGCGGATTGCGCCGCGCTGCTGGGCACCGACGTCGCCCCGGCCGCCGTGACCCTCGCGCGGGAAACGCTGCGCGCCGCCGGATGCCGCGGGGCGATCCTGCAGCGGGACTGCCTCCGCTTTTCTCCCGGAGAGCCGCTCGACCTCATCCTCTCCAACCTGCCGTTCGGCAATCGCGTGGGCAGCCATGCGTCCAACGGCCCGCTGTATCGCGGCCTGTGCGCGCGCCTGCCGGCCCTGCTGCGGGAGGATGGCCTCGCGCTGCTCTACACGATGGAAGGCCGCCTGCTTGAAAGCGCGCTGCACGGCGTCGCCGGGCTTGTCGTGGAGGACGTGCTGACCACGGAGGCCGGCGGCCTGTATCCGCGCGCTTTCCTCCTGCGCCGCCGCCCGTAGCCGGATGCGCCCGGCAGCGAGTGTTTCACGATGGCGCGACCGACGAATGATTTCAAAAATCCTGCTGTCCTCGCCGCCGCTTCAGAGGCGGGCGTCGGTCCCACCAAGGGCTGTCAAGAGAAGGGGGACGCTTATGCGTCCCCCTCTACTCTTGCGTTCGGCGCCCGAATATTATTTTACCGCGTTTCTTCGCTTTGCAGCATAGGTCAGAGCCCCCGCCAGACACGCGGCAGCGCAGCAGCAGGCAGCGCCCCACAGGCCCGGCCGGGCGCCGTCGCCTGTCTCTGGCGGAAGCGCTTCTTCCGGGGGCTGCTCTCCCTGTTCTCTCCGATTCTCAAAGGAAATACGAATGGCCTGCCCCTCCATGACCACGCCCGTCGCGTTGGTGGTCAATACGGAATATCCCTCCGGCCCTTCCTCCACAATCTCATAGGAAACGCCCGCCGGAAGGCCGCTTGCTGTCAGGCTCCCGCCGCTCTTGAGCGTAAACGACGCCACGCCGTTTGCAAACGTCAACCCGCCATAGCTGCCGTTGATCGAACGGTCCTGCAGGACGGCTGTAAAGCGGAACGCCCGGTCCAGCTCCGCGCCGTCGCCCGTCACGGTCAGGCACACCGTCAGGCTACCGGAAGGGGCCTCGGTTTTCTGCCATTGTGCGTAGACCGTCATGTCGACGTTGATGGTGGCGCCGGCGACGAAAGCCTGCCCGCTGTCGTCCGCCTGTGTGTTCCAGCCCGTAAACGCATGCCCGCTTCTCGCCGGTTCTGCCGGCAGCGTGGCGAGCGGGCAGCCCTTTCGGATATAGATGCACGCGGGCACGGGCTCGGTATCGCCCCCGTTTTTGTCAAAGAGGACCTGCAGCACTTCGCCCAGCGTCAGGAAGTGGACGTCGGTGGTCTCCGGAAATGAAACATATTGCGGCACCTGCGTCTCGTGCCCGGCGTAGCGGGGGATGGAGCCATCGGCGGAGCCGTCCTCAAACCAGCTTTCGACGCCGACAATGCCGAGCGTCCCGGCGTCCGGCAGCGTGAACGCGCTGCTGCCGCCATCGTTGGCCACGTCCGCGCCGGCATCCCCGGCCAGATTGTTGAAGATCAGGCCGCCGGTCATGCGGAAGACCGCTTCGCTGTTGACGATACCGCCGCCGGTGGAAGCCGCGGTGTTTCCCGTGACCATCCCGCCGGACAGCGTGAGGGTCCCGCCGGACATGTTGGCGGCGCCGGCGCCGTCGGCAGCCTGATTCCTGCTCACGGTTGCGCCGGCGATCTCGGTCGGGGAGGCGACGTTGACCAGACCGCCGCCGATACCGGCTGCCGAATTGTCGAGGAGGGAGACGCCCCAGCCCAGTACGGTCGTCGCGCCCATTTTTTCGAGGTACAGGCCGCCGCCGTATTTTTCGCTGGTGTTGTTCCGGATCACCGTGTTGGAGATGGTCAGCGTGGACTGCCGGGTCAGCAGCAGCCCGCCGCCGCCGCAATCCATCATGTCCCCGTAGATGGCGGCGTTGCCTTCCAGGAGACAGTCTGTGAGCGTGATGTCGGCATTGGTGCCGTAAATGCCGCCGCCGTACATGGCCGTATTGCCGGAAATCTTCGTTCCCGTTGCGGAAAAGACCGATTCCGTCTTGTTGAAAATGCCGCCGCCATAGCTCAGATAGGCCGTGTGGGTTTCGTCATAGAACGCCGAGTTGCCGCTCACCTCCCCGCCCTGCAGGGTGACGTTCCCGCCGTTGAAAATACCGCCGCCGCCGTTTCCGCTGCCGGTCATCGCTTTGTTCCCGGAAATTATCCCATCCTTCATCGTAAACGTGCCGGCCACATATACGCCGCCGCCGGAATACTGATAATATCTATACAGGCCGAAGTCCGTATAAAGGGTGTTGTCGGAAATCCTGGCAGGCGTTTCGGTATTGGCAGACTCCATGCGGAAGGCGGACTTGGAGCTCACGTAGACGCCCCGCCGTGCCCCGCGCTGTTGCGGACACAGAGCGTGTTCCCGGAAATGTTCCCGCCCGTCATGTACAGGTTGGAGGCGCCGGCCAGGTAGACGCCGCCGCCGTCGCGCGCTTCGTTGTCGGAAATCGTCCCGCCGTTCATGTAGAAGGTGCTGCCTTCCACATAGACGCCGCCGCCCAGCGTGCTGCTTTCCCGCTGCCCGCTGCTGTTTTGCCCGCCCTTGCTGTTGCCGGAGATGCTGCCGCCGTCCATCTGGAAGATGGCCCCATCCAGAATCTGCACGCAGGAGGATGCCATGGTGTTGACGACCTTCGTATTGGTATTTCCGGTAATGGTGCCGCCGTCCATGATAAACCTGGCCCCCTGGCCGGAAATCCGGATGGCGGCGCCGGGTCATAGCGGACGTTGTGCCGGTCCGCCTGCTTGTTCTGCGTCCAGCCGGAGACCTGGCTGCCCTCCACCATGGTGAGCGTTCCGCTGCAATCGATCAGGCTTTTGATAAACTCACCCTTTCGATCCGTATTCTGGTTCCCGTATTCCACATTGTCTGCGTCGGCCGTCAACTGCGCCTCCAGAAGCAGTTCCCCGCCGCTTTGCACCTGCACAAAGCTCGCCCCGTTCAGGTTTGTGTCGTGCGCGATGGTCATACTGCCCCGGAGCGTCAGCTTCGCGCCGGCAGATACGATAAACTCCCCCGTTTTGAGCGACTGCCGGATGATGCGGCTGCCGGACGCATGGGCGACGAGGACAACCTCCGCCGAGGCCGGCACGGTTATGGTGCTGTCCGCTTCGATGGTGGGCGGCAGTTCCAGAACAATTGCGCCGCCCGCTTCCACGGCGGCCTTCAGCGCCGGCCAGTCCGCAACGGAGACGGGGTCTCCTTCCGCGCCATGGGCAAGGCCGGGAACGCCCATTGTCAGGAACAGCGCCATACAGAAAAATATGATTGCCGCTCTTTTTCTCATTTTGTCTCCCCCATTTCTTCGCCTTTCCCGATTCATTCCTTTTTGGATGGAACAAAAAAAACATCAGCCCGCATGCGTGCAGGGCGGATGTTATCGCACAGGATTAGCCGGGATGGCGCACGTTGCCCATCCTCTTCCCTATAATTTGTGTCTGTCTGTCTGTCTGTCTGTCTGTCTGTCTGTCTGTCTGTCTGTCTGTCTGTCTGAATCATTATCTGTTTCTGTTGCACGGCTGTCAACCTCAGCAAAGGCATCTTTCAAAATTCAAATGGCTATATATAGAAATTATAACATATATTCAAAAAAATGAAAAGCGGGAACCATGGCCATTTCCACCATCGCCCTCGCTGCCGTTTCGAAAGCAACCGCCCTGCTTCCCTTCCGTCCCTTCCACCCCTTCCTTCCCGCCCTTCGGAAAGAACCGTTTCCCGGCGGCAAACACGGGATTTCCAAAACACGCCCGCCCATGGTATACTGTACGCAAGGGCCGTCCCCGGCGGAACGCAACGCCGTCGTCGAGGCCAACGCATCGCAAGGAGGGATTTTCATGACCACCGCCAATCTGACCCCCCACATTTCCTGCGCGCCGGAGGATTTTGCCCGCACCGTGCTCATGCCGGGCGATCCGTTGCGCGCCAAATTCATTGCCGAAACGTACCTGACTGATCGGGAGCTGGTGAACGACGTGCGCGGCGTGCAGGGCTATACGGGCTATTTTGAGGGCAAGCGCGTATCCGTCATGGCCAGCGGCATGGGCATGCCGTCCATCGGCATCTATTCCTACGAGCTGTTCAACATCTTCGGCGTGGAGCGGATCATCCGCGTCGGTTCCGCCGGCGCGATCGACCCGTCGCTACAACTGTTCGACCTCGTTCTCGGGCAGGGCGCCTGCACCGATTCAAACTATCCCGGCCAGTTCGTCTCCCGCGGCACCTTTGCGCCCATCGCGGATTACGGCCTGCTCAGCGCCGCCGCCGCCGAGTGCGCGCGCCGGGGCCTGCGCCACCGCGTGGGCAACCTGCTCTCCTCCGACAGCTTTTACGGCGAGGCCGGCGTCGCCGGCACGCTCGAGTGGCGCAAGCTCGGCGTGCTCGCCGTGGAGATGGAGTCCGCCGCCCTCTATGCCAACGCCGCGCGCGCCGGCAAGCAGGCGCTCTGCATCTGCACCATCTCCGACCTGGTGGAGACGGGCGCGGTGACCACCGCGCAGCAGCGGCAGACCGCCTTCCACGATATGATGCAGGTGGCGCTGACCATCGCCTGACCGGCCTCTTTCCGGCGCCGGAGCCGCCGGGCCGGGATGGACGCGCGCCATCCCGGTTTGCGCCGCGCGCCCTTCCCCGCTGCGGGCGATGACCCCCCCGCGCAACGAAACGGCGGAGTAAAATAAAAAATGCGGGCGATGAACCCCCTCTGCGCGCAACGAAACGATGGAGTAAAACGAAAAACAGGGCCGTTCCCGAAGGGGAACGGCCCTGTGTCCGTATCGTTGGCCGTATGGCGTCACCGTCAGAGCGCGCGGCGCGGCGCCGCCGCCTTTTCGAGCGCGCGAAGCTTGGCCGCCGGGTCCTTGACCTTGGCGAGGAAGATCATCGCCGCAATGATGTACGGCTTGAACGACGCCTCGCGGTAGAGGGGATCGCGGTACCGGTCGAACACGGAGGCGTCAACCTCGCCGGCCTCGCAGGAAACGCCGGTGATATCGGCCGGCAGGCAGTGCAGGTAGAGCGCCTTGCCGCCGCGCGTGGTGCGCATCAGCTCCTCGGAACAGGTCCAGTCCTTGTGCGTGGCGTTCTGCGCAAGCAGGCGTTTTTCGAGCGCGCGGATGCCCTCCATGTCGCCCCGGCCGTACAGCTCGGTGCGCTCCTCCATGGCTTTGAAGGGCGCCCAGCTCTTGGGATACACGATGTCGGCATCACGGAAGGCGTCGGCCATGCTGTTGGTGATCTCGAACTTGCCGCCGTAGGCCGCGGCGTTCTTCTTCGCCACCTCGACGACCCCGTCCATGACCTCGTAGCCCTCGGGGTGCGCGAGGCTCACGTCCATGCCAAAGCGCGTCATCAGTCCGATCACGCCCTGCGGCACGGACAGCGGCTTGCCATAGCTCGGGCTGTACGCCCACGTCATGGCGATCTTCTTGCCCTTGAGGTTTTCCACGCCGCCGAATTCATGGATGATGTGCAGCATGTCGGCCATGCACTGGGTGGGGTGATCGATGTCGCACTGCAGGTTGACGAGCGTGGGTTTCTGCTCCAGCACGCCGGCGCGATGCCCTTCGGTCACGGCGTCCACGACCTGGTGCATGTACGCATTGCCCTTGCCGATGTACATGTCGTCCCGAATGCCGATGGCGTCCGCCATGAAGGAGATCATGTTGGCGGTCTCGCGGACGGTCTCGCCATGTGCAATCTGGCTCTTGCCCTCGTCGAGATCCTGCACCTCCAGACCGAGCAGGTTGCACGCCGAGGCAAACGAGAATCGGGTGCGGGTGCTGTTGTCGCGGAACAGGGAGATGCCCAGCCCCGAATCGAAGATGCGCGACGAGATGTTGTGCTCGCGCAGGTGGCGCAGCGCGTCCGCCACGGTAAATACGGCTTCGATTTCATCCTGCGTCTTTTCCCACGTCAGAAAAAAGTCGCCCTCATACATGGCGGAAAAGTCCAGCTTTTCCAGAACGTCGGTAAATTGTTTCACATTGCTGCCCTTGCTCATAGCGGTTGCATCCTCCCGTTCAGATCGTTTCCGTTGTGGTCATTTTGCATCGCCGGTGCCGCCTGCGCGGAACTGGCACACGTCCTCGTCGCCGCGCCCGCGGTAGAACGACGGCGTCAACGCATATACGGCCGCGCAGCGCACAAGGTCCTCTTTCCAGGTGATCTCGTTGGGCGCGTGCGCCTGCGATTCCGCCCCCGGCCCGAAGCCCACGCACGGGATGCCGTAGCGCCCCTGGATGGACACGCCGTTGGTGGAGAACGTCCATTTGTCGATCAGCGGGCGATGCCGCTTCTCCATGGCGGAGGGATGGCCCTGCCGCTCGTTCCCGTAGAGCGCCCGATGCGCTTCCGCCACGGCCTGCACGTGCGGCGCGCTCTCCTTGTTGATCCACGTGGGGAAGTAGCACTCCGTCTCGTACACCAGCCCCGTCCACGCCGGGCGGTCATAGCGGTACATGGTCACCTTCGCGCCGTGCCTGCGGCAGGCCGGCAGCGCCTCGATCTCCCTTAGGCAGGAATCCCACGTTTCGCCGGCGGTCATGCGCCGGTCGATGGAGATGGCGCAGGAATCGGCCACCGCGCAGCGGCTCGGGCTGGTGAAAAAGATCTGGCTCGTGGTGCAGGTCCCGCGGCCGAGGAAGCGCGCGTCCTCATAGTGGTCGGGATTATACTTCGGGTCGAGCATCTTGACCAGGCCCTTGATCTCCACGTCGTCGCCGCAGCCGTTTTCGTTGAGCTGGCGCACCTCCTGCAGGATGTCCGCCATCTTGTAAATCGCGTTCTCGCCGCGCTCCGGCGCGCTGCCATGGCAGGAAACGCCGCGCACCTCGACGCGGATCTCCATGCGCCCGCGATGGCCGCGGTACACGCCGCCGTCCGTCGGCTCGGTGGAAACGACGAATTCCGGCGTCACGCCGTCCTCCTTGTGGATATACTGCCAGCACAGGCCGTCGCAATCCTCCTCCTGCACCGTGGCGGCGACCATGATCCGGTAGCCGTCGGGGATGAGGTCCAGCTCCTGCATGATCTTCGCGCCGTACACGGAGGCGACCACGCCGCCCTCCTGATCCGAGCCGCCGCGGCCGTAGATCACATCGTCGGTCTCGTACCCCTCGTACGGATCGTGCGTCCAGTTGGCGCGATTGCCGATGCCCACGGTATCGATGTGCCCGTCGAACGCGATGATCTTATCGCCCGTACCCATGTAGCCGATGGCGTTGCCCTGCGGGTCGATGAACGCTTCGTCAAAGCCGAGCCGCTCCATCTCGGCGATCGTGCGGCGCACAACGCCCTCCTCCTCGCAGCTCTCGCTGGGAATGGCGATGAGATCCCGCAAAAACTTGGTCATGTCCGGCAGATACCGCTCCGCCGCCTGTCGCACGAGTTCCACCCGGTCTGTCTGCATCATGATCCTTCCTTCCTTTCGTGTTGTTGCGCCGCGTCGCCGCCGCGCCGGTTATGCGTCTCTCTTGGCGTCGATATAGGAATATAGCGTATATTTGCTGATGCCAAAGTACTTGGACACCTTGTCGCCGCTCTTGGTCACGAGAAAAGCGCCGGCATTGTTCAAAAACTGGATGGCGTTGATCTTGTCGTCCTTGGTCATCATGGCCACCGGTTTGCCCACCAGCGCCACGCTCTGCTCGATCAGGTCGTCGAGCAGGTCGTTCACATTCTGCGGGATCCGCTCCGGCGCCTTCTGTTCCTCTTTATGGCGCAGGATCGCGTCGATGGCGCGCTCAGCCATGAGCATCTCCGTGATATCGTAGTTGATGGACAGCACGCCCTCCACGTCCCCGTCTTCCCCGCGCAGATACACCGTGCTGGACTTGAGGATGCGCCCGTCCTGCGTCTTTGTCAGATAGCCCAGCTGGTCGGCCGGCATGCCCCTCCGGTTTTTGAGCGCCTCGAGCACCACGCGAGAGGGGCCGTCGCCCACCTTGCGGCTGGATACATGCCCGTTTTCAATGGCGACGACCGTATGCTCCGCATCTCCACCGCGCAGATCATGGACGACCACCTCGCTGTTCCTGCCGAACTGCTCCGTGATCGCTTTGGCTAAGCGTTTTAACAGATCGAGATCCATGTTTCCTCCCGTGCTCCGCCGTGCGGGGCTCCTTTCGGTTTGCTGAGGTCCTTGTCCGGCGCCGCCGGATCAACCGCGGCGACGGATGGCCGTGACCGCATGCGCCGCCACCGCCTCGAGGCCGGGCAGGCGCGCTGATGGGGATTGTCGTGGGAGATCGGGTCGTGCTTTCTTTCCTTTATCATATCAGATATTATTGAAAATTCAAGACGTTTTTCAAAAAATTTTCATGAAACCAAAAAGTTTTTTTGCCTTTGGGTCGGACCGCCGCGTTCGTCAAACTTTGCGCCGGAAAAATTCCCCCGTAAGCGCCACAAACCGGTTGAACATTTGCCGCAAATCGGGTACAATAAGAACACTTTAGGAAAGGTGGATGTTACGCATGGAAGATGATCGAGATATCGTTGTGTTTTCCGACGACGACGGAAACGAGTTTGAGCTGGAAGTGATCGACTATTTCGATTATGAGGATCAGGAGTACGCGGTGCTCGTCGATCCCGACACCTGCGACTGCGACGACGACGATTGCGAATGCGAGACCGAGGTCTATATCATGAAGGTGCTCGTCAACGACGACATGGAGGAATTCCTCCCCGCCGACGAGGACAAGATGGACGCGCTCTCCGCCATCGTCGAGGAGCGCCTCGCCGCCATGGATGAGGAAGCCTGCGATTGCGACGAGGATTGCGACTGCGACTGCGACTGCGGTTGCAGCCACGACGAGGGCTGATCGGACAACCCCCGCCGGGGCGCCCGCGACGGCGCCCCGGCTTTTTTGTCCCGCCCCTTTGCGTCCGCTCCCCGTCCCGTTCGCCGGATTCGTGGCGCCTGCCGCCTCTGTTCCGCCGCGTCCGGCCCCCTGCCGGCGCGCGCCCGCCGCGCAACGCGTGCCTGCTTTTAATCCGATTTCGGATTATAATACCCGTAATCCGAATCGGGAGGAAGTGGAAAACGGTGGCGGAAGGCTTGTATCCGGGCAGCGGGGAACTTCGCCGGATGATGATGGCCATTGGCCGCATCGACGAGGCATACTTTCGGTCGGTGCGGGCGCTCGGCATGACGGATCATCTGTTCGTGCTGTTCTACGCGGTTGCGGACGGGGCGGCGCATTCGCAAAAGCAGATCTGCCAGGCGTGGTCCGTCCCGCGCACAACGCTCAACACCGTCGTGCAGGCGTGTGTCAAAAAGGGCTATCTCCGGCTCGTCCCGGGCAAGGGCCGGGAAAAGGAGATCGTGCTGACCGATGCGGGGCGCGCCTTTGCGGACGCGGCGCTTGCGCCGGTCTTTGAAGCGGAGGCGCGGGCGTACGCGCCCGCCGACGCCGGGCTGGCCGAACGGCTGGAGGCCTTTGCCGGGCGACTGGAGCGGGCGTTTGATCGGATCGGGCGCGCCCGCTGAAAGGAGGAGCAGGCCATGCCGCAACGGTATTCCATCCTGCTGGAGATTGCCGCGCCGAAGGACTATCCCGCCTGGATGCGGCGGTTGCAGGAAGCGTTTACCCCCGCCGCCGCGCAGTATTACGGGGTGTGCGAACCCGTCCCGTCGGAGGAGAGCGTCCGGCATTCCCTCCATGCGGCGGGCGCGGACGTCTATCATATCGTTTTGGACGGGCGGCGCCGTGGTCATCGCCGATCGCACGACGGGCCGCAGCACGCTGGAGTTGTTCTTCCTTGCGCCGGACTGTCACGGCCGCGGGATCGGGCTTGCCGCATGGCGCGCAATCGAAGCGCGCTATCCGCATACGGCCGTATGGCAGACCATCACGCCCTATTCTGAACAGCGAAACATCCATTTTTATATCAACAAGTGCGGGTTTCATATCGTGGAGTTCTTCAACGCGCACCACGTCGACCCGGCCCTGCCGCGCCCGGACGCCGGGACGGACGCCCCCGCGCCCGGTATGGACGCCTATTTCCTCTTTGAAAAAACGATGCGCCCTTCCGCAAGGGCGCATGGGCGCTGAACGCGCGGCGGCCGCCGGTTTTCGGCGGCCGCCATCCAAAAACCGCCGTTACAGGCGGGACAGCACCTCTGCCTCCGCCGGCACGGCGCTGAGGCCGCCGTGCCGCTCCGTGGACAGGCTGGCGGCGACGGTGGCTGCGCGCGCAATCGCGGCAAGCCGTTCTTCGTCAAGCGCAGCGGGCTCCACGCCGGCCGTCAGCAGGCGCGCGAGCAGATAGCCGCAGAAAATGTCGCCCGCGCCGGTGGTGTCCACGGGCCTGACGGCCGGCGCGGCGGCGCGGACCACGGCGGTCGGGGTCCGCAGCAGGCAACCGTCCGCACCCAGCGTGACGGCGGCAAGCGACACGCCATACGCGTCGATCAGCCGATTTGCCGCCGTCTCCGGCGCGCCGTCGCCGAAGAGAAACGCCGCCTCTTCGCCGCTGAGCTTGACCACGTCGGCCTGCGTCAACCCCCATTCGATCTCCCGGCGGGCCGCCGCCGGGTCGCGCCAGAGCGGCGGCCGCAGGTTCGGGTCAAAGGAGACATACGCCCCGGCGCGCTTTGCGCGGGCCACCGCCGCGCGCGTTGCCGCGCGGGCCGGCTCGTCGGTCATGCTGACAGACCCGAAGTGCAGCAGGCGCGCGCCGTCGATCAGCCCTCCGTCAACCTCGTCCGGGCGCAGGCGCACATCCGCGCCGGGTTTGCGCGCAAAGCTGAAGGCCCGCTCCCCTTCGCCGTCGATCGTGACGAAAGCGAGCGTAGTAAACACGTCGGGATCGGTCACAACTCCGGCGGCGGATACGCCGGCCCGCGCGAGCGACGCGACCAGCAGGCGGCCGAATGCATCGTCGCCAACCTTGGCAATCAGGCAGGCGCGCAGGCCGCAGGCGGCAACCGCCGCCAGTACGTTGGCGGGCGCGCCGCCGGGATTGGCCTGCAACAGCGGATAGCCCGCCGCATCCGTGTCCCGGCAGGCAAAATCGACCAGCAGTTCGCCGATGGCCACGACGTCGCCGGCGGCCGGGCGCGCCGCCGTTTCCGGCCCGGTCACAGGCCCAGCAATGCGGCGAGCCGCACGTCCATATCCTGATATAGCTTATCGAGCCGCACGTCCACGCCCGCTTCCGTCTCATCCCGGCCGCCGATGTACAGCTTGAGCTTGGGCTCCGTGCCGGATGGGCGCACGACGATCCAGGACCCGTCCTGCAGCAGCAGGCGGATCAGATCCGACGGCGGCAGCGTCAACGGCTCCGCCCCTCCCTTTGCCGTCGTGCGCACGCTTGATGCATAGTCCTCATACGCGGCGACCGGCACATCCGCCACGGCGGCGGGCGGTTCACGCCGCAGGGCCGTCATCGCGCCCGCAATGCGCTCCATGCCGGCCTTTCCCTCCAGCGTGTAGGAGGCCACGCGCTCCTTGTAATAGCCGTAGGTGCGGTACAGCTCCTGCAACCCGTCGTACAGCGTCATGCCGCGCCCGTCGTACGCGACGCACATCTCGGCCACAAGCGCGGCGGATAGGATCGCATCCTTGTCGCGCGAATAGCCGCCGGCAAGGAATCCGTAGCTCTCCTCAAACCCGAACAGGAAGGTCTTTTCCCCGGTGCGCGCATATTCGTCTATCTTTTCGGAGATAAAGCGGAAGCCCGTCAGCACATCGATCGTCTCCACGCCGTAGCGGGCGGCGACCGCATCCGCCAAGTGGGTGGACACAATGGATTTGATGGCCACGCCGTTTTTCGGCAGCGTCCCCTGTTCGCTGTGCGCGGAGAGCAGGTGCTCGAGCAGGAGGCAGCCGATCTGATTGCCGGTGAGCACGCTCCAGTCCCCGTCCGAGCGGCGGACGGCCACGCCAAGCCGGTCGGCGTCCGGATCGGTGGCGACGCATACGCGCGCGCCTTTCTCCTCCGCAAGCGCGATGGCGAGCCCAAAAGCGTCCGGGTCCTCCGGGTTGGGCGCCTGTACGGTCGGGAACGCGCCGTCCGGTTCCGCCTGTTCCGGCACGACAAAGACCTGCGTCACCCCGGCGCGGCGCAGCAGCTCGCGCACCGGGATATTGCCCGTGCCGTGCAACGGCGTGTAAACGATCGGCAGCGCGCCGCCGCGCGCTTTGAGCAGCGCCGGGTACGGCAACACCGACAGGCTCGCCGCATAATACGCCTCGTCCTCCTCCGCGCCGATCATCTCGATCCGTCCGTCGGCCACCGCCGCGTCAAAATCACACCGCTTTTCGCCGAACATGGGAGAGGCCTGGATACGGGACAGGATCTTCGCCGCCTGCTCCGGCGCGCATTGCCCGCCGTGCGACCAGTAAACCTTGTAGCCGTTGTATTTGGCCGGGTTATGGCTCGCCGTGATGACCACGCCCGCCTCGCATTGCAGGTGCTGCACGGCAAACGAAAGCTGCGGCACCGCATGCAGCCGCTCGAACAGGCATACGCGCACGCCGTTTGCGGCCAGCACCGCGGCCGTTTCCCGCGCGAAGACGTCCGAACAGCGGCGGGAGTCGTACGCGATGCATACGCCCCGCGCCGCCGCGCCGGGTATGGCGCAAAGATAATCCGCAAGCCCCTGCGTGGCCTGCCGCACGACGTACACGTTCATCCGGTTCGTGCCGGCACCGAGCACGCCGCGCAGCCCGGCCGTGCCGAACGAAAGCGAACGATAAAAGCGGTCCTCGATCTCGGCCGGATCGTTCTCGATGGCAGCCAGCTCCCGCTTCGTTTCTTCATCCACGGCGGCGGAGGCGCGCCACGCGCGATAGGTATCCAGATAGCCCATATCCTTGCTCCCTTCGTTCAATTCATTTGCGCATCGTTCCCCTGGCCGCTCACGGTCGCGGAAGGGTTGCTTCCTGTCAAAAAGCAAAGGGGACCCCCACACCGCCACGCGTTGGAGCGATACATATTTATTATACGTGCTGTTGCGCCGGGACGCAACGCATCCGCGCCTTTTTGCCGTCTTTTGCGCGCACAGGCGGGCGCTTCCCTCTTGCTTTTGTCCGGCGGTGTGCGTATAATAAAGGCAAACCATAACAGGAGGATTTGACCATGGCTTACAAGATTTCCGACGATTGCATTAGCTGCGGCGCGTGCGCGGCCGAGTGCCCGGTAGAGGCCATCAAAGAGGGCAACGATAAGTACGTGATCGATGCGGACGTCTGCATTGAGTGCGGCAACTGCGCCAACGTCTGCCCGGTGGGCGCCCCGTCCGCCGACTAAACGCCTTGTTGCGGTTCGGGCGCGCTGCCTGGCGCGCCCGTGTTTTTGTGCGCGGCGTTGCCGCCGAACCAGCGCGACCCACGGGGGTAACGATGCTTCCTTTCCAACCCATTACCGAGGACGTGACGTCCCGTCTCGCCGCCTGTCTGGCCGCTCAGCCGTTCCGATCCTGCGATTATACCATCGGCGCCATCTTCCAGTGGCGCGCATATTTCTCCTCCGCCGTAGCGTTTGTAGGGCCGATGGCCATACTGCGCGCCGACTATCCGGGCGAGGGGGCCAGCTACATGTTTCCCGTCGGCAGCGACGACCCGGCGGCGCTCGACGCGGCCCTTGCCGCCGTGGAGGAGGACGCGGCAGCGCGCAATCTGCCGGTGCGCTACTGTGCCGTGCCGGAGGCGGGCGTGGCGGCGCTGACGGCGCGTTATGGCGCGCGTGTAATCTCCTCTTCTCACAGAAACTGGGCCGATTACCTCTATCATCTGAACGAATTGCAGACCTTTCCGGGAAAGCGGTTTCACGGACAGCGCAACCATCTGAACCGCTTTCAAAAGGAGAATCCCGGCAGTCGGTATGTGCCGCTTTCGGCCGCGTCGTTGCCGGCCGCCCGCGCATTTCTCGAAGCGTATGCCCGCCAGGCGAACGTCAATTCCCCCATCGAAGCGGAGGAGCTGTATCGCTCGCGGGAACTGCTCGAGGCGGCGCTGCCGCTTTCGCTCAGAGCGGGGCATGTGGAGACGGCGGACGGGACGATCGTGGCGCTCGCCATAGGCGAGGTCGTGGGCGATACGCTGTACGTTCACGTGGAAAAGGCGCGTCTCGATTATGCAGGCGCTTATCAGGCCATCGTATCGGCCTTTGCGCTCCACGCGGCGGAAGCGGATACCATCTGGTGCAACCGCGAAGACGATTCCGGAGAAGAGGGGTTGCGCCGCTCCAAGGAAGCGTATCACCCCGCCGCCATGATCGATAAATACTGGGTCACCGTCGAACCGGAACGGCCGTGACGTTGAAAAACCATCAAAGGAGGAACCCGCTATGAACCTTTCCGAACTGGCCCTGCGGCGCGAGAGCTGCCGCGCCTATCAAAAGAACGCCACCGTCGCGCAGGAGGATCTGCTCGACATGCTCCGCACCACCATCCTTGCGCCCACCGCGAGCAACCGCCAGTCGTGGCGCTTCTACCTGTGCGAGGGCGAGACCGCTGCGCGCGTAGCCGAGTGTTGCATGGCCGTGCCCGGCGTCAATACGTGGGCGCCGGATTGCGCCGCCTTCATCGTGATCTCCAGCACGGTGCGCGCCTCGCGCGTCAAGGACGGCCTGCCGCATGATTTCCCGACGGCGGACGCCGGCATCGCTTCCGCCTATCTCACGCTTGCCGCCGCCGAAAAGGGGCTCGGCACCTGCATCATCGGTTCCTTTGACGAGGAAGCGGTCAAGACGCTGCTGCATGTGGAGGCGGAGCGCCGCGTCCATCTGATCGTCGCCGTGGGCGTCCCGGCGCAGCCGCCCAAGATGAAAAAGGACCGCCTGCCTTTCGACGAGCTTGTGAAGGTCTTCCGGTAACGCGTGCGCCGAAACCCATAGGTGTTTGGGCCGGGCTGATGCGCCCGGCTCTCCTTCCTTTTGCGCCCTTTTGCGCCGGGAGCCCCCCGCCAAACGGCGTGCGCTGCCATATGCGCGTTCCGCTGCGCTTTCCTCCCCTGGACGGACCGCCGCTCTCTATGAACCGTATCCGATCGCCGTTTTGTCGCCTGTTCCGGCTGCGGCAGAGAACCGTTTTTGCGACCGCCGGTTTCCCTATTTTGTGTCGTTTATTTTTTTACGACCCAACATGTTGTAGATGCTTTCCAATTTTATCAGAAAGCTCGTTTTTCCTTGAATTTGCGGGCTTTTTTTGGTATGATACGTGTAACTGAAAAAGCCGGTTTCCTGCTCCGGCGGCGGCCGTGCCGTGGCGCGCCGTCCGGGCGGATGTGGTTTTTGGCGCCGGCCGCCCCGCCGTTTTGCAGGCGTGCCGGCCGGGGAATCTACAACGCATTGGGGAAAGAAACGATGGAGCATTTGACCGTCTGGGCGCGCGCGCGGGAGGAGATCCGTCCGCAGATGACGGGGCTGAGTTTCCATGCCTGGATCGATTCGCTGGTGCCGCTGACGCTGCACAACGGAGTCCTGGTGCTGGAAGCGCCGAACCAGGATATTCTAAAAACGCTCAAGGATTTTTATTTTCCGATCCTGTATGAAGCTGCGCGCAGGGCGAGCGACGAAGTGGAGGATGTGCTGCTCGTGCTGCCGGAGGACAGGGAACAGTTCGTCGCGCGCGAGGATGCCGAACCGGTCAACGTCTATGCTTTGAACCCGAAGTATACGTTCGACAGTTTTGTGGTTGGCAGCTCCAACCAGTTTCCCCATGCGGCGGCGCAGGCCGTCAGCGCCGGGATGAATATGTCGCGGCGCAGCTTCATTGCGCCGGTTCGATGATCGCGGCCCAGCCGCCGCCGGGCGCCATCGGCAGATCAATCGTATCGTTGCGCGTCACCTCGCACGTCCGCACGCGGAAGTCGTGCGCAATGCGGTCGGCGTTGATGCCGTCCTCGAGGACGGTCATGCGGTAGCGTCCCTCGCCCAGGAACGACAGCTGCGCCTGCAGCGTGCGGGGCGTCCAGTCGGTAATGGCCCCGATGTACCACTTCGCCCCGTTGCGGCGTGCCACGGCGGCGTACTCGCCCACCGAGGCGTCGAGCGCCACGGTCTGGTCCCAGACGGTCGGCACGGCGGTGATGAACGACGTGAACTCGGGCGTGCGCAGGTAGTTCGACGGCGAGTCGCAGAGCATCTGCAGCGGACTCTCGAAGAGGACGTAGAGGGCGGCCTGATGGGCGCGCGTGCCCTGGCTCATGGGGTTGTCCCAGCTGATCGCGAAGTCGGCCTGCGTGGCGTTGCGCGTCGCACCGGGCGTGTAGTCCATCGGTCCGGCGACCATGCGCGTGAAGGGGAGCGTGCAGTCGTGTACGGGCGAGATGTCGGTCGAGCACTTGTCGTGCTCCATGCCGTAGACCCCTTCAAAGGTCAGCACGTTGGGGTATTTGCGCTGCAGCCCGGCAGGCTTGAAGGCACCGTGGAAGTCGACGAGCAGCCCGCGGTCGAACGCCGCGCGGGCGATCTGCTCGTAGAAGCGCACCATCTCCTGGTCGGAGCGCTGCATGAAGTCGATCTTGATGCCCTTGACGCCCCAGTCGCGGTAGGTGTCGAGAATCCCCTCGAGGTCCCGTTTTATGGGGTTCCACAGCGTCCAGAGCACCACGCCGACCCCCTTTTCGCGGCCGTAGCGGATCAGCTCCGCAAGGTCCACCTCCGGACGCGGTTCGCGGATGTTGAGCGTGCTCACGGACCACCCCTCGTCGAGCAGGATGTATTCGATGCCGTAGCGGGCGGCGAAGTCGATGTAGTATTTGTAGGTCTGCGTGTTGACCCCGGCGCGGAAATCGACGCCGTAGAGGTTGAGCGAGTGCCACCACTCCCATGAAATCTTGCCCGGCCGCACCCACGAGGCGTCGCCCTCGACCGATGGCGAGGCCAACACCCAGGCGAGGTTGTTCTCGAGCAGCGAGCGGTCGTCGGGGTCGATCGTCACCAGCCGCCACGGGAAGGTGCGCGTCCCCTGCGTGCGGGCGATATAGGGGGCCGTCCGCACGAACTCTTCGTTGCGGTCCGAGCCCTCCTTGAGGCGGCTCTCCAGCACGACGGGCGGGAAGGCGGCGCACGGAACGCCCCCTTCGGCTCGCAGGAACATGCAGGGGTAGTCCTCCAGGTCGGTCTCGGTGACGACCATGCGCGTGCCGGCGGGTGAGGTGAACCAGACGGGCAGGAAGGCGTAGCGCATGCTGTCGGCCTCGGTGACGGGCTCGCGGATGAACGACGCCTCGCAGTGCGAGACAAAATCGGGGGTCGTCTCGCGGGGCCAAAGCGTTTCGGAACCCTCCGCGAAGCGGAACTCCGCACACTCCCGTTCAATCTCCACGTTCCCCTTGCGGGAGGTCTCGAAACGATAGGCGGCGCCGTTGTCGTAGACGCGCAGCCGCACGGCCCAGTCGCCGCGGAACGAAATCAGCAGCTCGTTGCAGCGGTCGCGCACCTCGCGGAACTTCGTGGGCACCTCGGCCGTCATCCGCTGATCCACGGCGCGGCGCGTGACACGCCGCACGGCGCACCGTTCGCCGAAGGGCTCCTCGCCCGTGAGTTTCAGAGCGATGCGGCTCGCGTCGATGAGCCGCTCGCCGTCCTTCTCAAGCTCGGGGCGCGCAGCCTCGAACTTTTTGCCGGTGCAGGGCATGATGGCCACGGAATAGACGTCCTCGCCCGCAAACTGCTTGCGGATGA